>Ga0206845_1162_pt1 | contig 17088 bp, 9 predicted proteins | sample Alteio_BWOrgCont_19_FD_152887 | JGI IMG/M metagenome (GOLD analysis project Ga0206845, IMG submission 152887) | Enriched cells from forest soil in Barre Woods Harvard Forest LTER site, Petersham, Massachusetts, United States -... | ecosystem: Environmental > Terrestrial > Soil > Temperate forest > O...
ATTACGACCGCGGTGAGAAGTTTCGCTATTACCGCTCGCTTGAGTCTTTCTCCGAATATCTCTTGCTGGCTCAGGATACGCCCCGCGCTGAATATCACGTCCGGCAGCCGGACGGTTCCTGGATTTTCCGGGAATTCACATCGCCCAGGAGCGCCGTCGAACTGAATTCTGTCGACTGCCGGCTGGATCTCGAATCGGTCTACGAGACAGTCGAGTTCGACCAGGTCCCGTGAGGGCGGAGACAAGCGAAAGATCCACCGGCGACAAGATCGCCGAGGTTACCAGAGAATTTTCAGCGCGAGCTGGGTGTTGCGAGGCTCGCCGAAACCGAGGCCTGGAGCCGATCCTCCGTTCAGAGTCTGAGTCAGCTGGCCGAAACTCGAACTGGTGAACGTCACACTCGGGTTCGCCCAGTTCGTCCGGTTCAAGAGGTTGAAGATTTCAGCGCGGAACTCCATAGAGACTCGCTCCGTGATCGGGATCTTCTTGAACACCGAGAAATCCACCGAACCGAATCCCGGCCCGTAATAAAGGTCTCTTCCGATATTTCCGAACGTTCCGGGAGCGGGCTTTGCGAAGGCCGCCGGATTGAAGTACTGCACTGCCGTTGTGTTGGTAAGTACGGGCATATTCGCAAACGGGTTTCCGATGACATCAACGCGATCCTGGTTCTCGCCTGTGCCGCTGACATTGGTTCCGGCGAGGATATTGATCGGCTGCCCGGTCGAGAACGTCAGCAGCGCGTTGAGCTGCCATCCGGCGGTCAGACGCGGGAACCTGGGAGCCCATTGCGGGACATCGTAACTGATAAAGCCCGTGAAGAAATGACGAATGTCGAACGTGCTTGAGCCACGCTGGTCGCCGAGGTTATAACTGTCCGTCGGCACAGTATTCCGCACGGCGGAGGTATCGTCAATCGAATGCGCGTAAGTGTAGTTCGCGGTTGCCGATAATCCCTTCCAGAGCCGCTGTCTCAGCGACGCCTGCAGGGAATTGTAACTCGAAGTTCCGATTGACTCCGCCGTATCGATCGTTCCGAGTTGAGGGTACTGCGAGGCGTAAGGGCGCACAGCAACGCCGTTGATGAGTACAGGCTGGTTGATGTCGAGAAGCACCGGCAGCTTCCGCCCGACATTCCCCACATAACCAACCTGAAGTATGGTTGATTTTGAAAGCTCGCGCTGGATATTGAGGTTAAAATTCTGCACGTACGGAGTGCGGAAATTCTGGTTGACGGAAAATACTCCAAAGGGCGGGGTGGGACTGGCCGCTCCGAAGATCGGCACGCCGCTCTGGAAGACTACGTTTTTGACTGAGAGATTGTAGACCGGAGTCGACCCACCGGGATTGGCGTTGACGCCGGCGGCGCCACCGTTGGACAGCGAAGTATTCGCCGTGAAAAAGTTCAGCGCCGGCACATCGTAATAGATTCCGTATCCGCCCCGGATGACGGTCTTCCCATTAGATTGCGGCGTCCAGGCGAAGCCAAAACGTGGAGCGATGTTATTCCAGTCCTTGGGATAGAGCGGCCCGGCGCCATTTGTGTTTGGCGTGACGAAGCCCTCTCCGGGTATGAAGTTGGTGATTGAGTTCCGCGAATCGTGCAGTACGCCCTGGTAAGTAAAACGCGCACCGTAATTCACGGTGAGCCGCGAGGTGACGCGCCAGGTGTCGCCGGCCCAGAGGTCGAAGGAGTTCTGATAATAGAGACGCTGCAATGGCCCCTGCGCTATGGTGGCTCCGTTCGAATTACTGGGATAGCCCGCGAGGAAGTCGGACAGCGACCTCAGATTTCCTGAAAGAGTGGTGTCGGTGGACCAGGGTCCGCGAGAGCCGTCGAAGTTGAACGTTCCCCGCTCATTGATGTCATAGCCTACGTCGAGAACGGCGCGGCGAAACTCTCCACCGAATATCAGGGAGTGCTTGCCGAGATTCCAGGAAAGGGCGTCCGTGAGATGGCCGGTGGTGTCGGTACGTGCCTCGGGACTGGTGGCGCCCACATAATCGAAGCCCGTGATCGAGAGTTTTGGCGAGCCCTCCAGCACGGGCTCTGTTATTCCGGTGTTCAGGCCGAGGGCAATCGGGTCGATACCAGTGTTGGCATCGTTGAACGACTGGTAGAAATAATTCACGCCGAGCGTCAGCACATTGACCATCCGAGGCGAGATAACTGCCGTATCGGCCACGGCGACGTTATGCATGTGACTGGGCGCTATCTGAAAGAAATCGGAAATGTGCGATCCGATGTCGGCGGTCTGTGTGCCGGTGCCCACGAAGTAACGCACGAACATCGAATTCCTGTCGCTAAAACGATGGTCGATCTTCATCACGCCGTTATAGCTGTTGTAGTTGTTCTGACCGTTGCTCAGGTAGTTGTTTGATTGGGCCGGTCCATTGCGCACGGCGCTGGGCCAGATCGTAAGAAGGTTCAGCGAGACCTGATTGACCGGCACGCCGTATTTCGCAAGCACGCCTTCAGCCGCCGCGATGTATGCGTTTGAAGGCTCCGTGGTCAGGATGGAATTGTCCGAAATGGCGATCTGGCCTTCGCCGGCAAGGAAAAAGAATGTCTTGTTTCTGATGATCGGGCCACCGGCCGAAAAGCCGAACTGGTTGTTGCGAATCACCTGTTTCGCAGCGGTTGGCGAGAGAAGAGGCGAACGGGAAGCCAGCGCCTCATTCCGATTGAAGTAGAACAGGCTCCCATGGAAGCCGTTGGTGCCAGATTTGAGGACCACGTTCACCTGCGCCGCGGAGTTGCGGCCCTGCTCCGGCCCGCCGTCCGCCTGAACCGCGAACTGATCGATCGCTTCGATGGGCAGCAAGGTTCCAGCGATGCCTGCGACACCTCCCTGATTGACCGCCGATACGTTCTGGAAGGCATCATTGTTATCCGCGCCGTCGATCTGATAGTTGCTTCCGGTGGTTCTGCTGCCGTTAATAGAAGTCGAGAGCGGCGAGGCGCCGGGCACCAGTTTGATCATTTGCCGGAAGTCGCGGCCGTTCATCGGAAGATCCTGAACGGTGGCGGTATCGACGACGGCCGTCAGAGCGCTTGAAGTGGTATCGACCGAGACGGCGGATGCGTTCACCTCGACCGTTGATTGCTGGCGGGCCACTCCGAGGGTTACCGTAATGTCGGTAATCTTCGAGACCGCGATTTCGACTGCGTCGACTTTTTTCGTCTCAAAGCCCGCGCTGGATACGGTCAGCGAGTAGATGCCTACGGGCAGATCCGCAAAGAGAAAGCCGCCGTTCGCGGCCGACACGGCGGAACGAGTCAGGCCAGTGGAAGGGCTGTCCAGTTTGACGATCGCTCCCGGGACCGCAGCGCCGCTGGCGTCCGATGCGGTACCGGAAAGGCTGCCGAGAAATGTTTGAGCGAATGCGGCAGTTGTAAATACGGTCAAGAGCAGTAGTCGGTAGAAAGGCACGCACGTGTCTCCTTGTGTTCGAGTTGAATAACAACCCGTCAAACGGAGACGGAGGCAAACGGTGAGCCCTCGTTCGATACGTGGAAGGCGAGTATCGTCAGGAAATCATTAGTATTACGAGTTTCGTTGATCTTAGCGTGTCACGCGCGATCGAGTCAATGCCGGCGACAAGATCGCCCGGCGCTACCGATCGGCTAATCGGGTAATGCGAAAGCAACTATATTGGAACCCGCCGCTACCGCTATGTACTGTTTGTGGTCAAACACGTACGTCATGGGCGAAGCCTTCCAGGTCTGGTTGGTGGGAAATTGCCACAGGGCTTTTCCCGTCGCCGCGTCCGCAGCCATAAACGCCCCGCTGTTCTCACCGAAGAACACTAGGCCCGAGGCCGTCGAGAGCAAGCCCGCGGAAGCGGTCAGGGTTCCGCTCATCTGCGGGAGTTCCCACCGGATTTCGCCGGTTTTCATGTCGATTGCGCGCAGCACCTTTTCGAATGTTTCGCCAGGCGCGGGCCGCGCCGCTCCGCCCATGAAGCTTTTTCCGGCTTGCCATTCCATGGTTCTTTTCGAGAACAGATTGCACCTTTCGAGCGCCTGGATGTAATAAAGACCGGTGCCGGGATTGAAAGAAGTTGAGAACCAGTTCGTCCCGCCCTGAAATCCGGGACAAACGTATGTTTCCCCGTCCGCTGTTTCGGGCAGCTTGTTGAGAATCGGGCGTCCGTCTTTTCCGATCGCCTCCGCCCAGTTCAGCTTTTTCAGGAACGGCTTCGCGAGAAGCATTCGGCCGTTCGTCCGGTCCAGGACATAGAAGAAGCCGTTGCGATTGGCCTGCAGGAGCAGTTTGCGCGGTTGGCCCTGCCAGTTCGCATCCACCAGCACGGGCGGCTCCTGCGCGTCCCAGTCGTGAACGTCATGAGGGGTGAACTGAAAATACCATCTAAGCTTGCCGGTTTTGGGATCAAGCGCGAGGATCGAATCGGTGTAGAGATTGTCTCCCTGGCGGTCGTCACCATTGAAATCGGCGCCGGGGTTTCCTACCGGCCAGTAGAGAGTGTCGAGTTGCGGGTCGTAAGTGCCGGTCATCCAGGTTGCGCCCGAAGCGTGATCGAGCGAATTTCCTTTCCACGTTTCCGAATTCGGCTCGCCGGGTTTCGGCACGGTCCAGAAGCGCCAGACTTCCTTGCCGGACGCTACATCGTACGCGGCCACGAAACCGCGCACGCCTTCGTCACCTCCAGCGGTGCCTGTAATTACCAGATTGCCGACTACGAGCGGCGCGGCGGTGCCGTTGTAGTTTTGATGCCAGTCTGCCATCTCGGTCTCCCAGACGAGTGCGCCGGTGAAACGGTTCAGCGCGATGACGTGGGCGTTATCGGTCAGCATGAAGATGCTGTTGCCCGACCATGCGACTCCGCGATTAAAGCCAATGGCAGCGTTGCCCGCAAGTCCCTTTGTGCGCGGGCGCTGGAAATGCCAGATCATGCGTCCGCTGCCTGCGTCGAGCGCATAGCATTCATTCGCGTTCGAGACATACATAACGCCCTCGATCACGAGCGGCGTGTTCTCGACCTGGGGCACGTTCGCCATCGGAAAGATCCATCGCGGGGCAAGACGGCTGACGTTGCTCCGATCGATCTGCGCGAGAGTTGTATAGCGGTTTCCGCTTGCATTGCCGTTGTAAGAAGTCCAGTCGGTTTGCGACGTCACGACGCGGTAATGGCCGCCGTCCTTGCGCAGAAGGCGCAGTTCGTTGTCGCCGGTTCTGAGTTGCAGATCGGTCATGCCTTCGCTCAAGACCTGCCCTTCAAGCGTCTTCCCGTCTGTGGTTTGCACCGTTCGCCGCACCACGGTGCGCGGTGCGTTGCGCGACATTGGCGCGAGGGATCGGACGTAGCTGACGAGCGCCGTCATCTCGTCGTTTGCAAGGGGAAAGGCCGGCATCCCTTTCGCGGGCCGCCCTTCGCGCAGGAACGCCGCCAGTTCGGTGTCGCTGCGTGAAGCGATTTGCGTGACGATTCCAGGACCGGATTCGCCGCCGGTGGCGTCGCCTCCGTGGCATCGCGCGCAACGGTTCTCGAAGTCTCGCCGGCCGCCGACATCTTGCGCCGCAGCCGGGGCGAGCATGCTGACGAGGCATGAAAACGTTATGAATAAGGTCCGCATGGGAAGGTCCGCTCTCGTCACATCAAGATATCAGGATTGGCGACGGTTATAGTAAGCTTGACGGCGAGCGATGCGTATTCGGAGTTGGATGTTGCCGGCCCGCATTTCCCCGGGCTTCCTCCTGGGCTTCCTCCTGATGATGGGTACGGCCCTCGCATTCCAGTTGCCCTTCCGTGAATATCCCGGTCAGGAATACAACGACTTCCCGATTCCGGCGGACGCCGGCGAGAAAACTGAGTTTGTCATGGGACGGCTGATGTATCCCGGGTCCCTATATGGCATGTTCGGCGGCCTCGATCGTTATAGGGACTGGCGCCAGGGCGGCACCGGCTGGACCAACGATTATCCACGCGCAGACCGTCACTTCGTTCAGGCCGTGCGGCGCCTGACGCGCATCCAGGTGAGGTCCGTGGAGCAGCCGATTAATCTCGATGACGGCGACGATGTTTACAATTGGCCGTGGATATACGCGGTCCAGGCGTCACCCTGGGACCTTACGGCGCCTCAGGCAAGGAAGCTTCGGGAGTATCTTCTGCGCGGCGGGTTTTTGATGTGCGCCGACACGTGGGGTGAGAGCCAGTGGGAAATTTTCAGCGAGAGCATGCAGCGGGTCTTTCCAGACCGCCCACTGGTCGAGATTCCGAATCAGGACGCGGTCTTTCATGTGCTTTACGACTTAAGTGACCGATATGGAATTCCGGGCGAATGGTCTTTGCGTTCGGGTATTCCGTATCTGAACGGCGGCCGCGTGGGTCACTGGCGGGGGATTTACGACGACCGGAATCGTCTGATGGTGGTGATTGATTTCAATTCCGATACGAGCGATTCATGGGAATGGGCGGACGAACCCCGTTATCCGGAGAAGTATTCGGCGCAGGGAATTCGTATCGGAGTTAATTACATCGTCTACGGGATGACTCACTAAAAAATTCGGGACCGCTCCCGGCCGGTGGCGGCTCAGTACATGAACCTTTTCGTCAAACAGCGGTCCCGACGGTTTCACCTGAATTGGATTACTGGCTTCCGCCCGTTGTGGGCCACTTCCTCAAGAGGTTGAACGCGTTCACCGATCCGATGCCGGTGGGGAAGTCCCAGCCGGTGTTGGCGCTATAGGCGGGCTGGTCGGCCGAATTGGAAGTCGAGAGCAGCCCGTAAGTGGTGAAGAACCGGAAACAGTCGGTCGCCACAAGAAGCTGCGCCTTGCATACTCCAACGTTGTCACCCTGCGTGATGTCATAGAAGACGCAGCCGTTGCTCGTTTTGTTAACCAGGTTCGAGTTACACAAAGCGGCTGCCGTTCCCGCGGCCCCGTACTCGCTGGCCGCCAGAGAGTAATAAATCGGGTTCGGATTTCCCCAGCGGGAGCCTGTCTTCTGGTTGACCAGCGCCTGAATTCCGGCCATGATCGGGGCTGAGACAGATGTGCCACCAAAGCCGGCCCAGGTGCTCGGCGCGCCCGTGCAGTTGAATCCACCTCCAACCTTAGTGTCAGGATTCGACCAGCAAACAACATAATAAGCGTCCCAAAAACCGTTGGACGCGAAGAGGGAGACATCGGGAATGTCTCGGACGCCGTCGCTCGGGTTGCCGAATAGACCGGCTTGCCAGGAAGGCTTGGGATAGCCGGCGCAAGTGCCGCCTACCTTTCCGTTCGACGTCGGCGTACCAGTCGCGCAACCACTGGGACCGCCGCTACCGCCCGCCGAGTTGAGCAGAAAATTGAGCGACCCCGAGGAACTGGTCACGTCCGATTCGTTGCAGAGGCTGAGAGGGCCGGTGGCGCCGAGAAACTTGACGACGAGCGTTCCCGCACACGAATTATTCCACGGTATTTCCTGGATATACGACAGGGCGGAACTGAAATTGGGTTTGTTCGTGGGGTTCCAGTAGGTCGCGGCGTTGACGTTATCCGCCGTGTAGCCGAAATCAGTGCCGCCCACCGAGACGTTATACGGCGTGGAAGTGAATCCGCTGATTCCGATGCCATGCGTCGATACGTTGCCGCCGTCTGCACTGGCTGCATCTTCGTCGCCTGATGACACGAAAATCGAAACTCCTTCGGCATCCGCCTGTTGATAGGCAGTGCTGTACGCCAGGTTCGCCGCGGCTCCGTTCGAAGCCTCAGCCTCTCCGTAGCTGATGCTCACCACCGACGGCAGCTCCGAAGCGGGTCCGTTAAGTACGTTTTCGAGTGCGATCAGACCCCCGAAGGTGGTGATCGTATCCTTGCATGCCGCCAGCACGATGGCTGCGTTCGGCGCCGCCGCCGACGCCCACTCCGCGTCGATGATCGCCTCGCCGTCATCGCCGTTCCCTTTAAGGCCCGGGTTCGTGCACTTTACCGCGCCGGTCGGACTCACCTGACTCAACGTTCCGGAGGGAAAGGCCTTCGACAGGCCGAGCGTGCTTCGGAAAGTCGACCAGTCGGAAGTTGCATAAAGATAGGTATCTTCCACGACCATGATGGACGTGCCCTTACCGCTGAACCCCAACAAAAATGCGGGATTCAAGTTGTAAATGGTGGCAATGTCGCCTGGCACAAGCGCGTGAAACGTTCCGCTCGAGTTGATGTAGGTGTACTGACCTCTTGGTACCAGGAGTGGTTTCGGGCGGAAGTTATGCAGCGAGACAACGCCGGCTACCACCGGTTCCAGGGCCGCGGGGATCTGAGGATCGCTCGTGTTCGCGAAGTGACTCGCTCCGTTCACCGCCAGGTTATGGATCTCTGTGTGAAAAGCGCCGCGAACCTGCCCGGCGCTGCCGCCGAAATCGATTGTCAATCCACCGGGCTGCACTCCATTGATCGCGAAGCCGTGAGACTTAAGCCAGCCGGTAACGGCATCGACGTCGCTTTGAGCAACGCCGTAGTATTCCGCGAACTGGGCGGCGGTTAACCACTGGTGGAAGTTCGGCGAGTTGGCATCGTGGAGTTCGTCGATGTATTGCTTCAAAGCGGCTTCCCGTTCCGGAGAGCGCTTCAACTGGAGAAGCATATGATCCAGCTGGAAGCTGTCATCGACAATGCCGCGATCGTTTTGGGCGTTCGCTTCGGGCCGAGTATTACCCTCCAGGGCGATAAGCCTCGCTTCGTTGACGCCCTCCCGAATCACGGCGGCCGGATGGCCCGTTGGTTGCGCCAGAATAGCGGGAGCCAGGCTCACCGCAAAAGCACAGTAAATCAGAAATCCGCTTCCCTTTAGTTTTTTCATGGAGCCCTCGTTACGAAGAACAATCGGTCAACCGCGCGAACTGCGGCGGGATTATCTCGTTCAGGTTGACACAGAAGGGTTTGCTCGGCAATAACACGCAGACGTGGACATGCGCAAAAAGCGCCCGTTCGCGCCGATGGGAATACCAGGACTCCCTGGCAGTCAGGGCAGTTCGAGGTCGGGATTGACCGCCGCTGCTTCGGGTTTGCCGATTACCCCGAGATAGCCCCGGATCAGGTCGGCGTCCGGAGTTTTGGGATCGAGCGCCAGATACTTCGCGACATGTTCGCTGGCGCCGGCGGAATCGCCTTTGGCGTCGAGGATACGGCCCAGTACGAATTCGGCTCTTGCGCCTTTATGGCTCTGGTCCAGTTCGAGGGCCAACTTTGCGCTGGCTTCGGCTCCCGGAAGGTCCTTCATTTCGTAGCGAGCGACCGCCTGATGGAGGTAGACCTCGGGAAACGTCCGCTTTGGATCAAGCCGGATAGCGTTGTCAGCAGCCGCGGCAGCGCCTGGCCAGTCTTTCAGGAGTACATCGATGCGTGCGAGAGTCACATAAGATATGGTCATTTTGGGATCAGCCTCGATCGCATGCGTATAAGCGGTCTTCGCGTCGGCGGGCATCTGAAGCGTCTCGTATGCGATTCCCAGCGAGTGCCAGCCGCGCGCGAATTTCGGTGCAGCGGCGACGACCAGTTTGAGCTGAGCCTCAACTTCCGGTAAATTGCCGCTGTCGACCGCCTTCATCGCAGCTTTCCATGCACCCCGCGCGGGCGCGGGCACGTCGGAGGTGTTACTGTCGATCGTCCGCGGGTCTGCGCCGCGTTTCATAAGGACGAGCGGCGGAAGTTCTTTTGCGCTGTTGATGAATCCGCTGAGGTCCGAGATGTCGATCGATGAGGAGGCGTAACCGGCGAGCGTCGCCTCAAGACGGCATGTGCGGGTGAGCATGTTGTCGACGTCCATGCGCCAGAGGTACTCACCTTTTTTATTGGTGAGCGGGCCGGGCGCCGAGCCCTGGCCATCGCTGCAGAGCCTTTGAATGCCGGCGGTCCCAGGGGGAGGCGAGCCATCGCGCATCGTGACCTTGCCGCGGAGGATCAGCTGGTAAGTGTCGGCAGTGACCGGCGTCACCAGCCAGGGCAGCAGAGCGGGAATGCAAATGTGGGCAATTGAGCGAAGTGAGATCATAGGCGCTCCCGGCCCGGATGGAGCCGAAGGACATTATATATGGGAATCGTCAGGGGTGCGGCGGATGGTTGCCGCGAAAAGTCCAAAGAAGACGGGGTTGCTGTATAATAATGAAACATCCACCGCAATACGCTGAAATCAGGCGAGTTAAAAAACGGAGAGGTGGCTGAGTGGTCGAAAGCAGCGGTTTGCTAAACCGTCGTAGGGTCTAAAGCTCTACCGGGGGTTCGAATCCCCCCCTCTCCGCCAGATTATCAATCACTTACGGTTAAGCCCCAGTGCCCGACGCGTCGCCGGCTTGGCCAGGCGGGAGTTGCCGTCGATAAGATTTACACCCCAAACAGCAAAAGAGCCCGAGACGCGCATCGTGTCAGCAGAGGCCGCGACCCAGGATTTTTACCAGCTGGGAGACAGCTAAAAGAATCGTTAAGATTAAGCCCGAATCAGACGCTCGCCCAACGTGGAGGTGGTGTATGCCGTACAAGTTCTCAGAGCTGCGCCGATCAGCGACTCTGCACACGGAGCGCGAGCCGAGTCTGATCGATTTCCTCTCGGCGAACATCCGTATCGCGCGTTCGCTTTTGGATACGGCCAAAGTATCCCGCAATCCGACTCGGAGATCCACAATCCTTTGCACCGTTCGACGGGCAATTCTTTCCATTCGACATGTTGCCGAGGAGATTGAGGACCTCGACGCGCGGGCGGAAATTGAAGAGGGCGCCAACAAACTGGAAGACGAGTTTAGTTCGATTTCAAACTCGCCCGCTGCGCCTGACCTTCAGTTGAGCGACTGCCAGGAATCAGGATCCCATTGAAGGAACGTCTTCGGGTCATTTACTTTCGATCCAGGATCTCCCGCCATATGGCCCGATGGCTGTTAGCCGGCAGGCGGTTGCCTCTCGATTTTTCCTGATTCACTCTCCACCGGATACAGCCGCCGAATACTGCGATAATCGAAACCGCCGCGCGGCCGCGTTCTTCCCAGGACCGCCCCTCCTCGATTTTCTTGACAATGTTAAACATGTGTTTTAATCTTCTGTTTGAACCCGCCCCCTTGACTGGCGATACGCACCGCTATGCGCACCAAAGCCTCCGCAACTCAAATTGCAAAAAAACCAAAGGCTCCTTCCGCGGCGGGACTTCTTCCGCTGCTCAAACCGTACAGGCTTCTGATCGCCACACTGGTCGGTCTGACCGTGGTGGGAAACGGCCTGAATCTGGTGGTGCCCAAGCTGATCTCGCACGCCATCGACGCGTATACGCAGGGCCGGTTTATCCTGCATACCGTTGTTCTGGAATTTCTGGTCGTCGGGATTCTGGTGTTCGCGCTTGCTTATGGACAGAGCCTGGTCCAGACCTGGGCGTCCGAACGGGTGGCGAAAGACCTCCGGACGCGCGTCGCGGCGAAAATTTCGCACCAGTCGTTCGCATGGGTGGAGCAACTCACGCCCGCGAAACTGCTGACGAACCTGACGTCCGATGTAGACGCGGTGAAGACGTTTGTGTCGCAAGCCATCGCGTCGATCATTTCTTCGCTTTTCCTCATCTTCGGGGCGAGCGCGCTTCTGATCTCGATCAACTGGCGTCTGGCGCTCGCGATCCTCGGGATCGTGCCGTTCATCTTTATTACCTTTCAGCTCGTTCTGCGCAAGGTGCGCCAACTCTTCAAGCAATCCCAGGAAGCGATCGACTGGCTGAACCGGGTCATCAATGAAAGCATCCTGGGAGCATCGCTGATCAGGCTCCTCAATACGCGGCAGATTGAGTACGACAAGTTTATGGAGGCCAACGCGAGAGCGAGAGACCTTGGTCTCAGCATTTTGCGCCTGTTTGCGAGCCTGATACCGGCGATTACCCTCGCAACCAACATTGCCACCGTCGTAATCCTTGCGCTCGGGGGACATTTCGTCATCGCCGGCAGCATGACGCTGGGTGATTTCACGGCCTTCAACTCTTATCTCGCGATCCTGGTCTTTCCAATTATTCTGATTGGGTTCATGAGCAACGTGATCGCTCAATCGTCGGCCTCTTATATGCGCATCGGCGCCGTTCTGAGCGCTCCCGAAGAAGACCGGGGCGGTCAGGTCATCACGGAGTTGCGAGGTGACCTCGGCATGAATGATGTTTCTTTGTCCTTCGGGGACAAGATCGTGCTGAAGAACATTTCGTTTGCCGCCGCGGCTGGAACGAGAACGGCTATCATCGGACCTACCGCCGCCGGCAAGACCCAATTACTGTATCTGCTGATTGGTCTCCTGAAGCCTTCATCCGGGATCGTAACCTATGACGGCAGGCCGATCGACGATTACGACAAAGAGGCGCTGCACCGGCGCGTCGGATTTGTCTTCCAGGACAGCGTGATATTCAACCTGACGCTGCGCGAGAACATCGCCTTCAGCGCCAGTGCGGGGGAGCAGGACCTCGCAAAAGCCATCTCGACGGCTGAACTCGATGAGTTCGTCGCCGTATTGCCCGACGGCTTGGAATCCGTCGTATCGGAGCGGGGAACAAGTCTTTCCGGGGGGCAAAAACAACGCGTCATGCTGGCGCGGGCTCTTACGCTGAACCCTCAGGTGCTGCTTCTCGACGATTTCACGGCGCGCGTTGACCCGAACACCGAGCGGACGATTCTGCAGAACGTACGCAGAAATTATCCCGGTATCACGCTGATTTCGGTTACGCAAACGATTGCGTCCGTGGTTGACTACGACCAGATCATTCTCCTGATGGAAGGCGAAGTACTGGCTGTCGGCACGCACAGCCAGTTGATGGAGACCTCGCCCGAGTACGTTCAGCTTTACGATTCCCAGCGCAGCACGAGCCACTATGAAGTACACGCTTGAGACCGGGAAAGGCCCGCGGCAGCAGAGATCGCTGCGGGAGTACGGGAGTAAGTTTCTGCCGCTGTTCGCGACGGAAAAGGCTCCCTTTGCCGCCGCGGTTGCAGCAATTCTGATAAGTTCGGGCGCCACGCTGGTGGCTCCTGTGATTATTGTCCGGACCATCGATACCGATATCCGGCTGAAAAATATGCAGGGCCTTCTGATCTCGGCGCTCTTCGTGTTTCTGATTTACGCCGCGGGCGCCGTTGCCAGCTACGTTCAGGTGAGAACGATGGGCGGAGTCGGCAGGCGGGTCCTCTATTACCTGCGAAACGAGCTCTTTTTGAAGCTGCAGGATCTCCCGGTCGCCTTCTTCAACCAGAACAAGGCCGGCGATCTGATCTCGCGATTGAACAACGATACCGATAAGTTGAATCAGTTTGTTGCTCAGGGACTGATGCAGTTCGTGGGCAGCGTCTTTCTGATCAGCGGCGCCGGCATATTTCTGATCAGCCTGAATATCAAGCTGGGCCTTGCCGCGCTCATGCCCGCGTTCGGCGTGCTGCTTCTGACTCGTGGAACCTCCGCATGGGTGAAACGGAGGAATCTTGGAAGTTTGCAGGCGCTCGGCGGAATGAGCTCGGAGATTCAGGAGAGCCTGAACAACTTCAAGGTGATCGTGGCATTTAACCGGATGGATTATTTTCGCCGGCGATTTGAGACGGCCAATGAGACGAATTTCGCCGCTTCAGTGTCGGCTGGTTACGCGAACAACATCTTTATGCCTTTGTACGGTCTGGCTTCGCAGATGGCGCAGTTGATCGTGGTGGCTTATGGAATCTCGCTCATCGAGGCCGGGCAGGTGACGGTCGGACTGCTGATCGGCTTCCTGATTTACGTGAATAACTTTTATGGCCCGATGCGGCAACTGGCGACGGTCTGGTCGTCGTTCCAGCTGGCTATGGCCGGGCTTGACCGCATTTCGGAAGTGATGTCCCTCGAATCGAATATGCCAGTCATTGCCGCAGCTGATGCGGAAGGTGAATCGGTGCTCTCATTTCGGGATGTTTGGTTCGAGTATCCCGATGGCAAAGAGGTTCTCCGCGACACCAGCTTTGAAATGGAGCGCGGGAAGGCATATGCGCTGGTGGGGCCAACCGGCGGCGGCAAAACCACAACCGCGAATCTTATGGCTCGTCTTTACGATCCGACCAGGGGATCGGTTCTTCTCAATGGCCGGGACATTCGCTCTTATACCGCCGAAGAGCGCGCGCAAAAGATCGGATTTATCCTGCAGGACCCCTTTCTCTTCAGCGGCACTGTGCGAGACAACATAGTTTATGGGAACGAGCCGTACAAGGCTTACTCCACCCAGCAGCTTGCTGAAGTACTGGAAGAGGCCAACCTTGCGAGCCTGATTTCCCGTTTCCCGGAAGGCCTCGACACCGTCGTCACCACTAGCGGAAACAGTATCAGCCTCGGGCAGAAACAACTCATCGCGTTTATGCGCGCCGTGCTGCGGAACCCGGAATTATTGATTCTGGACGAAGCGACAGCGAATATCGATACAGTCACTGAGGAACTTCTCGAAGAAATCCTCGACAAGCTGCCGCCCGCAACAACGCGGGTCATCATCGCTCACCGCCTGAATACCATCGACAACGTGGACCAGATCTTCTTCGTAAACTCGGGGGAGATTACCCTGGCAGGCTCGATGGAGCATGCGGTCGACATGCTGATGCACGAAAAGCGCGCCAGCTAGCTGCGTCGCGATGTTAGCCATTACGGATCGCATCGACAGGATTGATCCGGCTCGCGCGCCGCGCCGGGAACCAGACTGCGGCGAACGCAATGACCAACAACAGAACCGGCGTGACCGAAAAGACCATAGAGTCATGCGGCCGGTATCCATAGAACCGGCTCGCCAGGACGCGTGAAAGGCCGAAGGCTGCAACGATCCCGATCGCGGTTCCCAGGAACGCCAGGCGCATGCCCTGATGGACCACCAGATTCCTGACTCGACGCGGTTCTGAGCCCAGCGCCATTCGGATGCCAAGTTCCGGCGTCTGTTGCTGAACTGAATAAGCCATAAGCCCGTAGATACCGATCGCCGCGAGAAGCAGCGCGCAGGCTCCGAAAATCGAGAGAAGGAGAGCGGCGAAGTTCTCGCCGGCGATCGACCGGGAAAGAATATCGTCCATGGTGCGGATATTCGCGACCGGCAGCCCGCCGCTTCCGGCGCGCAATGCGCTTTGAAGCTTGCTGGCCAGCAAGCGTGGATCGTTCCGCGTGCGCACGACCCAGGTCAAAGACAGCACTTCCCTGAACTCCCTGTTGAACCGCTCATTGATCTGCGCGGCGGGAATATACATTGCGGGCTTCGGGGTTCCATCGAGCCCCTCGTCGTGAATGTCGCCGACGACCCCGACGATCTGACGCGGAAGATCTTCGTATTGCGGCCCCAGATCCCGTCCTGCAATCAGACGCTCTGAGAGGGGATCGCCGCCGGGCCAGAATTTCTGAGCCAACGCATGGTTGATGAGCGCAACACGAGCTGAGCCAGCGTCATCGCGGTCCGTAAAGAACCGGCCGCGCAGCAGAGGGATTTTCATTGTTTCGAAGAACCCCGGGGAGACAGGCGCCCAATTGGTGTCGCCGTGGGAGGTCCCATTGAGCGGTCTGCCGGCAATGATGAGGGGCAGATCGAGACTGCAATCGATCGGCATGCAGAAAGTGGCTCCCACGGAAATTACCCCGGGCACCGCACGGGCCTGGCGTGAACTCTCCCGAATCAACTCCGCTACGGCTGATGTTTTGGCGAAGCGAGGCCCGCTCAGCGACATCTCCATGGTCACCACGCCGTGCGACACAAAACCCGGTTCTACTGCGCGCAACCCGAGGAAGGAGCGAATCTGCCATCCCGCGCCGATCAGCAGCACAAGTGCGAGCGCCACTTCGGCGACGGTGAGGGCTGCTCGGGTGTTCTTTTGCCGAAATCCCGTCTCGGAGCGCCCGCCGCCTTCCTTCAGCGCGCCGTTAATATCCTCGCGGGCGATCTGGAATGCCGGAAGCGAGCCGAAAGCCAGGCCGGCGGCAAAGGAAACGGCGACTGTAAACGCGCAAACCCGCCAGTCGGGAGTTACGGAGGAACCCTCCGGACCGATGCGAACCAGATCGATCGGATTTGCGGCCAGCAGTGCGTGAATCGCGGTTACGCCCAACAGCAGACCGAGGACGCAGCCCGCTCCCGAAAGAATTACGCTTTCCGTAAGGAGCTGCCGCACGATGCGCCCCCGCCCCGCGCCAACCGCCGCGCGGATTGCGATCTCGCGCTTTCGTCCGTTCGTTCGTGCAAGCAACAGACTGGCGACGTTGGCGCACACGATGAGCAGGACGAAGACGACGGCTCCCTGCATCAGCAGGAGCGGGGCTCTCAAGTCTCCGATGAGATCGTCTTTCAACGGCATGAGGTCGAAACGCTGGCCTGGATCGAGGCCGCCGGGAAATTGGCGGAGATAGTCCTCGCCGAGCGCCTTCAGCCGCGTGCGCGCCGCGGCAATGTTGACGCCCGGCTTGAGGCGCGCCGCGATCCGCAGGCTATCGCCATGATCACGGCTTGCGGGATCGATCTGGAACGGAACATAAACATCGGTGGGTGACTCTCCCTCGGTGCGAAAACCTGCCGCAATGGTTCCGACGATGCGGTACGTAACGCCGCCGAGCGATATGTTTTTCCCGACAACCCGCGGATTACCGGCAAAATGCCGCCGTCGGAACGCATCCGTGACAATCACGACATTGCCCCCTGCGGGGCGATCTTCCTCGGGGGTAAAGCCACGGCCCTCCGCGAAGGGGACGGCGAACAATCGAAAGTAATTTTCGCTCGCCTTCGTTTCGCGCAGTTGCTCCGGCACGGCAGCGCTTGTCAGATTCACCACGCGACCGTTTTGCCATGCGCTCACATCCTGGAAGAGATCGTCCTGGCGAAGCCAGATATTGAACTTGTCGGGCGAGGCTATATCGATTCCATCGGGAACCCCGTTGGAGCATGTGACAAGGCGGTCCGGATCGGGCGCATTCAGCGGCCTGAGCAGTATCGTGTCGACCAGAGAGAAGACCGCCGTATTTGTCCCGATTCCGAGCGCCAGTGCGGTAACGACAGTTGCGGTGAAAATCGGAGTCCGGAGCAGCGTTCTGATCGCGTAGCGGATATCTTGCAGCAAGCTCTCAAGCCAGGTCCAGCGCCAGACATCGCGCGCGAGTTCCC
>Ga0206845_1163_pt1 | contig 16815 bp, 17 predicted proteins | sample Alteio_BWOrgCont_19_FD_152887 | JGI IMG/M metagenome (GOLD analysis project Ga0206845, IMG submission 152887) | Enriched cells from forest soil in Barre Woods Harvard Forest LTER site, Petersham, Massachusetts, United States -... | ecosystem: Environmental > Terrestrial > Soil > Temperate forest >...
TTACCAGGAATGGCGCAAGGTTTTGGCTGGTCATCGAAGAAGCGTTATTTCGCCGGACGAATTCGCAGGTCACCTGAGGAATGTGTGTGAAGGCATAGTGCCGCGACATGCGAATCCACAAATCCCAATCCTCATGGCGTTTCAAGGTTTCATCAAAATAGCCCGACTTTTCCAGGCAAGCTTTCTCGTGCATGAAGCATAACACGGGAACAAAATTTTCCACCAGAACCCGGTCGTTGCTCCAGTCGTGCGAATAAGGCACGTCACGCATTTGCACCTTCCATTGGTTATTAATCAAGTCCTGTTGCGAGCAGCAGGCATTCGTGTAGGCCACCGTCCCGGGATGCGCGACCAAGTAATCAACCAGCGTTTGCAAATGCTCCGGGTAGTACACGTCATCGTCGTCGAGATAGGCGATGTATTTGCCGCGGGCGGCGCGCAGGCCGGTGTTGCGCGCGGCAGGAAGACCTTGGTTGGTCTCGTGTCGAAGGCAAACAACCTTTTGGGTGTGGAATTGCGCCAGCGTTGCTTCCACGTCGCAGCCAGCGTCGTTTATTACAACAACTTCGAAATTGGCAAAGGTCTGATTTAAGACGCTCTGCACGGCTTCAACCAATTGTTCAGGCCGGTTAAAAGTGGTTATGATTACCGAAACGAGCGGCGGTTCCGGAAAAACTTCGGCCATTGTTTGAGCATCGTTGGATGGCTTTGGATTTTCCGTCTTTTGCGCGTGAGCAAGTGGTGCCGGCGGTTTTTGAATCACCACGGTAAAACCATTGCCGACTTTATCGTCTATATCCTGGCTGGCCACGACATCGAGTTCCAAATGGCGGCATACTTCCAGCAAGTCCTCAGTCGTCCAAATGGTGTAATGGTGATGCGTATCTACGGCGGGCGGGGAGATCTTGCCCGTATGCCGGTCGAGCAGTTCGGTGAGTGCCGTTCGCGGGCGGTCTTTGTCGAAGGTGCGCTCTTTGTGCGGCGCTACAATAAATATATATCCACCTGGGCGCACGACGCGCATCCATTCCTTAATCGCTTTTATCGGGTCAAAGAAATGTTCAATGACGTGCGAGGAAATGACAAAATCCTGCGAGGCGTCGGCCACTGGCAAGGCGTCGCCGGGCGCCACAATGTCTACTTTCAGTGCCTGGCCGCACATCTTGATTTCTTCGAGTTTGTGAACGGTGGTGGGGTCGGCGGTGTAATCCACATTTTTGGTTTTTAAACCAAACTGATTATGGCTGCTCCCACCGATTTCGAGGCCCTCCAATCCGTCCAGATATTGATGGGCCAATTTGGACTCTGGAAAGGTGGTCCATCGCCTGGAAGGAAAAATTTTGACAGCAGCTTCCGGCTTTAATCCCGCCGGGCCGATGAGCGCCATGGCTCCAGCGATCGCTTCCGGCGAATAGAGGCCCGGATGATTTAGGACAATCTGGGCGCGGAGTTCCCGGTCATGTTGCACGGCCGTCGTATACATGCTGCTGTTCTTGACGCGATAGAGCAGGAGGGGTTCGGGGATGTGTTTGGCCTTGAAGCCACGCTCGCCACAACCCACCCAAAAAATCCCAATCCTCGTAGCCCCAAAGCATGTTGGCATGATAGCCGCCCACGGCGGTCCATAGTTCCCGGCGGAAAAGAGAGCAGTAGTTGAGCTGGTTGTTCTGGCACAGTTTGGCGAAATCAAATTCGGCTGCGTGCACGACACCGTTCACCGCGCCAAAATGCACCACGTCGGTGTAGGCGATGGAGATATCAGGCTGTGCTTCAAGCAGCGCAACTGTCCGGGCAAGCATTTCCGGATGCAGCTTGTCATCGGCGTCGAGCGGCAGGATGTATTTGCCGCGCGCGATGGCAATGCCGGCATTGCGCGCATCGGCCAGGCCCCCATTCGGCTTTTCCCGATAACGAAGAACATGTTTGGGCCACCGATTGACAAGTTGTTGGAACGCGCCTTTGGTATCATCCGGGCTGCCGTCATTGACGACAATAATTTCCCAATCGTTAAATGTTTGGTTGAGGACGCTCTCAACTGCTTCCGCGAGATAGTGCGCCTGATTATAGCACGGGATAATGACTGAAATCAGGGGGTTCATAGCAGCGCCTGATTTGTTCGACTGGCCGTCTTTGTCCAAGGTTTCCCAATCGGCCGGAATCAAATCTGACGTGTTGATTTTGGGATCGTTGAACCAGGGTTTAGGCACAATGACCATTTTATTCTGCGACTCGCTGAGAAATGCCGCCCACCACCCAAAGGTGCTGTTGGGCAGGATGAAGTGCTTGCAGGATTTCATGAGCTGCAGATAGGTGGCGAATCGCGGGCCGGCCAAATCATGGCTCACAAATGTGCAAGGCAGGTCTCCGACCAGGTTCGCTGAGCGGCACCACTCGACATCATCCGAAAAGATAAAGAAATGCGGTGATTTAATCCTGGCGGCAATCCGCCGGCTGGCTGCCCGGAAATAGGTTTCTCCGCAAAAACCATGAACAGCGCGGGTCCTGGGGTTGGAGACAAAATCGGCCCGGCGCACGTTGAGGCAGACTGCCTCGCAATTTCGGATGGCAGCGAGAACCTTTCGCGCTTCAAGGCCCATCTCGCTCACGAACCGGAAACTCTGCCGGACTTCATCCAGGATGTTTTCGAAGTAGCGCGGGCTTTGCCAATACCCATCCAGATAAACGTTGGGGCCGAGCGCCAGGATTTCCGGGTTAAAATGGAAATGCTTTTCGGTAACATGCCGCAGTTTCTTGGCGTAAGCCGAACCATCCCGCGTTACCTGGCAATCGGGAGCCAGTTTGAAAACCGGCAAGTCAAAATCGCGGTAAATAAAATCAGGCCGTGGCGAGCGGTCGAGAAGAAAACTTAAATCGAGTATCAACTGCGATTGGGTCCGGCGCGCGAGGGCCAGTCCGGCGGCATATTGGAACATCTGGTTGCCCAGGCCGCCCTGTAATTTAACGACCACTTTGTTTTCACTTTTTTCCGGATGGGATTCCGGAATCTGGTTTGAAGGCGTTTCTCCGGGAGCTATATTTTTTGTCATGGCAACGTGATAGCCGACGGTGAATTGCTCGACGCATTTTTGTTGCTCGAGACCAAATAAATAACGCGGCAGCCATTCACCGAAGAGTTTTCTGATTAATTCCACATTGGGGCCGTGCAGGTTGCAGTGGTCCTCCATCGTCCAGGCAAGGCGGCCGCATTCCTGCGCCAGCAGCTTGAAATAGCCGCCGTTCGGCGAAATTTCGTTTATCTCAAAACCAAATTTTTGGGCCGCATAACGATACCATTCAGGTGTGTAACCGCCGTAAAAATGAAACGGCAACTGATGCAAACCTGATCCCAGCGGCGCGGTCAGCAATAAACACCCGCCCGGTTTCAGGATGCGCATCATTTCCCGCACAGCCTCGAGGGGTTCGGGCACGTGCTCCAATACCTCAGTACAGAGCACGACATCAAAGGACTGGTCCGGAACGGGAATTTTCGTGATTTCAGATTCATAATCAATAGTGCCATACTCGGTGGTGTTGCCGAGTTTGACGCCTTTATACTTTTTGAAGTCGTGCGTCCGATATTCGCAATGGGAGAACAAGGCGCGGTAAGGGCAGGTGCCTGCGCCGACATCGAGAACACGCAGGCCGGGCGCCACGGCGGCGGCTTTTTCGCGCACCCAACGGTCGCGACTGCGCTGGTTGAAATTGTGAATCTCATCCAAGGGAAGCGTCGAGGCATTCAAGCCCAACGCCGCGCGAACATGATCGGTCGCCAAAGTTTCAGGAGAAGTCAGGTTGATCGGAGCAGACGCAGTCCCACCCGCCAAAATGGCGCGCAGTTGTTTTTGCCAGACTTCAAACGTGGGACGCTCCATTTCAGCAAGAGTGCTGTCCCATAACAGAGCGTCGGCGGTCTCTAAAAGTTGCGGGAACGGCAGCGAGTGGGTTTTGGCAGCAACGATTTCGACATTTGCCAAAAAAGGCGGGTGCGGCCACGCTGATGATTTGATTTCAATATGGTCGAACCCAAGTTTTTTCAACGTGTGCTCGTAGCGTTCCGGAAACCAGTGGTCTAAATGATAGGCCCAGGCGGCCGCCTGGTCGCCAGCCAGATGCCGGGTGGCAGCCATTTTGAGATTGAAAGGCGAATCGCCCGCGAGAGTTTTGGCGCTGCCAGCCAAATCGGGAGTTTCAATCCGTAAAATACCATCAAGCTTGAGCCATCCATGCCAGCGTATCAACATGGCCAACGCGGTCACGCGGTTGAAATGCTCAAACACATGGTGCAGCCGGATTTCGTCAACGCTTCCCGGGCCAAAATATAGTTGCGCGATATTGGCAAACGCATCGGCCCGAACTTTCATGACATTATGCTGGTCTGGCGGGTAATCAATATTGATATAGCCAGGGAGGTGCTGCTCGCCGCAACCCAAATGTAATTTCAGCGGCTTGCCAGACGGCCACAAACCGGCGGATTGAAGCGCCGGGCCGCCATCAGACCCTGCGGGCAAAGTTAGTTTGCGAATGGCAGTGGACGCGCTCATGCTAAAATATGAGCAGGCTGAAGAGGAGCAGGGAAGGGGAGGGGGGTGAAACCTCCGCCCTAAATTTTACTCTGCTTTTTTCTCTGGAGTTGCGGCCAGTTTTGGGAGGGGCATATTTTGCTGCATGAGTGCCTGCTGGTTGTTGCGCTGAATTTCGTCGTAAACCTCCTGGCGATGCACCGGAACGGACGAGGGCGCATCTACGCCAATTTTGACGACGTCGCCCTCCACCCGCATCACTTTCACGCGGATGTTCCCGGCGATTACGATGCTTTCGCCTGATTTTCTCGAGAGAATGAGCATGGAGCGGCATATTACACCGTGGCAGCGGCAACCGGCAATGGATGTTCCACAGAATAATTATTGGCGTTGGCAATGATGACCTGTTTGCCGATGTGCGTATGGCGGTTGATTACCAACGGCCCTTTCAAATTTAAGGTGGCGCAATTTGGTCCCCGCAAGGTGACAATACTGAACAAAAGCGCGTCGGCCGGCTCTTTCAAGTCAAGAAATTCCACGTCAGATTGAGGAATGTCCGGCGCATAATTCGGCATCGCTATAAAAGGATTAATGACGACGAAAGAGAGAGAGGCACTGTCGGCCACGCGTAACCAGGCAAACGGCATCTCGGCCGGATTGGCCAGGAGCATATAGTTTTTAAACTGTTCAAAGCCCAGAATCCCCGTCGGCAGGCGCACCTGGTTCCCTGGCACTGCCGCCGGCGTTTCCATTTCCATCGTGTTGTCGCATTTCATATCTTCTATTTTAAGGCTTTGATTTTAGGTGAGGAAGTCCACCAACGATATCTGCAGGACGCGGGAGGTGGTTTCCAGGGCCGCTTCGTATGCCGTTTGCGTCTCATTTAATTGCACCATGGTTTGGACCGCGTCAGCACCGGAGGCATTTGAGATCCCCTGAGTGAGCGAAGTGGATTGGCTGCTGGCAAAGGAAGAAGCCGTCTCCAGGCGCGTTTGAACATTGCCATTATAAGCGACCTGATAGGTCATGTTATTTTCATCATTCTGCAAGTTTTGGGTATCCGTGGAGGAAATGGCTGAGGTATTGCCGGACTGCAAATCATTCTGGAGAGCGATGAGATGATTAAAAAGGTCGGCGCCTGTCCGGCTGTCAGTGATTAAACCTTGCGGCCCGGTTCCTGAAGTATTCGCGCCGGGAATGCCTGCCGAAATAGCTGACCCTGTGCCAATTTCCGCCTGATTGACGGAAGAATTTCCCTGGTAAGTCACGCCGGAAATGTTGCCACTCGAATCCGTGGTGACGGCGAAAGGCTGCTGGCCCGAATCCGTCCCGCCAAAAAGGTATTGTCCGGTTTCAGGATCTTTTGAGTTCACCAGTTGTACTGCCTGTTGGATTAATGACGTAACCTGGCTGGCGTAGTCATTTAAATCGGTTTGTGAATTGGTTCCGCTACCGGCTTCTGTCACAATACTTTGAGCCTGGCTGGTTATGGACTGAAGTGATTGCAGGACGCTATAAATCGAATTGGCCTGGGATTGAAGCGTGGTGATGTTGCTGCTGTATTGTTGTTGGGCGGCCTGGCTGCTCAGGTCATTCAAGGTGGTTTCCATCGCGTCCGGATTGTCTGAGGGGGCCTGAACACTTAACCCGGTAGTCACCTCGTTTTGCAAAGTATCCATCTGCGCGGACAAGGCATTGACCTGCCCGGTTAACGCATTAATGTAGGATTCGGTTGCCACGCGCATAAAAGGTTTAAGAACCAGACTTCATTGCCAATGTGTCGCCAAGCATTTGGTTTACCGTTGTCACCAATTCAGCCGAGGCTTCATAAGCCTGCTGAAACCCAAGCAAATTGGTCATTTCCTGGTCAACGCTCACACCGCTGATGGACGATTGTTGGGTCGTAAGCATGTTCATTACCGCTGTTTGATTGCTGACCTGGGTGTTTGCGGCCTGCAACGCATCACCAAAATTCCCGACGGTTTCGTCGTAAGAACCGCTAAAGGTCTGCTGGTTCAAATTGCCCTGTGGCGTGTCAGCCAACTCCGCGAGTTCCAATGCCACGGTATTATCACCGCTCGCCGTGGCCGAACCGGAAGCCTGGAAGGCTGAAGGGTCATTTGCCAGCGAGGGGTTTACATTGATTGTTCCCGCGTCCGAGCCGGAGAAGAAATCCGCTCCGGTTGTGCCAGTCAGGCTGTAACCGGTGTTATAAATGGAATTGACCTGAACAATCAAATTTGAAGCCAGCGTATTGACGCTGCCTTGCAACGTAGCCAGGGTGCCGTCACGGGCTTCAATGGTGCCTTGCAGGGAGCCTCCGGTAAGCGTCAAAGGCACTCCACCGGTCGCCGTTTGCACCAGCAAGTTTCCATTACCCGGATCATAGGTTTGAAGAGTATCCACCAGCTGATTGCCCGAAACGAGCGCTTGGCCGTCTATGCTTACGTTTACGCTGTCGTTGGCGCCGGAACTAGTTGTGATGTCCGTAAGTTGGGCCAGATTATTCAAGTCCTGTTGCCGTTCATCAAACAGGTCGTTGGCATTTCCTCCGCCGGAAACAGCCGCGGAAATTTGCTGGTTTAAGGCAGCGATGCCGGAAAGCAACTGGTTCGCCGAATCAACACCATTGCTTAACGAAGAGTTCAGCGAGGTGTTTTCCTGGTCGAGTTGGGAGCTGATTTGGTTGAAGGCCGACGACAGATTCTGTGCGTCGCTAATCAGCGCTTGTCTGGCTGGAATAGACGTGGGGGAAGTCGCAACGCTTTGAAAATCGTTGAAAAAGTTATTTATCAACGTGGACAACCCGGAGCTGGACGTTGAGTCGCTTGAAGAGGAAGAGCTGCTGGTGCTCCCGGAGCTGCTGAGAAATTCATCAAGAGAATCCTGAATACTCTGCAATGCGCTTTGCTGCGCATTCCAATAACCGTTCACGCTCTGTTGCCCCTGTATTTGGCCGTTTAACAAGGTGTCAACGGCCTGTTGAATGGAAGCGACTTCTGAGCCAGTGCCTTCCGGGCCAACGGGGGTCATGATATCCGGGCTGGTTTGGATATCTACTGTCTGGCGCGTGTAACCGGTGGTATCAACGTTCGCAAGATTTTGGCCAGTGACTTCCACGCCGGTCATCTGCGTTTGCAGCGACTGGCCGGCCAGATTTAATGTGCCAAATAGGCCTAACATAAGGTTATATCAGCCGACTTGTTCATAAATTGAGCGGTGCGGCAGGCTGCTCACCGGCAACCGGCCGTTGTTGTCGTACGTCTTTGGACTGCTGCCGGGAAGAATGGAATTGATCAATTGCTGCATGAGTTCGACCGCATGGCTCAAGAGCAGTTGATTTTGCCGCGCGCGCTGCTGGATGCGAATGAGCAGCGCATTATTTTCATGCACCAATGCCTGCACCAGCGGGCGATAATCCGATGGCAAGTGGGGGATGATGATGGCAAAACTGGCATTTTCATCCAAACTCAATTGCCGCGCCACATGGCGCCGATGTTGTTCCCGTTCATGCCGGACGGCCGCGATGACATTTGCCTGCGCGTTGACATCAGCGACATTTTGCAAAAGGATGTTGGTCTGGCGCTGGACAACGGATTGTTGCTGCTGTTCCAACACGGCAAGCATTTCACCGTATTGCTTGAGTTCTTCACGCAAGGCTTCGATAAGGTTGTGGAGCAGATCGTTCATGGAGAGGTAGCTAAAGCCGGAATGGTTTTATGCGTTGAGGCGCTTTTGCTGGGCTGGGTCGAAACCTCAGGGTGCGGTTTGGAGGTATGAGGGCTAAGTTGTTGCTCGAAAATTTTAGCAAAGCCAAAAGCGCCGGATTTTGACATGCCCTCTGCCAGCGCATTCGAAATATAGCTCTGATAAATGTCCGAAGCCGTGGAATCATCCGTAAACTCCGACTTGATGACGGGCTTTTGCATTTCCGAAAGGACTTGCTGGAGCATGATGACTTCAAATTGGCGGCTGGCTTCATGGATTTTTTGCTGCTGAGTCAAATGTTTATTGCCTGCCAATTCCTCGATCGGGACATTCGTGTCATCAGACGTTGATTGAATGGGCGAAATATTCATATCAACGTACATCCAGTTCAGCCTGCAATGCCCCGGCTTGTTTCATTGCCTGGAAAATTGCCATCATGTCACGCGGGGTAACGCCCAGGGAGTTTAAAGCCGAAGCAACTTGCTCCACGGTGGGCAGTTCCGGGAGTGGGACCAGAGAAGCCTTGTTTTCGGTTACTTCTGTCGTGGTTTGAGAGGTTACCACGGTCTTTCCGCCCCTGCTAAAGGGAGCGGGCTGTGAAACGATAGGCGTCGAAGTAATATTGATCGTAATGTTGCCGCAGGCCACCGCGCAGCTTGAAATATGGATGTTCGCTGTGGCGACAATGATTCCTGTGCGTTCGTTAATAATTACCCGGGCCGGGACATCGGGTGACATCTCGATGTCTTCCAGCCGCGCGATAAAATCCACCAAATCATTTTCCGATCCTTCAGGCATGTGGACTTTTACGGACGTTGAATCCAGCGCGAGCGCCGAATTGGTAAAGACCTCATTGATGGCATCGGCCATGAGCGCGGCGGAAATAAAGCTCGGATCACGCAACGCAAGTTCGACGTCGTTGTTATAAACGATCGTCGTCGGAATTTCTTTTTCCACAATGGCTCCGCCGATGATTTGGCCAACCGTCGGGAAGTTTTTTGTAACCGAAGCGCCTCCGCCTCCTCCAGTGCCGACAGTGAAACCGCCAACAGCCACCGGCCCCTGGGCCACGGCGTACACTTTGTTGTCCGCGCCGAGCAGCGGCGTTTGCAGCAAAACGCCGCCCTGGAGTGATTTTGCATCACCCATGGAAGCAATCTGCACATCAATTCGAGAACCCGGTTTGGCAAAGGCCGGGATGTCCGCAGTGACAATGACGACCGCGACATTCTTTGAGGAGATTTGCGTTACGAGCGACTGGACGTTCAGACCATAACGCTGAAGCATATTGGCGATGGTTTGTTGGGTGTATACCGGGTCCTTGTCGCCGTCTCCAGCCAAGCCGACAACCAGGCCGAAACCGTTTAGCTGGTTATCACGTGCTCCGACAATTGTGGAAATATCCCCCACGCGCACGTCATCGGCGGACGCCGGGTACGAAACCATGAGCAGGGCCAGAACGAATAAGACGATGCAACGATAGAAGTTTATCTTTGTTCCAGCGGCGGAACATGCGAGCTGATTATTGCGTGGTTTCAAAGCAAGCCGCCACTCGCAGGCATTAGGTAATGGTCGCAAATGCGGACTCGGGTTTCGTGGCGCCGGGGACATGATTAAAATGGATTGATTTTATCCCAGATTCGATTGAACCAGCCTTTGTTTTGGCTGTCGGACACAGTTCCCTTGCCGATAATCTGAATCGTGGCATCCGCAACATTATAACTGAAGACCGTGTTGTTGCTTTGGACGTCTTCCGGGCGCACAATCCCACGCAGAACAATGGTTTGGTGTTCCATGCTGAAGGCGGTCTCTCTCCTCCCTTCGACAACAAGGTCTCCATTAGGCAGCACGTCTTTTATTTGAACCGCAATTTGAGCAACGATGGTTTCTGAGTCACTAATGGTCCCGCTGCCGTTGTGCACGTGGTCGGAATTATAGGCCATGGCCGGCAACTGGCCGCTTTTTGTCAGGAGCCCAGTTGCGCCGGCAGGGTAAAGGAAGGCGGTGATTGCAGCGGAGAGGCTCGATTTTCTCTCGGTAGCTGTGTCATTATTCTTATTTTCTGTGCTGCTTTCGGAAATGGCGATAGTAAGAATATCTCCGATATTAAGGCTGCGTTTATCCGCAAATATGGATTTGGACGCGGTCTCAGACCAGAGTGATTGGGATTGCGCCACTAGCGGCAGCAGCAAAATTAGTGCGGACAGAATGGCTGCTTTTTGAGCAAGGGAATTTGTTGCTTTCATAAAGAAATCGCAATGGTATGTTCGTCCAACACCTTCCCAGTTAGATTGCGCTGGGACGACGGGTTAAGAGCATGAATGATCTGGCCTGGCGCGCCGTCTTCAAGCGCCTGCACTTTAATTGAAATATTCAACGAACCTTCCTGCAATATGGCATCAGCGACCTGTCCACGATGAATCACGGCCCGAAGCTTGAGGTCACGCTCCATTAAAATGCGGTTTGCCGGAACTGAATTTGCCAACTCGAGCGACGTATCTCCCGGAAAAAAATCAGCCAAAGGTTCATGAACTTCCAACACGTCGCGCCGGTCGCGCATAACATCCGCATCAGCCACCAGACCTCCCCGCAAAAGATCTGAATGCGCCACCCAGACATCGCGCCACACATGCGCACGAAGTGTCATTTCCCATGTGCCAACCGTTTCTGTAGCCGTGCAAAGTTGAAAACGCGCAATGAATAGTGGAGCTACGCCAGCAGTCGGCACTTCGAGAATTTTTACGGTGAGTGGCTCGTCGGGCACAACCGGCGCATCCCATGGCTCATTGAAATCCAATTCAAGTTTGCCTTCGTCTTTTACGTAATTCTCCTGGAGTGCGCTCGTAAGCAGAGCGATGGCGTCTGCTTCGTTCAAAGTCCGGCTGCGACGCAGAATGCGAATGGTATCTGCACCTGTCCAGTTGGTCGTCATCAACGTTGGGTACGCAGCAGCCAAAAGATCATTGATTTGCGCACGAGAGAGCGCAAGCGTGGCGCCAACCGCAGGCGCGTCGCACAACCGCAGGTCCGGCAGGGGCTGGCTGTAGGTGACCATTTGCTGAAGAAAAACGCCATCACCAGTTACTTCCGCGACTGGTGCCAATTGTAGCGCTGGAGATGAGGAGGCTTGCAGGCTATTGATGAACCCGCCGCCCAAAATAATAAAAAACACAATGACTCTCCACGCGGGTAGAAAACAGGGCGAGCGACCTGCTTTGGAGGTGCGCTCAAGCAATAAATTGATGTCACAGGGCCTCATGGTTATCTCTGCAGATTATTGCTGTCCTGCATCATTTGGTCTGCCGCCTGTACTGCCTTTGAGTTTACCTCGTAGGCGCGCTGGGCAAGGATAAGATTCACCATCTCCTGAACTACGCTGACATTGGACAATTCAAGATAACCCTGTTGCACTTCTCCGAGGCCATTTTCCGTAGGCTGGCCAAGTTGAGCGGTGCCGGAAGCCTCGGTTTCCGTGTAAAGATTGTGCCCGATGGCCTGCAAGCCGCCGGGGTTATTAAAATTTGCCAACTGTATTTGTGAACTGGTGTTTCCGCTGGACGTCGTATAAGTGACTGCGCCTGTGGCAGCAACGGTAATGTTCGTAGTGCCGGTTGGCACTGGTTCAAAACCCCCTTGCACGGGGTAACCATCGCTGGTCACAATTTGGCCCTCCGCATTGGTTTTAAACGCTCCATCGCGGGTGTAAGCCAGGGTACCGTCGGGCATTTGCACTTGGAAAAAGCCAGCTCCCTGAATGGCCAGATCAAGATTTCCACCTGTTTGTGAAAGATCGCCCTGCGTAAAAATACGCTCCGTCGCGACTGGAACGGCACCCTGTCCAACCTGCAAACTGCCGGGCAATTCATTGCCACCACCTTGTTGGGAACCCGCCGCTCGCGTCGTCTGGTACAGCAAATCCTGAAATTGAAGCTTGCTGTCTTTGTAGCCGGTGGTGTTGACGTTCGCCAGGTTGTTGGAAATGACGTCCAGATTCATTTGCTGGGATTCCATCCCGGCGGCAGCGGAGTATAGGGCGCGTAACATAATTCAAGGTTTAGGATGTTTCTCCGAGTTCTGTAATCGTGCGGCTCATGCGATCGCTTTGCATTTGCATGACTTTCTGGTTGGCTTCAAACATTCGCATGGCCGTGACCAACCCAGTCATTTCGGTGGTGGGTGAAGTATTTGCCGCCTCAAGAAATCCCTGGCGTACTTTTGTGGAATTGGCGGGTATCGGCTGCGCTTGCGCTGAATCCGACTGAAAATCCTGCGCTCCAATCATCGTGAGCAGATTGGGATTGTCAAATTCAACAATTTTCAGTTTTCCTTTGCGCTCTTGTCCCTGACTTATTTCTCCAGAGGTCGAAATGGTAACAGGTTGAGAACTATTTGGATTGAATTGTATTGGGCCCGAATCGCTTAAAACCGGATAACCCTGATTTGTGACCAACTGATCCTTGGCATTTACCTGGAATTCGCCGCCACGGGTGTACGCTGTCTGGCCGCCTGACAATTGAACCGAGAAAAACCCCGGTCCCTCCAAGGCAAAATCCATGGGATTGCTACTTACATGCAATTCCCCAGGTTTAAAATTGGTGACTGTGGTGGCGGTGGGAATAAAATAACCGCTTTGCGATCCGGCCGACACGTTGGGATCCATCCCTGCTTGAATGTCAGAAAACGAAATCTCACGTTTACGTCCCCCTGAAATTTGGGCGGACGTCAGGTTTTCTGCTATCAATTCCTGCCATTGCGCTGTGGCATTCATCGCAGCGGCGGCTTGATAGAGACTGACGTCCATAATTGCGCATGTTTAGCAGCAGACATGCCACCCACTATTTTCGCCTTTTTAGTCGTATTCCCGCCCGGTTGCGGAAAAAGCTGCCCGGAGCGACAGCAGAAATTGCCGGGTAGCCTGCTTTTATTTCAAGACGGCTTGGGTATTTCATCGTAAAGGCACGCCAAATCAATTGTCTGGCCGCAATTGCATTGGATGCGGATATTTGTGATACGCTCTCCCTCGCGCTGAACAGATATTTGCGGTTCGCAATTCTTTTTGAATACCGCCCGTTCTCCGGAGGCAGGGATCGCCTTTTCCAGCGATTGAAATTCTTGAGGCTGTTCCTTTTGGGGAATAACCGTAATTTGAAAATCCCGCTTTCCAGTGGAAGGCGGGGCGGTCATTAACGACACAAATTGATCAGTTTGAGGAATTGTCATTGGGAAGTTCCGTGGGCCTGTCCTGGCCCGAGGTATCTGAAAGTGCGTTTACCGATTCCGTCAATTTCAATAACACCGTGACCCGCCGGTTGCTTTCATCGGTTGGTAAATAACCTTCCATTGGGACCGTGTCGGCAAAGCCTGATACTTTAGAAATTTGCTTATCAAGGACGCCATTTTCCGCGAGTTCCCGGCGGGCGGCGTTGGCCCGTTCTGTGGATAGATCCCAGGCATCGTGTCCCCCGGTTCCGCTTTCAGTCTTCGATTCAGTATGACCCTCCAGTTCGATGCGAAAGGTCGTGTAACGTGAGATTTCCCAGGCCAGCGTGCTAAACACCCATGCGCCATAATCCGTAAACGTGGCGGTGCCGGGATTAAAAATTGGTTTATTTGAACGGTCAAAAATGTTGATATTCAGGCCTTCCGGAGTCAGGTCAATCCTCACGCTGGTCACGTTTTCGTCCTGCTTTAACAGTCTGCTTAAGTCGTCGCTTAAATGCCGCATGGTTTCCATTTCCACGGCGGAAACAGATTGAAAATGTCCCTGCTGCTGGTACGAGGCGGACTTGTCCTGGCTGGCGATAATGCCGACCGATTCCTTGGTTACGGACGAAAAGGGGTTGCGAAATGCCCGTTCAACCGCATCTTTGATTTTCTGGTCCTGGGACGTAAGCCACAGGCAAAGAAACAACGCCATCATGGCCGTTACAAAATCGGCATAAGCCACCTTCCATACTCCGTGATCCCGGTGTGCTTTTTTCACTTTAGGGCTTATTTTTCAAGTTTGACCGACTTGAACATTTCTTCCATTTCTTCCGCCGTCGGGCGCAATTCACTGCTCAAACCGCGCCGCCCCAGTTCCACTGCGGTGACTGGCGCCATGCCGCCGGCAAAACCAGTGACGCAGGAAGCGATGCATTTTATATATTCCAGCTCCGCTGCGGTAACGAACTCCAGGTTCGTAGCCAGTGGATTCAAAAAGCCGTAGGCAAGCAAGATGCCCAAAAAAGTTCCCACCAAGGCCGCAGCCACCTCTTTGCCAATTTCCTCCACCGCCCCGGCAATAGAGGCCATGGTGATAATGATACCCAGCACGGCGGCCACAATGCCAAATCCAGGCATAGAGTCAGCCGTTTTGGCCAGCACACTGATGGGCGCATGGGACTCAATTTCCAGTTGTTCAATTTCTGTGTCCAACAGCAACCGCAACTGGTCTGGCTTGACCTTGCCGTCAATAATGGGCCGCAAGCTTCCGCAAAGAAACTCAACAGCCTCCGGGTTATTGCTGAAAAGCGGGTATTTTTTGAAAATGGAACTGTTCGCGGGATCGAGAACGTGCTCTTCCAGCGCTATCATGCCATTACGCCGGCCAATCAAAAACAATTCATAAAGCACCTTCAGCAAATCTTCGTAAGCGGCACGATTGTGCGGCGTGCCCTTGATGCAGGTCATCAAGCCCTTGACAATATCAATCAGCACTTTGCGCGGCGACATGATGATTAGGGCACCGATGGCTCCTCCACCAATGATGATTAACTCATTGGGATGGATCAAAACCAGCAGGTGGCCCCCGCCAAATACAAATCCGCCCAAAACGCAAATAGTGACGATGCAAAACCCGATGAGGATGATCATGAGCTATTGATAATTCCGCTTGGCTTGACTAGCCCAGCTTCAAATCTTTGGATGTAGGCTCGAATGGACAGGACAGCCTGGGCATGGATTTGGCAAATCCGTGATTCGGTAAGGCCCACCACTTCGGCAATTTCCCGCAGATGCAACTCCTCGCCATAATAAAGTGCCAGCACTTTCCGCTGCATGGGAGGCAGCTCCTTAAGCCGTTCCAGGATCACCAGTTTTAACTCCCGCTGCGAAATTTTTTCCAACGGACTTTCATCCGCGGAATTTGCGACCACTTCGTACAGATCCCCTGAATCATCTTCCGAAGACACCGTATCCAGGCAGACAAATGCTGCCGGCCGGATTTCGTTCAGTAGTTTTCCGTACTCGCTGGCGGATAGATTTAAGGCTTTGGCCATTTGCGCCTCGGTGGGCGTGCGCCCCAGCTTTTGTTCGAGTTCGGATATGACGCGCTGAATTTTGCGCGCTTTCTCATGGACTGTCCGGGGCACCCAATCCATTTTTCGCAACTCATCCAACATTGCGCCGCGAACCCGGGTTCGCGCATAAGTTTCAAAAGAGGCGCCGCAAGTCGGGTCGTAATTGCGCAATGCCTGCAACAGACCCACCAAACCCGCACTGTATAGGTCGTCCTGATCCACATGCTCGGGCAGCGTCATGGCCAGGCGCGCGGCGATGGACGAAACCAACGGAAGATATTTTTCGATCAACGCGTTTTCCACTTCTGCATCAACCCGCTTGTGGTATCGCCGCCAAAGCTCTTGCGCAGTCGGCCCGGGATTGGCCGCCACTGCCGTCTCATCTGTAGTTGCGCTGAGAGAGGTACTCACGGTTTAGGAGTTGCTTTGGGTTTCTCTGCCGGGACCATTCGTTTGTATTGGCGCTGCCGGTTGGCATCCCGCAAACTTTCCAGCCACACTCTGCCCCACCATCGGGTGAGGACGGCTGCCACTAAAGCTACCGCACAGCCGCGCCAGAAGGCGGTGGACCAGGAACAATCGCCGGTCAGGCTAAAACCAACGCCAATGAGAAACCCGACGATGGCCCCGAAAATCATATAGGACTTCATTCGTATTCAAGCCCTTAGCAGAATAGTTGCCATCAAGCGCGGAATCGTGTGTTTCATTTAAAGCTCAACGTTTACTGGTGTTTTTTTGAGGAAACAACATCGCGGGTTCTGCCCGTCGGAATTCACCCGGAATTTTTTGCCCACCGCTCAGGAAGCTGATGGGACATTTTGTGCCTAATACAAAATTCCAGAGTTTGACGCGCCGGGATTCTTCATCCAGATGCGTAAAAATGATGTCTTCCGGCGCAAATGACTCAAATGCCCGAAATTGTTCAAATAAAATCGAACTTTCATAAGCTGCATTGAGCACCAGATGCACGTGAGGCTCTGGCAAAAGTGATAATTGGTCCCGTAATGCGGACATCGCGTCCGGATTGTCCATTTCAACCCCCGGTAGGTCCACAAACTGCAAATCCGCCGATTCATCCGGTTCTTCCCAAAAGCGTTCCATGGGAACTCCGGTCAATTCACAGTGCAAGGTTAAAAGCTCCGCGCTGTTGGCGCTCTCGCCGTCCAGCCGCCATACGCGCACGTTGCGCTGGTTGCGCAGAATGGCTGAATTCATCCACTTGCAAAGTGCGGTGGTTTTTCCTGAACCCGCCGGACCGATAAAAACATGGGGGCGCCCAGTGCCTGCCGCTTCCTGGCGCGCCGGCA
>Ga0206845_1164_pt1 | contig 16729 bp, 13 predicted proteins | sample Alteio_BWOrgCont_19_FD_152887 | JGI IMG/M metagenome (GOLD analysis project Ga0206845, IMG submission 152887) | Enriched cells from forest soil in Barre Woods Harvard Forest LTER site, Petersham, Massachusetts, United States -... | ecosystem: Environmental > Terrestrial > Soil > Temperate forest >...
CGATGGAGCGGGAACGAGAGCGGGAGCCGGCGCCTGGGCGGCCAGCAAGAGGGGAAACAGGATGAGTAATATTAGCCGGAACATCTGCCTGGTTGTCGCGTTCTGTGGCCGGAATCCGGTGGGCGACAGCCTTACCTGCGAAACCTGCCGCCCCCAGCCTCGAAATTGCGGCAATCTTGCGTCCGGCCAGGCCGCGCTCGCACGATTGCCAGGAGTGATTCAGCCCCTCCCTCGTTTGCGATTCGACCTCCGGCGGCCGTCTTCCCTCCTGGACGTTTGCCGTGCTTGCCGGAATTAAAAAGTTCGGGCCCAGCGGACTACTGGCCGCATAATTCCTAAACCTGCCAGTGTCGCCCCGCGATTTGACGGCTGCCAGACACAGCCAGGTTCTTTTTATTGTTTCCGGCCGGGAAGGTCAAACCCTCCCGTTCAGACGCCGACTTTCAGGGCGTGCGGGCCGGAATAATAATTTCCAGCGAGATGGGAACACTCGAAGGCCGCAACAGGGAAACGGGATTTTGAGCCCTGACCGTCGACCGGACATATAGGGAGTGACCATGGCTGAAAAACTTTCACAAACTTGCGCCAATCACATGCGGGCATAGATCCTGCGTTCCGAAGCGCAGTGGATAGCGTTCCGCTTCGCATCCGACAGCGAACTTCCCAAGCTCGTCGAGAAGGCGCTTGCGGCGGAGCTGCCGGCGCCGGAAATCAAGAAGAACATCGCGGCACGGCGCGCCGATAGATTTCGCGTATGAAGCCGTCTCTTACCGGTTGGCCCGCTCGTCGCGGGCCCGGGTGGTCTACTGCTTCGGCGTGTGCGCCACGTCCTTTTCGTCTTCAGCGCAGACGTGCTCGAAGACATCGGTATCAGGCAGCAGCCTTTCAACGAAATTGACCGTGAAGGATTTGGTGAACGTCTTCGGGTCGGTAATCGTCACCGCCATGTCGATGTGGCCGAAGTCGCGGCGCGTGAAGCGCTCCTGGACCCGAAGGTCCTCGCTGTGGCCGTGACCTCCGGCGTCCAGCCAGCCAAGGTCGTTGAAGCCCAGCGTGTCAACCACGAAGGTGTCGCCGTCCCAATTCCCCACCGAATAGCCGTACCACGTGGGCCGCACTTCGTCCGGATTCGGGAGCTTGCGGCCGTCGGTGTAAATCTGCCGGAAGATGGTTTCCACCTCATAGAGGATGAGGGTTTCACCGGGTATCTGGACGACCTTGAACGGTTCCGGCAGCAGGATACCGTGCGGGACGCCGTCCGGCAGACAATATGACTGCGGATTCCTCGTCCCGGTTCCCTGCCGGTTCTTCCTGAATATCTCGACCCCGGCGGGTGTCAGCGGTTGCTCGTCCGGCTTGAAGTTAGCGAGGATGTTGGCAAAAAACGGCGAGTTCGTCGATTCGCCGAGTCCGTAAAGACCTGGTCCGCGCGCTCCCCCCTCTATCTGCCAGACGCCGGAGAGGTCCGGCTTGCCGCCGACGCGGGGCACGGGTCCGGTCATATTCACTTTGCCGTCTGCTGTCCGCGGCGCCTTGGGGTCCGGGTTATTGAGCCACTGGGCGTGGAGGCTCAGTGAGGCACAGGCCACCAGGGAGGCCATTCGAACTGGACTTCGCATAGTCATCATCATAAACATAAATGAGTCGGCGGGAGGGGCGATTGCTTTCAGTGGAGAAGAGCGAGCACGAACTGATGCTCCGCCCCGGGCTCATCGTCTTAATGCTCTGCTACAGACCGTTTGAGAAACTCGACTCAAATGCGGTTTCGAGGCATTGTTCTGGCTGCAACACTCTCCTTCGCGGCAGGGCTTGTCCGGGCACATCATTCGGCCGCCGCGGAGTATCGGGCGGAACTGAAGACGTGGCACGGCACGGTCACGCGGTTTGTGTGGATGAATCCGCATACGTGGGTCTATTTCCGGACAGCAGATTCCTCGCCCGGGATCCGTGATTTCGAATGCGAAGGTTCGGCTCCCGGCAGCCTCATGAAAAATGGATGGACCAGAGATACGCTGACGCCGGGCCAGCAGGTCACCATCGAAGGCTATCCCGCGAAACATCGGCCGGAAGGGTGTAAGGTGCGGACGATTCTATTCGCCGATGGAAGGAAGATGAAGATGGGATCGGACGGAGATGAATGACTGTCGCTCGTCGTGTCACAATACTCAGCGGGCTTCTGTGAAAACCTTTTTATCTCTATCCATCCCGACGCTCAGTCTTCTCGCCGCCCTTGTGTGGGCTCAGCAACCTGCCGGCAAACCGTTGTCCTGGGCGTATCCAGTTCCCGATCCGAACCCGGCAGCCAAAGCTGCGGACGGTCCCAGGACGCTTTCCGGGAGCACAAAGACGTACACGCAGGCTGAGATCGACGATGCGTTCAAACCACCGGACTGGTTTCCGGGCGAGCATCCGCCTTTGCCTCGCCTGGTGGAATCCGGTGTCCAGGCGCAGGCGTGCGGCTCCTGCCATCTGATGTCCGGGCTGGGGCATCCGGAATCGGCCAATCTGGCCGGACTCTCTGTGCCCTACATGCTCAGGCAGATGGAGGACTTCAAAAAGGGTCTTCGGAAGGATGCCGAGGCGTACGCGCAGTCCGCGCGCGCAGGGCGAATGAACATCATTGCGGCGGGCGTGCCTGATGAGGAAATGCGAAAGGCTGTGGAGTGGTTTTCGGCCCTCCAGCCGGCACCCTGGTACAAGGTCATGGAGGCTTCCACGGTTCCCAAAACGTGGGTGAATGGTGGCCGCATGCGTCTTCCGCTGCCAGGCGGCGGGACCGAACCTCTGGGTGATCGCATCGTGACGTTGCCGCAGAATCCCGCGCGCGTTGAATTACGCGACCCCCATTCGGGCTTTATCGCCTGGGTCCCGCAAGGAAGCATCGCAAAGGGCAAAGAACTTGTTACGAGCGGCGGGGCCGGGAAGACTATTCCCTGTGACACCTGCCACGGCGAAGGACTGAAAGGCCTTGGTGACGTGCCTCGTCTGGCAGGCATCCACCCGATCTATGTGGTGCGCCAGCTTTACGACATCCAGGTCGGCGCCAACAGAAGCAGCGCGGCTGCCCAGATGAAGCGCGTGGTGGAGAAGCTTTCGGAAGACGATATGATTTCGATTGCCGCATATACGGCCTCGCTTGCCCCCTGAGAGGCGCCGTTTCCCGGAAAATGCGAGGGCGTGGGCGAGTAATGGCGTTCGCTAGTTCGAACTGGCCTGGGCCCGTTCCGTCTAAGCTGATGCGATCCGCTCGTCCACGATCTTGCCGTCGAACATGTGGACGGTGCGATTCGCCAGATTTGCATAGTTCGGGTCATGGGTCACCATGCAAATCGTCGCGCCCCTTTTGTGCAACTCGCCCAGCAGATCCATCACCTGTCTGCCGTTCTGCGAATCCAGGTTCCCTGTAGGCTCATCTGCGAGAAGCACCGAGGGACTGCCTGCAAGAGCCCTCGCCACAGCCACGCGTTGCTGCTGACCGCCTGACAGCTGTGAGGGGTAGTGCCTGGTGCGGTGCGACATCCCCACTCTTTCGAGCGCTTCGTGCACGGCCTGTTTACGCTGTTCGGAACTAACGCCGCGATAAGTAAGCGGCAGTTCGACATTCTCGTGCACCGTAAGATCGCCGATCAGGTTAAACGCCTGAAAAATGAAGCCAATCTCGCGATTGCGGATGCGCGCCCGCTCGTTTGCATTCAAGCCGTTCGCGGCCTCGCCGTTAAGGACGTAATTGCCCTCTGTCGGCGTGTCGAGCAAGCCGAGTATCGCGAGCAACGTGGACTTGCCGCAGCCGGAAGGTCCTGAGATCGCAACATACTCGCCCTTTTTAATGTCTAGTTGGATGTTCTCCAGCGCGTGCGTCTCCACTTCGTCGGTAACGAAAACCTTCTTGACGCTCTTAAGATGTATCAGGCTTTCTGCTGTGGTGCTCATGTAAGAAACTCCTTCAGTTCAAACGAATGCGGTCGTGGCCATCTTGCGCCGTCATGTCGGACAGGATGACCTGATCACCCGGGATCAATCCGCCAAGCACCTCAATCGTATTGACCGAAGCACGCCCCACTTTGACCTGTACGCGGGATGCGTACTGACCGTCAGGCGCAATTCTGAAAATGCCGATTGTGCTGTTTGGCTGACCATTGGTCGGCCGGCCCATGTAAACTACGTCCTCAAGCCGCTCGAGTTCAATTTTTCCATCGACGCTCAAATCGGGTCTGGCTCCATTCGGCAACTCGCTTATCAGCTTCACGTCGATCGTGACGTTGCCGTTGACGGCCGTGGGATCGATCCGGCTGACTTTGCCTTGAATGATTCCATTGCGCGTATCGATACTGGCAGGTTGCCCTGTAAGGACATTCCTGGCTTCGGTCTCATTGATCTTCAATTCGGCCTTCAGCTTTTGCGGCTGAGCTATTTTCGCCAGAATGGTTCCGGCCGTGACCTTCTGGCCGACTTCCAGGTAGGTTACGGCAACTGCGGCTCCAGAGGGAACGCTCGCCCCAAGCTGTGCGATTACTCCACCAGCGCCCGCGCGGACTTTAAGCTGGTCCAGTTGTCCCCTCTTTAATTCATAAAGCGTGCGAGCCTGCTCGATCCTGACTTGTTGCACGGCAAGCTGTGCGCGGGCCGACTCGTCGATAATCCTGAGTCGCTGGTCTTCCAGATCGTCGCGGATTTTGAGCTGATCCGCCTTGTTGTCGGAAATCGCCGCGTCCAGCTTTGATATCAGCCCTTCCTTTTCCAACTTCAGATCCCGATCCGCGCGGATTGCGGCGTCCTTGTAGTCCGAGCTCACCTGGGCTGCGGCTGACTTCCTGTCGAAGAGCTGGGTTTTAAGCTGGACCGAAAGGTCTGTATAACTCGCTTCAGCCGCCCTCAAAGCAAACTCCGCATCCAGCGTTTGCTGGCGCAACTCCGGGTTATCGAGTTCCATGAGAATGGTATCCGGCTGCACCATGCTGCCTGGATAAACGTTGATTTTGACGACCCGCCCGTCGGCAGCGGCAGGAACCCACAGCACCTCTTCCGCCACCAGCTTTCCCGGGCCGCGGACCTCACGCAGCATCGGCCCACGCTTCACCGAACCGGGATAGATCGACGCCCGTTCCACTGTCGGGACGGCAGGTTGCAGGCGCATCACGGCGAAGCCCGTTGCGCACAAAGCGCCGAGCGCCAACACAGCGACCACGGCCCGCTTCAGTATTCGGTGCCTGCGAACATTTCTACCGCGCTGAATATCCATAACTTCTCCCGATTACCGCATGAGTACGGGCGCCGGCGCATACTTCTTCTTCATTTCACGCTCGAGGGTGTGCGGTCCGGGCCGCTCTGCTTGCGATTGCCCTATGCGTATGTGCAACGTACGGGCGGTGCGTTTCAACTCAGCTGGAAAGAATGGTTCGGGAAATCCATCTCCGCGATTGCCGGACCAGAGATTAAATACGAAAATCGACTGAAACGTCTTTTGATCCCTCTTCACTAACTATCGAGCGAAAGACATGAAACCAGGTCTCGCGCCGATAAAACATTAAGAAAGGAGTTCCCCATGAAGAAATTCAGTATTCGCGAAGTTGAGACCCTTAAGACGACCGCGGCTCTTTATACTCACGGCTGCGTTATTGCCAAGGTGTAGCCGTCAATCAGAAGGTCGGGTACGAACCGCGATGCACCCGCAAATACATCCGGGGATCGACCGCCGATCCCCGGATGTTTCATTTCAGGATATCGAGCCAATGTATTCAAGAGACAGTATCGTTAGTATTCATCCGTTTACCCGGCAACGGGAAGGGGAAGAGATCGTAATCGGTATCGCGGAAACAGGTGTCTTCCTGGCCGTTCCGCCGGAAGCGGTAGAAGTCCTCGATCTGCTCGCAGAGGGCAAGAGCGTTGGCGAGGTTGCGGACCTCTACTTTCAGGGGAGTGGCGAAGCCTCCGATCTCTACGACCTTCTGAGCTATCTCGAAACTAAGGGCTTCGTTGGACGTCAGGATGCGAGACGCGCCGACGAAAAGCGATCCGACTATCCCGTGCGTGAAAACAGGTTTCATTTCAGCACCTTTCCCCAGCCGCTGGCCAAACTGCTGTTCAGCCTTCCCGTCCTTATGTGCGAAGCCGCTGTGGTCGGACTTGCGCTGGCGGCCGTACTCACCCGCCACGCCCTGATGCCGATACCAACGGATTTAGTCTTTTACCATCAGCGTGCTGTTTCATGGACACTTTTGACGATATTTACCTACGGCGGCATATTTGTTCACGAACTGGCACACCTCATTGCCGCCCGCTCCGTCGGTGTGAATTCACGCATGGGGATTAGTCATCGGCTCTGGTATCTGGTCGCCGAGACGGACTTAACAGGTTTATGGTCGGTTCCACGGAACCAGAGATACCTGCCGATGCTTGCGGGGATGATTATCGATATCACGGTTCTTTCGCTGATCGTATTATTACTTCTCTGCCAGGATCTGCGCCTCTTTATGCTGTCCTCATTCAGCTTGCACTTACTTCGCGCCATGGCCTTTACTAATCTCATGAGAATACTGTGGGAATGCTTTCTTTTCGTGCGTACCGACCTCTACTTTGTTGCGATGACCTTCCTGAACTGCAAGAATCTGCTGACCGACACACAGGTGTTCCTGCATAATCAGCTGTCGCGGGTGACTTCGCGAATCCGTACGGTAGACCAGTCGGCAATCCCGAAAACAGAGCGCCGGGCTATTCGAATTTACGCGGCAGTCTTTTTAGCCGGTCGCGCGTGGGCATTTGTAACTCTGTTCTGGGTCACCATGCCGGTCGCAGCGGGCTATTGGGGCAGCCTCATTCCCGCGTTGCGCGACGGATACTCGGTGAATCCATCAAATTTCATCGATTCGCTTGCAGCAGCTACATATTTCCTGGTGCCGACCGTCGCTGGTTTCGTTTTTTGGGCGGGCGCTCTTATGCGCCCAAAGGAGTCTGAGAAATGGCAGTCCTCAATAAGTTAAGAGCTGGTGAGAGTAACGTTTCAGAATTCCCACGGCGGGTGCTGGTAGTGGAAGCGCTTGCGGGTACGCTGCGAACCAGTTGGATCGAGGGGCGTCTGGAAGAATACGCCCTGCGCGGCGCGCGTACCTTCCATCTGGCTTGCGCCTTCGAAAAGGGTGGCCCCTGGGCCGGAGTCACCGGCCTATTTTCGGAGCTGTTCAGCGAAATCCAATATGACCGGCCGGATTTGATAGAACCACATGGCTTCGAGCTGGCCTATATTCTGCCTTCGCTCAGACGGTCACTCAAGGTTCGCAATCCCAATCTGACTGACATGGCGCCGAGTTCCGAAAGAACTCGCAATTACCCGGCTGACCGGGCCGTTCGTAATATCCACGGCCTCATCGATCTGATCGACGAATGGAAAACGGCCGTTTGTCCTGAGTCCCCTTGGGTGATCGCCTGCGATGCTCTGGACGAAGCCGGCGCGATGGGCTCGCTCTTTTTCCGCGAACTGATGCGGCGGCGTGGGAAAAGCTTAAATATTCACCTGTTCGCCGGCGCGTCCCCCGGCAACGGGCAGTCGGTCTGTATGTCGTTCGACTCAGGTTTGCAAACACGGCTGGTAGCGGCGCGGCTGGATTCGCAACCGCCGGCGGCCCCCGATAGCCTGCAGGCGGGTGGCGCCGCAGCGGAACTGGAAGAGCGCATCGGAGACGACGAATTGGAACGGCAAGCGAATCTTCCGCTCCTGATCTATCTATGGAAAGCCGCGGGCCGCTCCGACAAGCTGTTCCGTTATCAATTCCTGGCGCTTGAAACTTACAATACGCAGGGTTTGTATGCGGATGCGATCCGCTATGGAGACGGGCTACTCGATCTGGCATCGCGGGAGGCTCCCGGCGATGATGATCTGCGATGGCTTATCTTTCAAAAACTCTTTATGTCTCACATTGGCCTGGAGGATGTCGACACAAGTTTCAGGCTTGCCGAAGACACAGGTTTGCCACTGGCAGAAAAGGATGCGAGTCGGAGAAATCAACTCTTCTACCTCATGGCGATTCTCTACGCGCGTTTTAAGAAGCCGCGGGATCTGCAAAAGGGAGAGGAATATCTGGAACTCAGCCTGGCTGCGATCGCGGAGAGCGACATGCCGGAAGGGGAGCGTCACTTCCGATACGTTTTCAATCGAAATGGATTGGCGATGATTCGCAATTTCCAGCGCCGCCCTGAGGAAGCGATCGAGCTGTGCCGGAGCGGATTCGCCTATTTGAATGAGCATCTGGGCGCCGATGAGCACCGGCTGCATCGCTCGATTCTGCTTTACAATACTGCCCAGGTCTATGCGGCGATCGGTGTGCATGCCGAGGCGCTTGAGTATTATTCAGCTACCATCGCGCAGGATCCCAATTACTCCGAATACCACAACGAGCGAGCCAACGTTCTGCTTCAGCTGGATCGTCTGGAAGAAGCGGAAGCCGATTACCTGCGGGCCATCGAGCTGAGCCCGCCCTATTTCGAGGTATTCACGAACCTCGGTCAATGCTATCGGCGAATGGGTGCTATGGACAAAGCCATCGAGCAGTATTCGAGGGCCCTCGATCTCGAGCCAGGGCATCTGTTAGGCCGGCTGGGGCGTGCCAAAGCGTATGAGGAAGCCGGCCAAAGGGACAACGCCATCGACGACTATTCCGCGGTGCTCGCGAAGGACCCCTCTTTATGGGAAGCATTCGGAAATCGCGGAGCACTCCTTTATGAAGCTGGCCGCCTCCATGAGGCGCTTGCTGATTTCGATGCCGCGATAAAACTAAGGCCTTCAATGGGCGAACTTCACGAAAATCGCGCCATTGTGCTCTCGGACATCGAGAAGTCGGAGGCGGTCCTCGTCCTCCAGCAGGTGAGGTAGCAAATCATGTGGAATCTTGTTCAGGATCTTAAGTATGCTGCGCGGCTGAATTTGAAGTCTGCGGCCTTCTCCATCGTGACGTTGTCGACGCTTTCGATTGGCATTGGCGCCAGTACTGTCGTCTTCAGCGCGGTGAACGCGGTTCTGTTGAAGCCCCTTCCTTATCCCGAGCCGCAAAGGATTGTGATTCCGTGGCGCCTGGCCCCGAAGGACGCAAATATAGGCTACAACGAAATTCCCTGGGGAGCGATCAACTTCCAATACCTTGAGAAGGCCAACTCTTTCGAAAGCGTGGCTGCCTTCAAGAGCAATTCGTTTAATCTCACCGGCTCAGGCGAGCCCACGCAACTTGATGGCTTCCGCGTCTCGAGCGGTTTCTTTCACACACTGCGCATAACGCCGCTTTTGGGACGAACGTTTACCGAAAGTGAGGACCGCCCCGGCGGCGGGAACGAAGTAATTTTGAGCTATCAGCTTTGGCAGAGCCGTTTTCACGGCGATCGCGGGATATTGGAACGCGGCATTGACCTGAACGGCGTGCCCTACAGCGTGACGGGAATCATGCCGCGCGGCTTCGAATTTCCGCGGGGAGAAGAGATGCCTGGCAGTTTCGACTTTCCCCGGCGGGCCCAATTGTGGGTTCCGCTTGCCCTTCCGCCGGCGCCGAAACCCGGTGACCCTGACGACCTCGCCGTAATCGGACGCCTGAAGCCAGGTGTGTCAATCGCGAGAGTGCAAGCCGAGATGAACTTACTCAGTGCGGCAATGGAGCGCGTCTTTCCGGACTCGAAGGGTTGGTTTAATTCGCGCGTAACCGGGCTCAACGAACAGATCACCGGCGACACGCGAAAACCGCTGCTTCTGATTCTGGGGGCGGTGGGCGTGCTTCTGCTCATCGCATGCGTGAACGTAGCGAACCTGCTTCTAACGCGCTCTCTTGGCAGACGGAATGAGTTCGCCCTGCGCGCTGCGCTTGGGGCGGGAAGAGCGAGCCTGGTTCGGCAACTCCTGGCTGAAAGCATGCTCTTATCGCTCACCGGCGGGTTCGCCGGACTCATGATGGCTGAAGCCGGCATCCGCCTGGTCAAGGCGTTTGGCCCCTCAAACATTCCGCGCCTTCAGGAAATCACTTTGGACTGGCGCGTCCTGATCTTCACCTTTATTACTTCGCTGTTGTGTGGAATATTTTTCAGTTTGGCGCCGGCCGCAGCCCTGCTGCCCAGGGACCTCGCGGGGTCGCTTCGTGAGGGCGGCCGCGGTGGCACGGCGAACTCGGCGACTGCCAGGCTTCGCAATGTGTTTCTCGTAGCCCAGATCGCCCTGGCGTTTGTACTGGTCATCGCCTCGGGACTGCTGGTACGCACCTTTGGCCGCCTGCTGGCCGTCGATCCCGGCATCCACGCCGAGCGGGTGCTTACATTTGAATTGTCGCTGCCGGCAACGAAATACAAAGACGCCGACATCGTCTCTTTCTACCAGAAGGCATTGGCCAGCCTGGGCGCGATCCCCGGAGTCGAGCACGCGGGCATTGTGGAAACGATTCCCATGTCGGGTTCTTCGGACGGCAGCCTCATTCGGTTGCCGGGACTTCCCGCGGCTCCCGGCAAAGAGCCGTTCGCCAATTACAACATTGCCTCACCCGATTACTTCCCCGCGGTGGGGACGCCACTGTTAAGTGGCCGCGGTTTTCTCAATTCCGATACCGCGTCTTCAACGCCAGTCGCTGTCATCAATGCCACGATGGCGAAGAAGTTCTGGCCAGGCGAAGACCCGATCGGAAAACAGGTCGGCCTTGCCGATACCCGAACTCCTCTCATGAACATCGTTGGGGTTGCGGCCGATGTGAAGCATCTTTCACTCCGCGAAGAGACGGGACCAGAGATGTACGTACCCTTCACCCAGAAGCCTTTTCCGTCGATGCAGATCATGCATGTGACCCTCCGAGGCAGAATGGACGCGATTTTATTGACCGGCGCCGCGCGGGAGGCGGTCCACCAACTCGACGCCGGCATGCCGATTGCAAACGTCGCGACCCTGAGCGCCATCGTTGACGAATCGCTCACGGGCCAGCGCTTTTCAATGTTTCTGATTGGCGGCTTCGGCGTTATCTCGCTGATACTGGCTTCAATCGGACTTTACGGCGTCATCTCATATTCAGTGCTGCAGCGCACGCGTGAAATCGGCATTCGCATGGCTCTTGGAGCGAAGCGGGCGACGGTTTCTGCGATGGTGATTGGCCACGGCACCCGTCTGATCGGCGCCGGAATAATAGCCGGCCTGATCGTCGCGCTTGGCGTCACCCGTCTGATGGCGAACTTATTGTTCGGTGTCCCGTCAAATGATTTGCTTACATTCGCGGCCGTAACACCGATACTTGCCGGAGTGTCTCTGATTGCCTGTTACATTCCCGCGCTTCACGCTTCGCGTGTCGATCCGGTGACGGCGCTCCGCCAGGAATAGAGAAGAATATATGAGTGACATCCCCACCAGATTAAGGGTTGTAGCCATTGGCGGGAGCTTGCGGGAGAACTCATGCTGCTACCTGGCGCTGGAATATCTTACGAACCTGCTCATCGACCTTGGCTGCGAGGCGCGGATACTCGACCTGCGTCTCATGAACCTTCCGTTCTGTAATGGCGACAACCAGGATCCAAGGCCCGACTATCCCGCAGTTGCGGAACTGCGGCGCGCCGTCTCCAGCGCCCATGCTCTTATATTGGCGACGCCCGAATATCACGGCGGCATAAGCGGTGTTTTGAAGAATACTCTCGATTTGCTGAGCGGTGAGCATCTCAGAGGGAAGATCGCCGGTATCGTCAGCGTGCTGGGAGGCGTGTCCAATTCAAACGCGCTGAACGATCTGGGGCGGATTCTCCGCTGCTGCCATGCCTGGGTACTGCCGGAGTACATCGCCATCGCCAGGTCTCACTCAGTCTTTCTCACCGGAGCAATCGACGACGCCGATCTCCGAAAGAGGTTCAACAATTTCGCGCATAGCCTGGTTTGGAGTGCGGCGCGGATCGCGGGCTGCAACACGCTCGTTGCTTAAAAACAAAACAAACTGGAGTCTTTTATGAAGTATTCGATTCTTTTCTTCCTCTCGTTGTCTCTGCTGGCTGCCCCACCCGCAAGGCACGCCCGAATGAATCGCTTAGCCACTGCGACCATCACAGCGCCGGACCCTTCCGTGTGCATTTCTTCGGACGGAGTACCTTGCTATAGCCCGCAGCAACTGCAAAACGCGTATGGCCTGGCGCCTCTGCTCAGCGCGGGCTACGACGGCAAGGGCCAAACCATCGTTATTATCGAATCCTTCGGCAGCCCAACCATCAAGTCCGATCTCAAGGCATTCGATGCGGCATTCAACCTTCCCGATCCTCCGTCGTTCCAGGTGCTGGCCCCGCTGGGAACAGTGCCCTTCGATCCAAACAACAACGACCAGGTCGGCTGGGCTTTTGAGACGACTCTCGATGTGCAGTGGGCTCATGCGATGGCGCCCGGCGCAAGCATAGTTGTGCTGACGAGCCCTGTCGACGAGACTCAGGGCGTTCAGGGTCTTCCCCTATTTCTGCAGCTGGAAGAATACGCACTGACTCATCGTTTAGGAAGCATCATCTCGCAGAGTTGGGGCACCACGGAGAACACCCTTTTCAACACGGCTGGAAGGAACGTGATCAGCGACTTCGAAAGTTTCTATCAGGCAGCCACGGCTCAAGGCGTCACAGTGCTGGCGGGAGCCGGTGATTCCGGCGCCGCTAACGTCGACGTCAATGGCAACTTCTACCCCTTCCGGACTGTATTGTTTCCGGCGTCCTCTCCGTATGTCATAGCAGTGGGAGGGACAACACTGCAAGCGGCTTCCTCGGGGTCCTTTGAGTCGGAGACGGTGTGGAACGATGTGACCGGCGCGACCGGGGGCGGCGTAAGCCAATATTTCGCGGAACCGGAATATCAGCGCCTTTTGCCACAATCCGTTCAAAAGCAGATCGCGGGCCATCGAGGGGTTCCCGATGTAGGATTCAACGCCGATCCGGTTTTTATCTATGTCGGCTTCTTTTCCGCTCCCGCGGACAACGGATTTTATACAAACGGAGGGACCAGCGAGTCTACGCCAGCGTGGGCCGGTATCATCTCGATCGCCAACCAGCTCGCGGGCCGGCCTGAGGGATTGGTCAATCCAACGCTATATTTCTTGGGCGCCTTCGGTCAGCAGGCTGAGTTCTTTCACGATATTACTACCGGTAACAATAGCGCCAACGGCGTTACAGGCTACGATGCCGCAACTGGATGGGACCCGGTTTCGGGTTGGGGGTCGCCGAATCTCGGAAACCTGATTTGGGAGATGCGAGCAGGCCACTGAAGACCGACATTTTTCCTTTTGAAACGATTTGGATCTTCCGTGCACACATATAGCTGGAAGACCTGCGTACCCGTGGCTGCCTGCAATGGGGGACAGGTTTCACCGTCGGGAGGACTTTGTCGGATGGAACGAGGAGCTTGCGGCGAGACACTCAGGCAAGCCAGGTACCCCGCGGCAACCTGAGTAATCACATGGGCACAGAGGTTTACGCAATAGGACATTCCTGGCGGCGGCCCGATACGGCCCCGGCACAGTCTGGTGTATCCTGGTTGCAGCGGGGTTTCAGCCCACTGTTCGACGAGAGCTATCTCAGCGCCCTGAAAGATCGAAACCCGGACGCCGAGGACTTTCTCGTTTCACACTTCTCCAGGCCCGTTCAATCGAAGCTGCGCGCCCGCCTGCGTTCCCCTGAACTGGTTCAGGACGCCTGCCAGGAAACGTTTCTGCGCGTTCTCAATTACTTTCGTTCGGGTAAAACCCTCGACAATCCTGCCAGTCTTCCGGGGTTTGTGCATTCCGTGTGCCATAACATTTCCCTTGAGTTGCTTCGCGCGCATACCCGTCACGATCAGATGGCCACTAACGCTCCCGATCCCGCGGACCCCCGCTTGAGTCCGGAAGCCCAAATGGTGACAGAGGAGCGAAAGGAAATGGTGGCGAAAGTCCTGGAGGAGATGGCTGAGAAGGATCGGATGCTGCTCCGCAGGCTGTTTCTCGACGAAGAAGATAAAGACGTTGTATGCCAGGAATTCAACGTCGATCGGGCTTATCTGCGGGTTCTGGTTCATCGGGCCCGGGTTCGTTTCAGAAAAGTGATCTCGGGCCGTCGGTTCGCAAGAACCGCATCGGGCGATTGATTGAAAAAAATCTGAAATAATGCGAAACGAAACTGGCATCGGACTCACTAACGGTTGAATGAGGCGCTGAGAACTTTGGACCACCTTCACGCTTACGAAACCCAGGCCCCGGAACGTTATGTTCTCGGCGAACTCACGGCCGCTGAAGCGGAGGATTTCGAACTCCATTACTTCGAGTGCCAGCAGTGCGCGATGGCCGTTGAGTCGAGTGAGCTGTTCATCGCTAACGCCCGGGCAGTCCTGGGGACAGCGCACGCGAAGTCAGAGAGCGCTCCGTTGGCGGATAATCGACGCAAGCCCTCAAATTGGTTCCGCGATATTCTGAGTGCGTGCATGCGGCCGGCTTTCGGTCTGCCGGTCCTGGCGGCTGCCGTTTTGGGCGCAGTGGCCTTGTACCAGGGCACGATTCTGATTCCTGCGCTGCGCGGCGCCGCCGGTGAGGCGCGGGCGCTTCCCGCGTTCCAGTTGATCGGCGCGTCCCGCGGCCAGAGCGAGAAGGTCGTGGTTCCATCCGGCTCGCTGTTCTTTGCTTTGTCGATTGACGTACCGCCGGAATCGCACTTCGGACAATATATCTGCGATTTTTCCGCAGGAGGGAAGAGTATCTTCCGGGTGACTTCTCCAGCCCCCGCCGAGGGTCTGCCAGTCTCAATCCTTGTACCTGCCAAAGGGCTAAAGCCGGGAGACTACGAACTTACAATATTCGGGGCGGGACCGAAAAGTCAGCAGGCTGATAAGATAGCCACCTCAGCATTCGATCTTCAATTCAACCAGTGAGGTGATTCCGTGCCCGGACGATTTCGATTCAAAGGAACTGCCATCGGCGCCGGCGGCCACGTTTCTGTTCCCTTCAACGATGTGATAGAAGTACAGGCGGTTTCCGCTCTGCCCGAAATCGGGGGCTATGGGTCGGCCAGATCCGTCGATTTCAGCTTCCGCGGAATCTTGCGCTTCGATCTGGCTTATTCGGAGGTGGTTGGATCGACTTGTAATGACGATGATCGCAATCCCGTCCTCTCGACGCGGGTCAACGCGACCGTCGAGGGTTTGAACATCATGGATATGGTCACGGCGGACCGGATCGTCTCCCACCTCGTTTCCACATTTAAGGGAGAAGGGCCGGGTGAGCCCTCGGTCCTGTTCCTCGGCTCGCATTTTGAAAATCTGAGGGTTGCGGGCATTCCGGTCAAGGTCACTCTGGCGGTGGATGTTCTCGACAAGTACAACACATACAAGAGTCTGCGCGAAGCGTATGGTCATGAAGACAGCGTGCGCGATCTGTTCGGGGACGCGGCGTTTAAAGAGCGCATACACGAAGCGCCGGCAAAGGTTGCTCAGTGGTTTAGCCATGCTGCCGCCGCTCAGCCCGAAATGCCCGCGAATAACGGTATCAGCCGGGTTTCACTGGTGCGCAGGCTGGAGCCCGAAGGCGGAGGGCTTGATTGCTGGGGTCATGTGATTCACGTCCCCGGATTTGGAACCATTCGACTCGGGGAAGTGAGCATCAGCCCGTTGAGCCGCTCGGTCACCATGCTCCAGGTCGATTCCTGCTGCCCCATCGCCGCCAGAATAATGTGCTGCGCATCGGAGGACGGCTGTGATCCGGGATAATAAATGCGGCTCCTGGTGCTGGCAGCCCTCGGATTAGCCGCATGCGGAAGCAATGTCCGCCGGCTCGATGAGGAGTTCCGGGACGCCACAGCGCTTCGCCGTGCCGAGCGATTCGACCTCGCCCTGCCGAAAACGGATGCGGGCCTTGGACGCGCGGAGAAAAGCGGCGATCTGAGAGCCGTCTGGCGCTTCCGTCTGCTTAAGGTAGATATTTTGCTGGGCTACAGGGAAGTCGCCCAGGCGGCATCGCTGCTGAAGGTTTATGGCGACCCTCCATCCGGCCCCGAATGGTCTGAGGCGAGAGGTCGTGATTTACTGTTCCGCGGACAAGCCGCATATACTCTGAGCCGGTTAGCAGAGGCGGACAGACTACTGCAGCGGGCAGCCGATGCCGCCCGTGAAGCCGATTCTCCCACGCTAATTGCCGAGGTGGAACTGCGGCGCGGCACCCTGCTTGTGATGCAGACGCACTTCGACGAAGCGAGGGCCGCCCTTCAGCAGACGATCGAGCACTCCAGGAAAATCCCCGACCGTTACATTGAAGCGATAGCGACCAACAACATCGGCTATGCGCTGTTCACCGAGTCCCGATACGACGAAGCAATACCGTGGTTTGAGCGAGCGAAAGCGCTCTCAATACAGTTAGGCGCGGGCGATTCGGTGGCGCGCGCGGATGGAAGTCTGGGCAACTGTTACGCGCGGCTCGGTGACGATGAAAACGCGAGACTGCACTACGACAGGGCGCAGGCGGCGTTCGCCCTCACGGGAAACCGGTTCGGGCAACAAACCTACATGGGCAATGCCGGGAACCTGCTTCTCGCAGCCGAGGACTACACCGGAGCAATCGCCTCATACACCCGCGCGCTTGCAATTGCTCGGGCGTTACACGATCCGGTCTGGGCGGCGCGCTGGCTGAGCAATCTTGCCTCGGCCTCCATCGAGCTGGGAGATTGGGATGCGGCCGAAAAATACTATAACGAAGCCCGCGCGTTGAAGAAAGACCTGGGAGACAAACTCTACGAACCGAACTCATTGATT
>Ga0206845_1165_pt1 | contig 16668 bp, 15 predicted proteins | sample Alteio_BWOrgCont_19_FD_152887 | JGI IMG/M metagenome (GOLD analysis project Ga0206845, IMG submission 152887) | Enriched cells from forest soil in Barre Woods Harvard Forest LTER site, Petersham, Massachusetts, United States -... | ecosystem: Environmental > Terrestrial > Soil > Temperate forest >...
CATCTCGTTTTCCGGTTTTACAGTAGCAGCCGAAATTGGGGATGGTGACGGGCACAGGACCTAAGTTGTTGATTGGGCTAGGAAGAAAAAAGTCGGTCGGTGATGATGAGGATGACTATGACCAGCTGAAGGGACGTAAATCGGCAGAACTGGCCGGGCCGAAACTCGGAATCCGATTCAAGCGTGCATCTTCCACTGGACCAGTCTTTTGTAGATTGCGGTGCAATGGCTTGCCGAAAATGCTGTTGACGACGACGCTTCTCTTTTCTCCATCGACTTCCTGATAGATCCGGGGCAGGTTGATTTGCAGATCGCCAGATCCACCGGTCTCGATCCTGAGCGCTCCCGAACCATCAACCGACACCTTCTTCCCACCGGCAATTTTCATCCGAATCGCCCTTGGGTCAGCGCCGGCTTTTACGACGAGATCGAATTCGAGTTGTTGTTGGTTGCCGTAGTAAACGACGTTGATACCGGGTAAGCTGCCTATTCGCTGAATGTGACGGTTGTACCTCAGGAACCGCTGGGCTACCTGACCGTGTGGGGCACCGGTCAGCCGCAGCCGCTCACATCCACTCTGAACTCGCTCGACGGCACAATCCTTGCCAATGCGGCCATCGCGCCCGCCGGAACGGACGGCGCGGTGAGCTTCTTTGGCACGAACGATACGGATCTCGTGGTCGACATCAATGGCTACTTCGCACCTCCCGCGACTGGAGGACTCAACTTCTACGCCTCAACCCATGTCGCCTTGTGGACACCCGCAATCCGGATGGGAGTTATGGCGGCCCAGTTATCGCAGGTCAGTCGACAAGGAGTTTTCCACTAGCGGATGCGGCGTGCGGACTACCGTCCACCGCGCAGGCTTATTCGTTGAACATGACGGTAGTTCCGCAAGCCCCAATCCTGGGCTATCTCACTGCATGGGCCGCCGGAGGAACGCAGCCTGTCGTGTCCACCCTCGACGCCCTGAAAGGCCAGGTTGTCGCTAACGCGGCAATCGTCCCGGCAGGCGACGTTGCCGCGATCAGCGTCTTTGTAACGGATACCGCCCAAGTCGTCATTGACACCAATGGCTACTTCGGGCAGTAGGTGCTTCAGCCTGGCAAGAGACCGATTGTTCACCCGCGGCAGCCGTTTGACAGGCTTCACTTTGTGGGGAAGAACAGCCCCACCGGGCCATTGCAAGTTCCTGGTTTTAAGAACGAACAAACGGCAGAATCGACGCTCTGGCCGGAACGAGGTAACAGCGGGTCCACACAGCCCACATCGGCCGCGGCCAGAGCCCCACCGCTGTGGTTATTGCGTTCGGCGTCCGAGCTGCGCCCGCATGCATTCCGACATGACGTCAAGAAAGACGGGATAGTTCTCGCGGCCGACGACAAACGGGTTTGAGCCGTCGACGCCGCGCGCGCGGAGTTGCGCGAGACGGCCGGGAAGATCGTCCATCAGGGGATGGTTCTGCAGTTCTACTTCGACGCCGGCCTTCACGGCTTCATTGCGGAAATGCGTGATCGACGTGAGGTACTGATTGATCTCTTCGGGCGTGGGCCGGGTAGCGGTAAGCATCGTTCCGCCGAACAGGCCGGCGGTCCGGGTTTTTCCGTTGTCCTTCACTGGAAAGATAAAAGCCATGGAGCCGGGCGTGTGCCCGGGCGTCAGCACCGGCAGGATTTTGACATCCCCCAGACCCACGGGCTGGCCTTCAACCAGCACAACATCGCGGGAAGGCGGCGCGGCGCCTCTGGCAGGCGCGCCCGGCTTCGGGGCGATGAAATCCCAGTCCGCCGCCGACATGGCAACGTGAGCGCCGTGCGCCTGAAAGTACGGCGAGCCGCCAAAATGATCCGCGTGTCCGTGCGCCACCACGACCAGCTTGACCTGGGCCGGATCGAGACCGAGCTTGCGCATTCCGGGCAGCAGAACTGTGTCGACCTGATTGGCTGCCAGCGAGTCGAGCAGTATGATTCCTTCCGAGGTGGTGATGGCGTAGGCGACCGTGCCCGTGTTCCCGATGACGTAGACGTTGTCGAAAATCTTCGTGGGCTCGATCGCGGGATCGTCGTTGCTGTTAGCGTGGGGATTGACGCAGAAAAACTGATATGCCGATGTCCACTGGGCACCCGCAACGGAGCGGGCTTTCTCCAGATGGAGGACGACCGCCGGCGAATCCGGCTTCGCCGGAACCTGCGCATCGAGCGATGCGAGCGACAGGGCGGCAGGGAAGATTCCGGAGAACACAGCGAGGGCGCCTCGATTCATGCAAGACATTATTTCATCCCTTGAAGCGGTGGCAGTTTTTGATGTAACCCCGGCGCAGTCCGAGGTCGGTTTCCCGACTACTACTCAGGGGTCAATTTCAGCAGTTTGCTGGTGGGGGGCGTGTCTGGTGATACCGTTCCGGTTCCGCTATCGGTCAACACATAGACGGCGCCGTCAGGCCCAACGCGCACATCCCGGATCCGGGCGTGCAAACCGGTCAGCAGGGGCTCTTCGGCCACTACTTTATCGTTCACGATCGTGAGACGGTCAAGCATCATGGCGCGGAGACCACCAACAAAGATGCTGCCGCGCCACTGCGGAAACAAGCCGGCACTGTAGAATGCGAGCCCCGAGGGAGCTATCACCGGGTCCCAATAATACACGGGTTCTTCCATGCCTGCCTTATGCGTGACACCTTCGCCGATGGCCGTACCCGGATAGTCGATACCGTGCACAGCTACGGGCCATCCGTAATTCCGGCCCTTGTCGATAATGTTTAACTCGTCTCCGCCCCGGGGGCCATGCTCGATTTCCCATAACTTTCCCGTCTTCGGATCGAATGCCAGACCTTCCTGGCTACGCGTGCCCAATGCCCATATCTCAGGGAGAGCGCCGGGTCTTCCGATAAACGGATTATCGGTGGCGGGCGCGCCTTCAGCGGTGATATGGATAATTTTGCCGAGATCGTTATCAAGGCGCTGGGCGACGTCCCAGGGAGGAGAATCCGACCGGTCTCCTATAGTCACAAACAGGCTGCCGTCAGGCCCTATTGCAATACGGCCACCTGTTTTTCCACCAAGCCTTTTCGACGGCATCGCGGGCTGAGCTCGAAAAATGACCTTTACGTCTCGCAACGCCGCACCGGCCTCGTCCAACCGGGCCCGCACTACATAAGTATTGCTGTTCGTACCATTGACGAAATCGAAAAAGGTGAAGAAGATTCGGTGGTTCACCGGAAACTGCGGATCCAGCACCACATCAAGCAGGCCGACATCCTTTGCACCAGGGTTCGCGAGATCGGTCACACCGGTTACAGAGGACAGGGCGCCGCCCTTTGGGTCAAAAATGCGCATCCGGCCGGGAAGCCTTTCGGTGAGGAGAATCTTTCCGTCCGGAAGGAATGCGAGGCTCCATGGCGCGGGCAGATTGTCTATCAGCGTGCTGACTTTGAAGTGGGCTGATGCGCGATATGGCGCCCGGGTCTGCTCCGGGAATTCCGGTTTGTCGTCGCTTTTTTCCGGCGCACGCTTCTCGATCGGCTGACCTTCCACCAAAGCATTTGTCACCTCATTTGCGGCAGGGGGCAGCGAGGTCTGGGCGTCACCTGCGCGGATGACCAGGAGACAAAGCCATAAGGCGGCGATCCGGTGCGGTTTCATTTGACTCTCCCCTTTTGAGGAACACGCGCACAACGGACTCGCCTCCCGCGGCGCAGACTGAAGGAGTTCCTCTTTGTTTGGCGCCGCGTCCGGCGGCCCTTGCGCTTCTTAGAGTCTATATCTGTTCGGCAACAGGTTCGAGAGGCCTGTCCCACCAACGATCAGGGCGCGACAAAGGGCGAAACCACCTGTCTCCGCGCGCGGCCCGGAAGTGTATGTTACTCAGGGAACAAGTGGCACAGCTCGATGCAGGTTGCGATCGAGATCTCGCCTGGAAAAGTGTAGTGCCTCGGGGGGATCCGCAGGAGTAAGGGTGATCCGAATGCACTTAGCGGCAGGCTGATTGCTTTTGGCTGCAACGCTGCGGATGGGTATCAGGACATTGGTCTCCGGATAATACGCTGCGGCACTCCGGCGGGCGATCGTGTAGGGAACGATGGCGAAGCGGAACGCTTTGCGGACTTCTCCTTCAAAGTGACTGCAGATGTCCACAATCTGACCGGCTTTGAGATTCATTGCCTCCATATCAAGCGCATTCAGAAAGAGAGCCCTGCGACCGTCGAAGACCCCACGGTAACGGTCATTCAGTCCGTAAATTGTGGAGTTGAACTGATCGTGGCTGCGAATCGTGGTTAGAAGAAGTTCGTGGGGCTTCAGGTCATGCTTCGGAATTGGACAGACGGTCAGCTTTGCCTTGCCGGATTGCGTTTTGAAGATGCGGTGCTTCGCGGCGTTCGGCAGATAGAAGAATTTTTCACTGGCAAGTCGCGAGTTAAAGTTCTCGAATCCAGGAATCACCCTGGAAATTGCATCCCGGATCAAGTTGTAATCCGCCGCCAGGCCAAGCCAGTCGGTGGTTGTGCGTGAGCCCAAAGTGGCGTGCGCCAGATTGGCAATGATTGCCACATCGCTCATCAGCTGAGGGGAAGCAGGCGGAAAGAAGCCCTGGGAAGGATTGATAATGCCCATCGAGTCCTCGACGGTGAGGAACTGTTTTCCGGATGCCTGGATGTCTTCTTCGCTGCGGCCGAGACAAGGCAGGATCAGGGCCCGGTCTCCCGTAATCAGGTGCGAGCGGTTCAGCTTGGTCGACACGTGGACTGTAAGCTTACAGCGCTTGATGGCGTGCGCGCTGTATACCGTGTCCGGGACATTCGAGAGGAAGTTGCCGCTGATCGCAAAAAATACCTTGATGTCGCCATCGAACATGGCGTGCAGCGTTTCGACGGTGTCGTATCCCGGTTTTTGGGGCGGCTCAAAGTTGAACTCCTTTGCGAGCGCATCCAGAAAGGGCTTTGGCGGACGCTCCCATATCCCCATGGTGCGGTCACCCTGAACGTTGGAGTGCCCACGGACGCATACGGTGCCCGCTCCGGAGCGCCCGATGTGGCCGCCCACCAGCAGAAGATTCACGAGCATCGCGACATTATCGACGCCGTTTTGCTGCTGCGTGAGGCCCAGACACCAGGCGCATATGGTCTTTTTGGAAGCTGCATACATCGCAGCGGCGGTATCCAGCTGGTTTCGCGTCAGGCCGCTTTCTTCTTCGATTTCTTCCCAGTTTGCGGCTTCCACGTCTTTTATCAGTTCGTCGAAACCCTCGGTGAAGGACTCGATAAATTGGCGATCAATCCCCGCGGCACGTCTCCCTCGTTCCCGCTCGAACAAGTTTTTCAGAATGCCCTTGATAGCCGCTACATCGCCGTTGACGCGTACGGGAAGGTACAGATCGGCAAGCGCCTGGCCTTTACCCAGCAATGCAACAGGCAGCTCAAGCGGATTCGAGTAATCCTGCGGGTTCGGATTCGTTACCCTCATCAGGCCAACCTCAGGCAAAGGATTGACGGCGATGATCTTAGCGCCGTGGTCCTTTGCCTTCTGCAGCGAGGTCAGCATTCGCGGATGGTTTGTGCCCGGATTGTTGCCGAAGATAAATATGAGTTCCGAACTCTCCATGTCTTCGAGCGTCGCGGTGCCCTTGCCCACCCCCAGAGTCTCGACCATCGACACTCCGGAAGATTCATGACACATGTTGGAACAATCGGGGAGATTATTGGTGCCCAACTGACGGGCAAACAACTGCAGGAGGAAAGCGGGCTCATTGGTCGTCTTCCCTGAGGTGTAGAAGCTGGCCTCATCGGGAGAATCGAGACTGTTCAACTCGTCCGCGATCAGGGTGAATGCGTCTGACCACGCGATCGGTTCATAGTGCGTCGCGTTGGCGCGCCGTACCATCGGGGAAGTCAGACGCCCCTGCCCGTTAAGCCAGTAATCGGATTGAGCGGCCAGATCCTCTATTGAGTGCCGGGCGAAGAACTCCGGAGTGATGCGCTTTTTCGTCGACTCGTCCGCGACTGCCTTAGCGCCGTTCTCGCAAAATTCGAAGAACTTTCGCTTCTTGTCGGGGCTCGGCCATGCGCAGCTCTGACAATCAAACCCCGTCACATGGTTCATCTTCGTAAAGGCTTCGGATGATCGCACTAGACCCATTTCACCAATGCCGTAGAGCATGGTGTTCCAAATCGCGGGGATGCCCGCAGCCTCGTGGGGCGCAGAGCCAACCCTGAGCTTTCCAAGCGTGAACGGGTTTTGAGCCTGAAGCGAAGTGGAGTCATTCGGATCCAGATCCGCCTTCTGTTTTGCACCATCGCTCGTTGCAGACTGCCGGCGCAGCTCCTGTTTAATGCGGTAATGTCCGTCTCTGCACTGGTCGTCGCCCTGGATGACATCGGTGGAGGTTAGCGGTGTCATTACTCTTCTCCTTCCACTGAAATCGCCGGCCTTATCGCGGGCTGTCGGCAAGCGCCCCGTGGACGAGCACAATGTTTTTGCCTACTGCGATCATCAAAAAAAGGAAAATATTCAAGCCGCCGCTTTCGCAACGGTTGTGATAAACGCCAGCAGGTCGGCGTTGATAGTGTCCGCTTCTGTAGTAGGCATACCGTGCGGGAAGCTCTTGTAGCTTTTAAAGATTCCGTTCTTCAGCAACCTGGCGGACCGTGGACCGGCGGCGACATAAGGCACGATCTGATCGTCCTCGCTGTGCATGACCAGAACCGGGATGTTGATCTTCTTGAGATCTTCCGTGAAATCCGTTTGGGAAAAGGCCACGATGCCATCGTAATGCGCTTTGGCTCCGCCCATCATGCCCTGGCGCCACCAGTTTTGAATGACAGCCTCTGAAGCCTTCGCGCCCGGCCGATTGTAGCCGTAGAAAGGCCCCGCCGCCACATCGCGATAGAATTGCGAACGATTGGCGGCGAGCTGCGCCTGCAGACCATCGAACACCTCTTTGGGAAGGCCGAGCGGATTGGCGGCCGTCTTCACCATGAGAGGGGGCACTGCGCTGATCAATGCCGCTTTGCTTACCCGGCTCTCTCCATGCCGCGCCAGGTAGTGCGTCACCTCGCCGCCACCGGTCGAATGGCCGACATGGATGGCATTTTTCAGGTCGAGGTGCGCCACAAGAGCCGCGAGGTCGTCGGCATAATGGTCCATGTCGTGGCCGTCGGCGGTCTGAGTCGAGCGGCCGTGTCCACGGCGATCATGGGCGATAACCCGATAGCCATGATTCAGGAAGAACAACATCTGGTTGTCCCAGTCGTCCGCGCTGAGCGGCCAGCCGTGACTGAAAACTACAGGCTGTCCTTTACCCCAGTCCTTGTAATAGATCTCTATACCGTCTTTGGTCGTGATAACGGGCATGAAAGTTTTCTCCTAAGTGAAATCTGGTCAAACCAAACTGTACCGGCTGGCCGTGCCTCCGCACGTTCTGGTCCACTGATATGTTAAGTTCGTTTCGCGGTGTGATTAACCGGCCGCAGCAAATCTCTGCCTCGTAGTGTGCGGCATCGCGAAAAGGAATACGTCACGAGATCGAGGGGGCCTTTCCTGCCACGAAGGGTCTCCCGGAGAAATACCCCTTCCGGGGGACCGGAGCCCGTGGCAAGGCCATCGGCCCACGCCGGTGTTACGGTCTCGTGTCGCGTTAAAGTCGACACTGACGCTCTGTCGTCATCCCGAGGATTGCGGGTCGCGTCGACGAGTCGGCTCTCGGCCGTCGGTTCCAGTTTGACGCATAACGGTCGCAGCTGAGATCCGCCCCCGGTTCGCCGCCCGCAGAGTTCAGTGACCAGATGTGGGCAGTTCCCGTTTTTGCGTTCCCAAATTCCCGATCACGACCGTACGGGACGATCGGGCATCCCTTGACGGTTGATTCGGTGCGCCTACCGAAGCAGAGGCCGTGCAAGCACGCGCAGGCTCAATCATCAGAACTTCGTGACAAACTCCTCAACGGCCAATTTCAGCCTTTTTCCGCCGATCATAATCGTGCCCGAACGCCTTGCCAACATCTCGCCATTCTGGTTGGAGTCAACAAATAATGAATCGGGGGGACAAGAGGGACATCGAAGCGTTGATGAGATTCCGCTGCTCGGAACCGGGGTGAGATGGCCCTTAGGCGTCAGCCCCGTCTGCTGCCGGCGGGAAGTATAAAGGAGATCCATATGAAAAGGGCTTTGGCAATTGTGCCCCTCATTCTGGCGGGCGGAATCTGTTGCTCTGCCGATGAAGTCTCAATGTTCAAGGCGTACGTGGACACGGATCTGTGCGCGCGCCTCATGCTCGGGCCCGTCACATCCGCGCGGATAGCCTGCAGTCAGCAGACTCACAAAGACGGCTCGGACCCCGTACTGGTACAGCTCAGCAACAACCTGGTCCTCGATGCCAACAAAGACAACCTGATCAAGAACCTGGTCGGGCAACTGGCGGATGTATCTGGCCAAATCAACGTGAAAAACGGTTCGGTAAAACTGCAGTCAGTTACTCCGATCAAGGCCGATGCGATTCCCCAGGGAGATCCTGCTCGCAAACAACTCGATGTTCGGATGTACCGCACCACTGGCTCCCCACAGCTTTACGAGAAGATCCGGCATGAACTCGCCATGATGCCATACATCAGCGAATTCGATTTCATTTCGTTCACGATGGCCGGCAACGACGTGATTCTGACCGGATGGACCGTTCGCCAGACAAATCGCAGTGACGCCCAAAACATTGTGAAAAACATCGAAGGTGTCGGCACGATCATCAACAATATCGAGGTGCTGCCGCTGGGTTCTTTCGATATGCAGATCCGGGCGCGGACAAGGGCGGTTCTGCAACAGAATCTGTCGATGTACTTTTGGGGCAACGGATCGGATATCAAGATCGTTGTCAAAAACGGCGACGTGATCCTGCTTGGAAACGTGATCCGTCAGAGCGATAAAGACATTGCGAATATCAGGGTCAACTCGATACCGGGAGTATTTCACGTCTTCAATTTGTTGAGAGTTCAGAGCGGTGAGGAGAAGAAAGGTTAAGGTATGTTCAACGTCAGCTTCCAAAGTTCCTCGCGCGTTCTCGGCGTGGCGCTCTCATTGGCGGTGGGCGCCGGGTGCTCCAGGCAACAAACCCAGACCGCGAGCACTGCCAGTAGTCAGCCGGCTTCCGCGGAAACGGCCGAGGCGCCGATCGAGCTCAAAAAAATGCCGGCGGGGAAGGAATTCTCCGGGTTCCTGAAGGATTATTCGAACCTCAAGCCGAACCCGAATCTCGACGGTACGGCTCTGACCTTCGTGAGCAACGACGCGCAGAAGAACCTGCATCGGTATATCGCTGTGATTGTCGATCCGGTTCAGGTCTATCTCGCCTCGGATGTTGACGAATCCAAGCTGCCGGACAAAGCACGGGGTGTCGGCGCCAGGTATTTCCATAAGGCGCTCGAAGGGGCGGTATCGAGCGCATTTCCGATAGTCAGTCAGCCCGGTCCACTGGTGCTGCGTTTGCGTTCGGCGATCGTTGGCGTTGACGTGGGCGGTGAGGTTCCGGCTGCGGATAAAGCGGCGGCTGCGGACAACGCGCTCGACCGCACAGTAAACATCGGAAAGGTCGCTGTCGAGATGGAACTCGTCGATTCGCAGACTGGAGAGCAAATCGCATCCATGGTGGATCGAGAGACGCTGGGGAGCGGAGCCGAAATTGGCGCAGTCAACTTTTCCAGGGAAGAAAAGTGGGCAGCCGCGCGCGAAGCTTTCGACGGCTGGGCGAGGCGTGTGCGCGATTTCCTCGATTCCGCGGATGAACTATCCCCCGAGGACGCCAAAAGAGCGGATCAGTCCTACCGGCCGTATGGCGATACAGTGACGAAATAAGCGCTTCAGCGGGCTCTTGTCACCGCTTCAGAATTGTCGTCACACCTGTTCCCAACTCATGATGATTTTGCCCGAGTTTCCGGACTGCATCAGGTCGAACGCTTCCCGAAAGTCCTTAAAGGCGAAGTGATGCGTGATGACCGGGCTAATGTCCAGACCCGATTCCAGCATGACGGTCATCTTGTACCAGGTTTCGTACATCTCGCGGCCGTAGATTCCGTGGATGGTCAGCATGTTGAAGATGACCGTGTTCCAGTCGATGGCAATTTCGCCGGGCGGAATTCCGAGCATGGCGATCTTTCCGCCGTGCGCCATGTTCGTGAGCATGTCGCGAAAGGCCGGGCCGCTGCCGGACATTTCCAGCCCGACATCGAACCCTTCTGTCATACCTAACTCGGTTTGTACGTCTTTGAGGCTCCGCCGGCGCGGGTCGACCGCGAGGGTCACGCCCACCTTTCGTGCCAGTTCCAGCCGCCAGGCGTTCAGATCGGTAATCACGACGTGCCGGGCGCCGGCATGTTTTGCCACGGCGGCCGCCATGATTCCGATCGGTCCTGCTCCTGTCACCAGCACATCCTCGCCGAGCACTGGAAACGCGAGAGCGGTGTGCACCGCATTGCCGAAGGGATCGAAGATGCAGGCGATATCGGAATCGATCGCATTCTTGTGGACCCATACGTTCGTCATGGGTAACGCTATGTATTCGGCAAAAGCGCCGGGCCGATTCACGCCTACGCCGCTGGTATAGGCGCACAGGTGACGCCGGCCCGCCAGACAATTCCGGCAACGCCCGCAGACCACATGGCCCTCCCCACTCACCATCTGGCCGGGGAAGAAATCGACGACATTGGAACCGACGTCCACGATTTCGCCCATGAATTCGTGGCCGATCACCATCGGGACTGGAATCGTACGGCTGGCCCAGGCATCCCATTTGAGTATGTGCACGTCTGTTCCGCAAATCGACGCCTTCTTCACCCGAACAAGAACATCATTAATGCCGATTTCGGGTACCGGCACCTCTTCCAGCCAGAGGCCCGGTTCGGGCCTGCTTTTCACCAGCGCTTGCATGGTTCGTCTTCCAGCCATAAAATCTAATCGTAGCGGCCTGCATGCGCAGAACGGCGATGTTTTGAACAGACCTTCGAGGCCCCAGCTTCTGCAGCGATCGCCGTTGTCCATTCTGCTTGTAGTATTCGGACTGGGAATTGTGGCTCCAGCCGCGTTTTGCCAGCAAAGCGGTCCCCCCGACCCTCAGAACGCTGCCGATGAGAACAGCAAGAGAATCTTCTGGATAATTCCCAACTTCCGGACGACTCCCGAGTTGACGAATTATCAGCCGATTCCCGCGTCCGCGAAATTTAAAATTGCCACTCAGGACGCTTTCGATCGCGGAACCTTCGCGCTGGCCGCTCTTTTCGCCGGCGAAGGTCAATTGACGAATTCCGACCCCTCACTCGGGCAGGGCGTGGCGGGGTATGCGCGTTACTTCGGGACGTCATTTGGCGATTTCATGATCGGCGACTACATGACCGAAGCGATCTTTCCCACCATACTGCATCAGGATCCACGCTTTTTCCGGCGGGTCCGCGGCGGCGGGTGGTCGCGGTTTTTTTACTCCGCCGGCCAGGTTTTCCTGACCCACGGGGACTCCGGTCGTACCCAGTTCAATTTTTCGGAAGTCCTTGGCAATTCGGCCGCGGTAGCGATCTCGATGGCCTATTATCCCGACCGCCGCGACGTAGGGGATGCCGTTACCGCGTTGGGAACCCAGATCGGCGTTGACATGGTGTCGAACGTTATCAAAGAATTCGCGCCCGACATCAGGCGGAAGTTCTCACGCAAGCACAAGGCTCCCGATGCAGGTCCGCATTAGCAGCTGTTGGAAACGTTCACGGCGCTCGAACCCGCGGTGTCTCGGGAATTGATCCCCACTGCGCGACGACTCTTCGACGCGCTTCTTCCAGAAGCTGGTCGTACTCCCTGTGGAGTACGGCTCTGCCAGGCCTTTCTCAAGAGATGTCTGAAGGAACCAGAGCATCGCTCGTTCAGCTTCATTTCGAATCGAGAAGTGCGGCCGGTCTCGAAAACTCCACAGGAGTCGAAGAGTACGAGCGCCTCGGCTTTGCCAATGGTGATTGAGAAGGAGTTATCCGCGCTGAGAGCTTAACAGAAATCTGTTGATACGACGTACCGCCTCAGTGGTGGGCACAACCTCCCCAAACCAGATTCCTGCGGAGTGTCTTGCTCGTCTCAAGATCATGCACCGCAACCACGATCAGCTGGGCAATCCGGAATGTTCGGCGACGTGTCCTTGAAGCGGAGGATTCAGCCGGCCGTTCGCTGCGAGGAGCGGGGTGCAGCCGTTCCTTCGGCGCAATTTCAGAATGAACTAGGCGTCCGCCCATTGACGCAGCAGATTGTGATAGACGCCGGTTAACTGGACTGTTGTCGGATGATCACGTACGTCGAGATTCAATCTTTGAATCGCCGAGTCGAGATCGAAGAGGATTGTGCGTTGCCCATCGTCGCGCACCATGCTCTGTATCCAGAAAAACGAAGCCAGCCTCGCTCCCCGTGTGACCGGCCGCACGTGATGGAGACTGGTGGCCGGGTACAAAATCATGTGTCCTGCGGGCAGCTTTACGCCGTGGGAACCGTAAGTGTCCTCCACCACCAGTTCGCCGCCGTCATATTCGTCGGGATTTGCGAGGAAGAGAGTAGCGGAGAGATCGGTGCGTATACGGTGTCCCGTGCCGGTCACCTGCCGGATCGCATTGTCTACGTGCGTGCCGAACGACTGGCCGCCTGAATAGCGGTTGAACAGCGGCGGAAACACGCGCGACGGCAACGCGGCGGAGATGAACAGGGCGTTCTGCCCGAGCGCCGTCAGGACCATCTCGCCCAGTTCGCGCGCGGCGGCGGAGTCCTCTGAAAGCTGCATGTTGTCTTTCGCCCGAGCCGATTGATGGCCGGCCGTTACACGGCCATCAGTCCACTGCGCATGGTCGCAGATACCTCGCGCTTTAGTCACCTGCTCGGCAGTAAGTACGTTTGGAATAGGTAATAACATCAGAAGTTGAATTTCAAGCCGATCAGAGCCGACCGTCCGGGCCCGAGCACGATATGCGCCGGGTGGAGTTCATCGTAGTAATAACGATTGGCGATGTTGTAGATGTTTGCCTGCAGCCTGACGTGTTCGGTGAGCCTGTGTTCCGCCATCGCGTTAAAGACCCAATAGCCCGGCACCTGCTTCACCAGGCCTGTGGTCGGATCGAGAGGTACGGTTGAACTGGCGGTACGGCTGGAGACGTAGTTGGTGCCCGCCCCCACCTCCCAGTTTCGAGGCAGACGATATTCGCTCCAGAAGTTGAAAGTGTCCGCGGGAACGTTGGCGAGCTTTGCGCCAACGGCCGCCGGATAGTAGTCCGAGGAGACTACCCGCCCGTCGAGGTACGCGTAGCTGGTGAGGATCGACCACCGGTTTGTAATACGACCCTGTACCCCAGCCTGCACCCCTCTCACGCGCTGATTGCCTGCGAGAACGTTAAGGGTGGGATTGTTGGGGTCCGGCTCTCGCGCGTTGAGCTTATCCGTATTGAAGATGGCGCCTGTAAGCGAAAGTCTCTTGTTGCGAAAATCCCACTTGGTACCGGCTTCAACGGTCCGGTTCCGCTCCGGCGGAAGATTGGCGGTTGAGGCACTGAGTGAAAGCGCTTCGGCAGAAGGGTTGAAGGATGTGCCCGCGGAAACATAAATGCTTCCGTTTTGTACGGGCATATATACAAGACCAGCGCGCCAGGTCGGCATCTCATCCAGGCGATTGAAGGCGCTGGCCGGAGCCACTTGCTGCGTATAGTGGGCATCGAAACGATCCCAGCGGATCGCGCCCATCGCTTGCCACTTACGGGCAAGCTGAATCGTATCCAGGGCATAAACGCCGACTGAGTTCGCCGTGGTGTGGACGATGGAAGAAATCGTTTCCGTTCCGGAAAAGGGCTGATAAGGGTCCGGATTGAGGAGACTCGTCGTAGGCACATTGGTGAATTTCGGCCGGGTCGGATCCGAGGTCTCGCGGCCCACTTCGACTCCTGTCACAACTGTGTGTTGCATGAATCCCGTGCGGAAGCTTGCGGTCAGATCGAGCTGGTCTGTGAAGTAAGTCTCTACGCTGTTGACAGCTATCTGATTCCGGGTGACCATCATCGCGCTAAGCGGCGTTCCGATCGGATATGGCACGAGAGCCGTTCCGGATGCCGGTGGAGTTCCAAGCTGCGGTTCGGTAATCTGCACGTCGCGCACGTAATTGGCGTAGCGCACCTGATTGCGCAGAGTGAAGTGGCGATTGAAGTCGTGCTCCGCCTTGATCGTGCCGATATCGTCGTAAGTTCGCAGGAAGTTGCCGTTGGCGAACCCGTAATAGTTGTTGCGGTTTACAGGCGCGGGCCCGTTGTAGAGCCAGGGGATGCCGTAGTCGGGAATGTCGTCTTCGTTCTGGTGAAAGTAACTGAGGGTCAGCCGGTTTGACGTGCCCAGCCCGAATGCGAGCGAAGGCGCGATACCGAAGCGCCGATTCTCTGCGACATCGCGGCCTGCGACATTTCCTTCGTCGCCCATTACGTTGAGGCGGAAAGCCGTGTGTTCGCCCAGTTCATGTACCGGGATGTTGAAATCCAGTACGCCTCTGCGCGTGAGATCGGTGCCGAGGTCGACGTCACCCGAAATGAAGTGGTTCAGTTGGGGTGTTTTCGTTTCCTGATTGACGACACCTCCCGTGGAACCGCGGCCGAAGGTAACTGAGGACGGCCCTTGCAGCACGGCCACTTCCTGCAGGTCGAAGGGGTCGCGGTAGTAGCTGCCGAAATCTCTCATGCCGTCGATGAAGAGATCGTTGCGCGCGGTGAAACCACGGATGGTCAGGCTGTCTCCCTGCGCGCCGCCTTCCCCGGCCGCGAGGCTGACGCCCGCGACGTTCCGCAGCGTGTCGCGCAGCGTGGTCGTATTCTGCTCCTGCATGACCGATTGCGGCACCACGCTGATGGTTTGCGGGACGTCGACCAGCGGTTCCGTGTATTTCGGCAGCGACGTCGACACGGTATCGGCTTCGGCCGTTACCTCAACTGTGCTGGAGACGCGGCTGAGTTCGAGCGTGATCGTGCGCTCTCCGGTGAAGCGGTAGTTGAGACCGGTTCCTTTAAGAATTTGAGCCATCGCGCTATCCGGGGGGTACATGCCCGATATGCCCGGCGAGGGCAGTTTGGACATTCGGTCGTCAGGCACGATGACATGCAAATGGGTTGCATTTTCGAAGGCGGGCAGCACCTCGTCAAGCATGCCGGGCGAGATGTTGAACTGCAAGGTTTGCCCCGCTGCGTCGCTGACTTTTGGGGTCGACGGCAATTCCTGAGCGGCTGCCACGCTCACAGTTTTACTTCCGATGGCCGTGTAGATAACAACCGTTCCCATTGCGAGCCAGCGGTATGCGATTGGCCACGAGTTCGCTCGGGGCGCTTTACGTCTGCCCTTCATGAGTCCTTCTCCTTGTTGAAGGCCCGCAGCGCTTACAATGTGGAAGTCGCGGGCCCTGCGGGTCTGTCGATTCGCGGGTCCCCATGGCTTCTCGCTAAAGTGTGCCGTGGGGGCCCGCCGTTTAAGTTGGTGCTTCTATTTCGTCGGCTTTTCTTTCGTCTTTTCCGCGCAGGCGCTGCATCTGCCGCCGGCTTCCATGCGAACCACGTTGATGCGGAACCCGCGCTGCCGCGAGATCTCCTGTTTCAATCCTTCAAACAAAGGGCTGCCGAACTCCTCGATCTTTCCGCACTGGAAGCATGCCAGGTGGATATGATCGCTTTCTCTTCGCGTTTCGTAATAATGCTTTTCGCCGTTCAGGTGCATCAGGTCGAGTTCGTCCACCAGGCGCAGTTTCTTCAGCAGTTCGAGCGTGCGGTAGACGGTCGCCCGGTCGATACTGGCGTCTCGTTCCCGCGCCAATCGGAGCAACGAAGCCGCATCCAGATGCTCGGTTGCCGATTGCATCACTTCAAGCAGCACCCGACGCTGGGTAGTCAGGCGGAGTCCTCTCTCGGAAAATTCTTCTACGAGTGAGCGGCGTTGTTGGGAAGCGCTTTCCATTAATCTTGTTGCGACAGAGTCGCAATACCAAAACCGGCCACAACCCGAATTCCAGTTGCGACGCGTCGCAGATACAGGATCAAATCAGTCCGATATCAAAAGCTCAGCGTACCTGTAACCTCGCGCGTGTGTCAACAATAATTTGCAACTGATTTGCAAATCACCAGGGACGGGGACCAAACGAGCCCCAGGCTGCGAAGGAGCGATAATAGGTGCAGGCGTTGTATGAAAGCATGGACTTTCGTTTCCGTTTTGGCTCTGGCGTCCCTATCGTTCGCCCAACCGGCTGCTCAATCGCCAGGGGATGACGCTCTTGCCCAGACTCACGTGAAGGAAAAGAAATCAAAGAAACACGGCAAGGGGACTGCCGCTGAAATAGGCGGCGGTGTGGGCTCCATGGCAGGTGGTGTCGCAAAAGGGGCGGGCAGCGCGGCGACTGGCGTTGGTAAGGGCGCACTCGACCTCGCGACGCTTCATCCGATCGACGCGGGCGCCGCCCTCGGTACCGGGGCGGTGAAGGCAGGCAAGGACGTCACCGTTGGATCGGTAAAAGGGGTGGGGAAGATCGGCAAAGGCGTCGGCCACCTGGTTAAGAAAGTCCTTTAATCCCATGGCTCGGAACTTTTGCTGTTACGAACGCTGAATGCCTCGGACGCAACTGATTTGCATTTCCCGGGTACTGTCGATAGTTCTGTTATTGATCC
>Ga0206845_1167_pt1 | contig 16510 bp, 10 predicted proteins | sample Alteio_BWOrgCont_19_FD_152887 | JGI IMG/M metagenome (GOLD analysis project Ga0206845, IMG submission 152887) | Enriched cells from forest soil in Barre Woods Harvard Forest LTER site, Petersham, Massachusetts, United States -... | ecosystem: Environmental > Terrestrial > Soil > Temperate forest >...
CGGCATCTTTCGACGGTTGCGCTACTTTCCAGCCATCGGTGCTGGGATAGTCGGCGGGAATGAGTTCCTTGTAGGATTCGGGAAGAGTTGCGGCGGCGTCAGGCCGATGATAATGAGGGCCTACGGTGCATCCGGAAAGCACTGCGGCCATGGCGAGGACAGTCGACATGATTTGGCGCGGGCTGATGAGAGATGTTGTGTGTGAGTGGTGTTTCACGACTTCAGCTCCGTGATATGAATTAGTCAGCAAGGTTCCCCAATGTTTCTTCAGGAAGCTGATTGAGCGACTTGTGATGTTTGCGGGCCCAACGAATCCTCATGCGATCCATATAGAGGTAGACGACTGGGGTGGTGTAAAGCGTCAACATCTGGCTCACGATCAGGCCACCGATGATGGTGATACCCAATGGACGCCGCAATTCCGAACCAGTGCCGGTTCCCAAAGCGAGAGGGAGGGCGCCGCATATGGCGGCCATGGTGGTCATCAAAATAGGGCGGAAGCGCAGCAAGCAGGCTTGATAGATGGCGTCTTCCGGAGATTTTTTTTCCAGGCGCTCGGCGGCGAGAGCGAAGTCGATCATCAATATCCCGTTCTTTTTGACGATACCAATCAGCAGGATGACACCAATTATTGCGATGACGCTTAGGTCGATTTTGAAGATCAGCAGAGCGAGTACCGCGCCTACGCCCGCGGAGGGCAGAGTGGAGAGGATGGTGATGGGATGAACATAGCTCTCATAAAGAATTCCCAGCACGATGTAAACGGCCATAAGCGCAGTGATGATAAGAAGAGGCTGGGTAGAGAGAGAGGCTTGGAATGCTTGCAAAGTGCCGGAGAACATTCCATGGATAGTGGTGGGCATTCCGATTTTTCGTTCCATATCGGTGATAGCGGTGGCGGCGTCGCTAAGGGAAACACCGGGTGCAAGATTGAACGAGACGGTGACGGAAGGGAATTGGCCCTGGTGGTTCACGGCGAGCGCGGCAGTCCGCGTCTCGGCGTGTGCAATTGCGTTGATGGGAATTTCTTTTCCCTGCGAAGCCTCCACGTAAACATTTTTCAAGGCCTCGGGGCTTTGCCAGAACTGCGGCGCAACCTCCATGACCACATGATATTGATTCAAAGACGTGTACATCGTAGAGACTTGGGCCTGGCCGAAAGCTTCGTACAAAGTATTGTCAATCTGCTTGGGGGTTATGCCGAGCCTTGAGGCGGTTTCGCGATCGTACACTAACTCGGTTTCCAGGCCGCTGTTCTGCTGGTCGGTGTTCACGTCCGTTAACATGTGCTGCTGACGCATCTGGGTGAGAAGAGTGGGACCCCAGGTGACGAGATCGTCCAGGTTGTCGCTCTGAATCGTATATTGATATTGGGCACTGCTCTGGCGGCCGCCTATGCGGAGATCCTGTCCGGCTTGGAGAAACGCGGTAGCGCCCGGTACGGAAGTAAGTTGTGGACGCAGGCGATTGATGACATCGCTGGCAGAAATTTTGCGTTCGTTAAGGGGCTTCAAGGCCAGGTAAATAAAGCCGGTGTTCACGGCGCCGGCGCCTCCGCTGAAGGCCATGGCGTTTTGAACGGCGGGATCTTTTCCCACGATATCGACAAACTGCTTGGTGATGGCCTGCATGGCTTGAAACGAAATATCCTGCTCGGCCTGGATGCCGCCAAAAACGGTTCCGTTATCCTGTTGCGGGAAAAAGCCCTTGGGGACGACGATAAAAAGATAGACGTTCAGGCCGATGGTGAGCAGCAAGACAGTCAGAGTGAGACCGGAATGGTTGAGCACCCAGCTTAAAGACCGCTCGTAAAGTGCGAGCACACGATTAAAGCCACGCTCACTGGCTTGAAACAATTTGTTGTGGGCGGATTCATCCATGTGTTTCAACAGGCGGGAGCACATCATGGGTGTGGTGGTTAAAGAAATGACCAGCGAGATCATGATGGCGACGGATAGAGTGACGGCAAATTCGCGGAACAAGCGACCCACGATGCCGCTCATCATCAGAATGGGAATAAATACGGCGACAAGGGAAATACTGATGGAGAGCACAGTGAAGCCGATTTCACTGGCTCCTTTGAGGGCGGCATCCATCGGAGAGTAGCCCTGTTCGAGATAGCGAGAGATGTTTTCAATGACAACAATGGCGTCGTCCACAACGAAACCGGTGGCGATGGTAAGGGCCATCATGGATAAGTTGTCGATGCTATAGCGGCAGAGATACATGACCGCAAAGGTGCCGATCAACGAGACTGGAACGGCGACGCTCGGAATAAGAGTGGCGCGCACGTTACGCAGAAAAAGGAAGACCACCAAGATGACGAGAGCGACCGATATGGCGAGGGTGCGTTCCACGTCGCTGACGGAAGCGCGGATGGTGGTGGTGCGGTCGAGCATGATAGTGAAATCCATGGCGGCCGGAATGGAGGCTTTCAGAGCGGGAATCGAGTCGCGGATGCGATCGACGGTGTCGATGATGTTGGCGCCGGGCTGCCTGAAGATAATCAACAAGACGCCGGCTTTCCCATTCACAAAACCGGTGGTGCGAAGGTTTTCGACGGAGTCCTGAACGTCGGCAAAGTCGGAAAGTTTTACAGCGGCGCCGTTGTGATATCCGACTACCAGATCTTTATAGTATTGGGCCTTGAGGAGCTGGTCGTTGGTGGTGATGTCGGCGGTTCCGCGATCATCGGATATTTGTCCCTTGGGCGTGTTCGCATTTTGCGAGCTCAACATGGACGCGACATCCTGAAGCCCGAGGCCGTAATTATTTAGTTGAGTGGGATTAATTTCCACGCGGACAGCGGGTAGTGAACTGCCGCCGACACTGACCTGTCCGACACCTTGGATCTGAGAAAGCCGCTGCGAAATGATGGTAGAGGCTGCGTCGTACATCGCGCCACGGTCGTAAACATCGGAAGTAAGGGCGAGGATCATGATGGGGGCGTCCGCGGGATTTACTTTCCTGTAAGTAGGATTGGCGGGCAAATTGGCAGGCAGATAGCTGCGCGCGGCATTGATCGAAGCCTGCACGTCACGCGCGGCGCCGTTGATATCGCGATTCAAATCGAATTGAAGCGTGATGCTGGTGGAACCGAGGCTGCTGGATGAAGTCATTTCCGTTACGCCGGCGATGCGGCCGAACTGGCGTTCGAGCGGCGTGGCCACGGATGAGGCCATGATCTCAGGACTGGCCCCGGGCAAACTGGCGGCTACGGAAATGGTAGGGAAGTCCACTTGCGGGAGGGCTGAAACCGGCAGCTCTTTGAACGCCACGGCGCCGGCGAGAGCCATAGCGACGGTGAGAAGCGCGGTAGCGACGGGCCGTCGTATGAATGGAGTGGATAAGCTCATAGCTAGTCCGCTGGAACCGACTCCGGGGCACCACTTCCGGAACGATGTGCACGCCAATTAGCGGCTTTTTTGGCAAGACGGTCGAAGTAGATATAAATCACGGGCGTGGTGTAGAGCGTAAGAACCTGGCTAAGCAGCAGGCCGCCGACCATCGAGATTCCGAGTGGACGACGCAATTCGGAGCCAATTCCCGTGCCGAGCGCGAGCGGCAGGCCACCGAGGAGGGCGGCCATGGTGGTCATCATGATGGGGCGGAAGCGCAGCAAGCAAGCTTCGAAGATAGCTTCCTCAGAACTCTTACCTTCCTTACGCTCCGCTTCCAGAGCGAAGTCAATCATCATAATGCCGTTCTTTTTCACGATTCCAATGAGCAGGATGATACCTATGAGCGCGACGACACTGAGTTCAGAGCCACAAATCAGGAGAGCCAGAATCGCGCCAACTCCCGCGGAAGGCAGCGTGGAAAGAATAGTGAGGGGATGGATGTAACTTTCGTAGAGAATGCCGAGCACGATGTAAACGGTAACCAGCGCCGCGAGAATTAAGATGGGCTCATTGGCCAGAGAAGCCTGGAAGGATGCAGCGCTACCCTGGAAGGCCGCCTGGATGCTTAGAGGCATTCCAATATCTTTTTGGGCTTTCTCGATTGCTTTGGTGGCTTCACCCAAGGAAGCGTTCGGCGCCAAATTGAATGAGAGCGTAACGACCGGGAATTGTCCCTGATGATTCACTGACAGGGCCGCAGTTTTGGATTCAAAGTGGGTGAATGCGCTTAGTGGCACCGCAGCTCCATTAGCGCTGGACACAGCAGTTGGATTCGCGGAGCCCGAACTGGGCAACGCCGAAGATGAAGCGGACGGGCTCGGAGAGGAGTTGGCAGCTCCTCCTGAAGCTGATGTAGAGGTGACGACACCGCTTGACCCGGAGCCTGGACTGGAAGAACCAGTGGTGGTTGCCGAGGGAGCGATGGCCGATCGAACGTAGATGTCCTGGAGCTTGTTGGGATTTTTTTGAAACTCCGGCATGGTTTCGATGACGACGTGATACTGGTTCAATTGCGTGTACAAGGTGTCGACTTGACGTTGACCGAAGCCGTCGTAGAGAGTCTGGTCGATCATATTGGGCGTGATGCCCATGCGGGAAGCAGTAACGCGATCGATTACCAGGGAAGCCGCTAATCCCTGAGTCTGCTGATCGGTGGCGACGTCGGTCAACGCAGGAATTTGTTTGAGCTTGTCGACGAGCTTGGCGGTCCACAGATTCAGCTCGTTAATGTCAGGATCTTCCAACGTGTATTGATACTGCGTGCGGCTTACGCGGTCTTCTACAGTGATGTCCTGGACGGGCTGCATGTAAAGCGTGATGCCTTCGATCTTTTCGAGATTGGGTTGCAGGCGGCGGATCACGTCGGACGCGTTTATTTTGCGCACGTCGAGAGGTTTCAAGTTGATGAGCACGCGGCCGCTGTTGAGCGTTGGATTCGTGCCGTCGATTCCGATGAAAGAAGAAAGACTGTCGACCGCCGGGTCTTTCAGAATCACCTCGGTAATCTGTTGTTGTTTCTCGGCCATGGCGGGAAATGAAATTGATTGGGAGGCTTCCGAGATGCCCTGGATGATTCCGGTGTCCTGCACAGGGAAAAATCCTTTGGGCACGATAATGTACAAAATGACGGTGAGGACGAGCGTGGCCACGGCGACAAAGAGAGTGGCGGTCTGATGCTTTAGGACCCAGCGAAGCGTTCGTCCATAGAAAGCGATGACGGACTCGAAGGCGTGCTCGGATACTTGGTAGAAACGGCCACGTTGCGATTCAGGCTTATGTTTGAGCAGCTTGGCGCACATCATGGGAGTGAGCGTCAAGGAAACGACGGCGGACACGAGAATGGTTACGCTGAGCGTGACGGCGAATTCGCGGAAAAGCCGGCCGACGATATCACCCATGAAAAGAAGTGGAATAAGCACGGCGATTAGAGAGATCGTCAGCGAAACGATGGTGAAGCCGATCTGCTCAGAGCCTTTCAAAGCGGCTTGCAGAGGCGGATCGCCTTCTTCGATGAAGCGAACGATGTTTTCGATCATGACGATGGCGTCGTCCACCACGAAGCCGGTGGAAATGGTTAACGCCATCAAAGTTAAATTGTTCAAGCTGTAGCCGGCCAAATACATCACGCCGAAAGTGCCGATGAGGGAGAGGGGTACGGCCACGCTGGGAATAATCGTGGCGGAAAGATTTCGCAGAAAAAGGAAGATCACCATTACGACCAGGCCGACAGTGAGCATCAACTCGAATTCGACATCCTGCACGGAGGCGCGGATGGTGGTGGTGCGGTCGGTGAGCACGGTGACGTCAACCGATGCGGGCAGATTGCTTTTCAAAAGCGGCAGCAGCTTTTGGACGCGATCGACTACTTGAATGATGTTGGCGCCGGGTTGGCGCTGGATGTTCATGATCACCGCGGGAGTGGTGTTCATCCAGGCGGCTTGCTTGGTGTTCTCAACGTCGTCAATGACGCGCGCTACGTCCGAGAGCAGAACAGGGCTTTTGTTGTGATAGGCCACGACGATGCTCTGAAAGTCTTTGCTGGTTAAGAGCTGATCGTTCGCGTCGATTTGATAATCCTGGTGCGGACCGTCGAAGTTGCCTTTGGCGAGGTCGAGGCTGGTATTTTGAACGGCGGTCCGCACGTCTTCCATGTTGATGCCGTAAGAAGAGAGCGCTGTGGGATTCAGCTGAATGCGCACGGCGGGCTTCTGTCCGCCGCTGATGCTGACGAGACCAACGCCGGTTACTTGCGCGATTTTTTCCGCGAGGCGGGTGTCGGCCAAATCTTCCACTTGCGAGAGCGGGATAGTGGAAGAGGTTAAAGCGAGCGTGAGAATGGGAGCGTCGGCTGGATTCGTTTTACTGTAAATCGGCGGGACCGGGAGGTCGGCAGGCAAGTAGGACTGAGCGGCGTTAATAGACGCTTGCACTTCTTGCTCGGCGACGTCGATATTCAGGTCGAGAGAAAACTGCAAAACGATTACGGAGCTCCCGTCGGAGCTGGTGGAGGTCATCTGGTTAAGACCAGGGACCTGGCCAAATTGGCGTTCCAAAGGGGCGGTTACGGCGGAGGCCATGACGTCGGGGCTGGCTCCGGGATAAAACGTGACGACCTGGATAATTGGATAATCAACTTCGGGGAGAGCGGAAACCGGAAGTTGCATGAAGGAGACAATTCCGGCGAGCAGAATGGCGGCCATCAGCAGCGAAGTGGCTACCGGTCGAAGAATAAATGGACGAGACGGGCTCACGGATGAGTCCCTCCGCCGGTGCCGCCATTTGTGTTCGGAGAGGCAGGCGCGTTGCCATTTTTATTTGCGCCGTTACCGTTTGTGGTGTTGGTGTTAGCGTTCGCTCCGTTGTTGCCGCCGCTTCCGCCGCCGGGGGGTTTGTTGTTGATGGTGACTTTGCCGCCGTTTTGCAACTTATCGAAGCCATTCACTGCCACCACTTCGCCGGGGTTTACACCTTGGACGGCTATGGTGTTGGCGTCGGTGGTGCCGACGGTGACATTGCGCAGATTCGCCGTGTTGTCTGAACTGATGACGTAAATGAAAGTACCTTGCGCGTTGCGCTGGATGGCCGCGGTGGGAAGCAGAGTCACTCCGCGTTGAGTGTCAACGAGCAGCCGGGCGTTCACGAACTGATTGGGGAAAAGTTCCGTATCGTGATTGTCAAAAATGGCCTTGAGCTTTACTGTGCCGGTAGTCTGATCGATCTGATTGTCGAGAGTCAGAAGAGAACCGGAAGCGAGTTTTGTAGATTGGTCGCGCGCGAAGGCGTCCACGGGCAATTTTTGGTTACCGCGCAGTTGTTTTTGAATCTGCGGTAGATAATCTTCGGCGACGCTGAAGATCACGGTGATGGGTTGAAGTTGGGTGATTACCACCAGCGGAGTGGTGCTGCCTGAAGTGACAATGTTGCCGGGATCCACCAGGCGCAGTCCGACGCGCCCTTCGATTGGCGCAATAATCCTGGTGTAATCGAGATTAGTGGCCGCGGCCGCAACTGTTCCCTGATCCTGCTTCACCGTTCCTTCGTCCTGTTTTACCAATTGGCCCTGATCATCGAGCTGCTGCTTGGCTATGGCGTTGCGGTCGTAAGCTTGTTGAAAGCGGGTTAGATCGATTCTTGCTTCGTTCAACACCGCTTCATCTTTTGCGAGTGTGCCTTGCGCCTGGGTAAGCGCGGCCTGAAACGGGCGGGGATCAATTTCGATCAGAAGATCTCCCTTATGCACCATTTGGCCTTCACGGTAGGCCACGTTTGTGATTTGACCGTCGACACGGCTGGTGATGGTGGCGGTATAAACCGGTGTTACGGTGCCAAGCGCGTTGATGTAAACACCGATGTCGCCGGTGCGCGCGGTGGTGGTGGAGATGGGTGCGCTGGGGCGAGGCTGCTTGGCCTGTGCGGCGGCTTGCGCAGCTTTCTGATGCTGGCGATAAAAATAGAAGATGCCGACAAGCAACAGAATTATAACGACGACCCAAATCCATGTATGACTCTTCCGAGGGGGTGCGTCCTGTTGTTCGTGGGGTGCTCGGCGGGGCGGCGCGGGAGCCGGGGGACTAGTTGCGGTTGTACTAGGGGAGTCTTTGGTGCTGATGGTCGTGCCGGAAGCACCGGGACGATTGCCGGAGCCTGGCACGTTAGGAGAATTCGGCGTATTCGGGGGATTGTCAGGCAAGTTGAGCTTCCTTTTTCAGAATAGGATCGTGAACCGTTCTAGTCCTGATATTGAGCTGCGTTGGATCTTTTGCTTTTCCGTGTCCCCTGATGATAACCGAGACCGTTCTTAGCCCGAATTCCTTTTCATTCACAAGTTTGCAGGCGCTACCGCCTATGGATACAAGTCCAATTAAACCAGCGCATTACATTCCGACGATTCAAACCGCCATTTGGTTACAGCAAACAATTATGGCCTGTGACGAAAACCGGATATCTGGGTTAGTGAAGTTCGCCAAACTTCATTCGAATGATTAAGACATCGGAACCTGGCTTTGTGTTCGAATTGGAGGGGAAAAACAGGCTATATCTCACCATGAATCCACGAAAAAGGCGATTCCATGATCCTTCGAATGTTCCAGGAATTTGCTGACTGCGCTTGCTGGAAGTCTGATCCAAACAGAGAGGAGAAAGAAACGGCGCACCTTGCGTGTGGCAAGGTGCGCCGTCGATTCAGGTGATGTTTTACTTGATTGCTTTCACTGCGTCAGCAGTCGCTGTGGCCCCGTAAATGTTTGTATCGTAATAAACCGGGACTCCAGGTGTGCCGGGATTGTTCAGCAAGTAGCCGTCGTAGAAGTACGGGCTGCTGGCCGTCAAGCCGCTGAACCCTGTTAGCGTTCCGTTGTAAGTAGTGAAGCTACCAGTTTGTGCATTGATCGAGGTAATGCCATTGCCTGTATAGAACGTATTCAGGCCGTCGATCGTGAAGTTGGGCGAGGCGAGGTTGTCAGCATTGCCGGCAATCTGAGTCGGCAACAACTCGACGAAATCCGCCGTGGCGATGGCCAACGTCGGAGGGGCCGCTGCCGTGAATGCGCTAGCGTCGATCAGAACGTTTTGGCCGACCACGAAATCTGCCGGGGTTTGAAATTGACCCGGCAGCGTATTGGCGGAGGAAGTAGAGAAAGTCGCACCTGTTGCATTGAGCGTCACAGCTTGCCCTACGGTTAGGCTGTCAGTGTTGCCGGACGGCACGGCGGTGATAACGGCCTCGACAGTCGGTGTGGTCTGCACGATGGTGGCTTCGAAAGCAGTTGTTGAGTTGAAGCCAGGATTACCGGCGATGGATGTAGCGTTGTAGCTTAGCGAAGTAGTGCCGTTAGCTCCTAATCCCACAGTGATAACGTTACCTGTTTGAACGCAAGCAAAGGTGTTCGCAGTGGTGCAGGTAGCGGAAGTTGGGTAGTTGGTGATGACGGCGGTGGAAGGAACGTTGATGGTCAATGGTTGCCCCGTGGCACTGTCGGTAATCGTTACGCTGCTGGCCGAAACTGCGGTAACCGTACCTGTGACTTGGCTGACATCAACCAAATTACCGTCAGTTCCCACGGTGGAGTTTTCCGTTACGGTGGCGGTCGGATTAATCGACAGAGTGCCGGCCGTATTCACCAATGACGAACCGACGTTCAAATCAATCGCGATCTGCGCAGGCGTTCCGGAGGTAAGCGTAACTGGAGCGCTAAAATTCGCCGTAACCGTAGTGGTAGAGACTGTGGGAGCAAGCTGACAAACTAAAGGCGTGGCGCCGGCGGTGTTATCGCAGCTAGTTGTGCCGTCGGTGAAGGTATCCCCTGGGTCAACAGTAACGGTTGCGGTGCCGGTACCGAACGTCAACAGAACGCCGGTGTAGGTTCCCGCTTCCACGGTAGTGTTGGCTACCACGTCAGACTGGGCCGGAGTTTGCAGGTTTGCAAACTGGATGGTCTCGGAGCTGGAAATCAGGCTTTGAGCACCCGAGCAGCTCGTTGCGCCAGCCTCAGCGGACGTCAGCAAGCATGCACCTGTGATTGAAAGGTCGAAAGAAACAACATTAACTCCCGCAGGGGGCTGGTCTGAAACAGTAACCACGACCGGAACCTCTGCAGGGGGAGGAGTGGTGTGGTGACCGCTTCCTCCGCAACCGCCTATAAAAGCTAACAGTAAAGGTACTGCTGACAAAGTTAAGATTTTCTTGCGCACTTGGACTCCCTCCAGGGAAATTTAAACTGCGTTCCTATGATGCGGGTTTTACGCGCAGTCCATATCGGGTGATGAATGTATTTAACGACGTGAAGTATTCGAGTACGCCTTAGGGGTCAAAAAATTCTTCTCGAATTTTATTTTTTTCGTTCATTGTGGGTTACGGCGGAGGTATACCTCCATACAAAGTTACTTACGGATATTCTACAAATACGACCCTAGTACTTTCGCGCAGACGTAGTTTTTTTGAGATTCCTTTAACTGCGTAAACACACTAATCTGGCATGCTCATTTGACATTGAAGCGGAGCGTCGCTTCGGAGCTAAATGAAAATATCAGACTTGTTGTTCGGAAGACCGCTCGCTGCATCCGATGAAAGAGCGGAGCAGCTCGGCCTCGCGGCTGGGATTCCAATTTTCGGGCTGGACGCACTGAGCTCCGCGGCATACGGCCCGGAAGCTGCGCTGACACTTCTGATTCCACTAGGCGCGGCCGGGGTTGCCTACATTGTTCCAATTAGTTCCAGCATCATCGTCCTGCTAGCCATCGTATATTTTTCTTACCGGCAAACAATTGCGGCTTATCCCGGCGGCGGGGGATCGTACACGGTCGCTTCGGAGAATCTGGGCACCTTCGCCGGATTGCTAGCGGCTTCCGCGCTGATGATCGACTACGTTCTGACGGTAGCGGTGGGAATTTCGGCGGGAGTGGGCGCGCTGGTATCGGCGCTTCCAAACCTGCTTCCGCATACGCTGGGGTTATGCCTGGTTATTTTGGCCCTCATTACGTTCATTAATCTTCGTGGGACGCGAAATTCTTGAATAATTTTCACGCCTGAGCTTGAGCCAACTCGCGTGGCGCCGGCTTCCACCATTTTTTGCAGATCGCTCAGCGTTCTTACTCCTCCGGCCGCCTTGATTCCCGTACCGCTTCCGACCGTTTCGCGCATTAGGCGGACATCTTCCACCGTAGCGCCGCCGGGGCCGAACCCCGTAGATGTTTTTACGAAATCCGCGCCGGCTTTCTTGGCCAAAAGCAAGCCGCGAACTTTTTCTTCTTTGGTCAAGAGCGCGGTCTCCAGAATCACTTTGCAAATCGCACCCGCGCGATGGCTTTCTTCCACAACTCCCCGAATGTCCGCTTCCGCAAGAGCTTCCTGTCCCGACTTCAGCGCGCCGACATTTATAACCATGTCGATCTCTTGCGCCCCAGCTTTGATCGCTTCGCTCGCTTCCAGAACTTTTACGATAGGCAGCGTTGCGCCGAGCGGAAAACCCACCACGCTACACACGCGAACCTCGCTATCTCGAAGCAATTCGGCAGCCTGCGAAACATTCCAGGGATTCACGCACACCGAGGCGAACCCGTACTCCAGCGCTTCATCACAAAGTTTCTGTATGTCGTCCCGCGACGCTTCCGGTTTCAGAAGCGTATGGTCGATCAACCGCGCGATTTGAGATTCTGTCAAAGCCACGTTATTCCGCCGGAAGACTGAGAACGCAAACGTCCTTCAAATTGCGATAACGCTCCGCATAGTCCAAACCGTACCCAACGACAAACTCGTCGGGAATTGTGAAGCCAATGTAATCCCCGGTTACGTCTTTGATCCTCCGCGAGGGCTTATCCAGCAGCGCCGCCACGCGCAAAGTTTTCGGTTTTCTTTGCTGCAGAACGCGTAACAAATAACTCAGCGTCAGTCCCGTATCCAATATGTCTTCGACCACCACCACATTCAGCCCCTCGATGCTGCTATCAAGGTCCTTCAGCACGCGAACCTGCCCCGAAGATTGCTTCCCCTTCCCGTAACTTGACACCGCGATGAAATCGATCGACGTTTCCAGGCTGATCTCGCGCACCAGGTCCGAAAGAAAAATGCACGCGCCCTTCAAAACTCCGATCAGGTGAACGCGTTCTCCCTTGAAATCTTTGGTAATTTGATGCGCCACTTCGCGCACGCGCTTCTGAATCGCGGCGCGACGTATCAGCACCTTCAGTTTTTCACTTTTCACCGCGACTGGCATTTCGATTCCACCCGGCTCGAAAGGCGGCTACTCTATCGCACAGGAATGCGTATGACAAGCCGAGCTGCGGCCCTTAAATCGCGAGTTATCGCCATCAAGTCGCGCGAGCGGTTCCGCAGAAAGGATTAACCGAATGGACCCTAGCCATCCGCCCGATCCCGAACCGTGGCTGCGCGGTACGTTAACCGACATACCCGCGGTTCCACGCGCCGTGTTGCACGCGCTCGAACTCGCAAAAGAGGATCTGCTCCATTGGTGCGGCCCGTTGACCGATGCAGAACTAAACGCGCGTCCCGCTGGAATTGCTCCCGTAGCGTTTCACATTCGTCATATCGCGCGCAGCCTCGATCGCCTGCTGACATATGCGGAAGGAAATCAACTCAGCTCGGACCAACTCGCGCAGATGAGAGCCGAATTGGACGAGCCGGCAAAACGCGAAGAGCTATTTGCAGAATTAGATGCCGCGCTGCGAATGAGCGCCGATCGGATTCGCGCGTTCGACGTGACTCGCCTAAACGAGCCGCGCGAAGTCGGCAAAAAGAAGTTGCCAACCACATTGGGAGGCTTACTTGTTCACGTCGCCGATCACACCCAACGCCACGTGGGACAAGCCATCACCACATCGAAGATCGTTCAAGCGCAGCAGAGTTAATCGGCAGCAGCCGCGCTCGCCGTCGCCTTGGTCGGTAACGCTTCCTTCGCCTGGCTGAATTGTGCCGCCTCTGTAGAACCTTCCATCGCCGTTGTCGAAGCGGTCCCGCTCGTGATCACTTGCTGCACCGCATCGAAATATCCCGTGCCGACGAAGCGCTGATGCTTCACCGCCTCATAGTCGTGTGCCCGTTCCGACTCAAATTCCTTTTCCTGCAGCTCGCAATAGGCCGTCATTCCGCTCTGTTTGTAAGTGCGCGCCAAATCGAACATGGTCAAATTGAGCGCGTGGAAACCCGCCAGCGTGATGAACTGGAATTTGTATCCCATGGAAGCGAGCTCATCTTGAAAACGCGCGATCGTGGCATCATCCAGATTTTTCTTCCAATTGAACGAAGGCGAGCAATTGTAAGCCAGCATTTTGCCGGGATACTTTGCGTGAATGCCTTCCGCGAATTCACGCGCTTCGGCCAGATCCGGCTTCGAAGTTTCGCACCAAATCAAATCAACATAGGGAGCGTAAGCCAACCCGCGCGCAATTGCCGATTCAATACCGCCGCGTATCCGGAAAAATCCTTCGGCTGTCCGTTCGCCGGTGATGAATTCCCGATCGCGCGGGTCGATATCGCTGGTCAAAAGCGTCGCGCTGTCCGCATCCGTGCGCGCAAGAATCAACGTCGGCACGCCCATCACATCCGCAGCCAGCCGCGCTGCCACCAATTTGTGAATGGCTTCAACGGTCGGCACCAAAACTTTTCCCGCCAGATGCCCGCATTTCTTCGCCGACGATAGTTGATCTTCGAAGTGAACGCACGCCGCTCCCGCCTCAATCATGGCCTTCATCAGCTCAAACGCGTTCAAATTCCCGCCGAATCCCGCCTCGGCATCCGCAACCATCGGAGCAAACCAGTACGTCTCATTTTTTCCTTCCGCATGATGAACTTGGTCTGCGCGCATGAGCGCTTGATTGATGCGCCGTATGAGATTAGGAACGCTATCGGCCGGGTACAAACTTTGGTCCGGATACATTTGCCCAGCATTATTCGCATCGGCGGCCACTTGCCATCCGCTCACGTAAATAGCCTTCAATCCCGCCTTCACTTGTTGCACAGCCTGGTTTCCGGTGGTTGCACCCAACGCACGAACAAACTCTTCTTCATGCAGCAGCTTCCACAAACGCTCAGCCCCCAATTTCGCCAGCGTATGCTCCACGCGCACCGAGCCGCGCAGCTTTTCCACGTCAGCCTGAGAATATGGCCGGGTAATCCCGTTCCAGCGGGGATTTGTTGCCCAATCATTTTGTTGGTGTAAGGAATTACCGTTGGACGAGTTTCCGTTGCTGGTCATCGTGTCGCCTCTCTGGTCAAATATGCGATTGGAACTTCGTGAAGCGGGCCGGTTGCGCGGCCTGGGAAGGACCGCTATATCGCCGAAAACGAAAAAGCGCTAACGGCAACTTCACGCAATTGTGCGCGGCTTAAGCCAATCAGTCAAACTGATAGTCCTTATCATGTTGATAGATTTCCATTATCGGTTCCAGTACAATAGTTCTACTGGAAATCCTGTACTCCGGAAGCCAAATATGGAGCTCGACCAAGTAGAGACGTTCCTAGCTGTCGCAACTTACGGTGGCTTTCATCGCGCTGCCGCGGCGCTGCGCGTTAGCCAGCCCGCCGTCAGCGCTCGAATCCGCGCGCTGGAAGAATCTCTGGGAGTAAAACTCTTCACGCGCATTCACTCCAACGTCGCGCTATCCCCCGCCGGCAGAGCTCTCCGGCCGGTCGCCGAGCAATTATTGCGCACTGTCGCCCTGGCTCGCCAAGCAGTTCACGTTCCGCAGCCCGCGGAAAGCGGCATCCTGAACATCGCGGCCGCTCTGTCGATTTGCACTTATTTCCTGCCCGACGTGATGAAGGAGTACCAATCAAAAAATCCGAAAGTACTGGTGAATCTCCGTTCCGGCACTTCCCTGCAGGTCCTGAAAATGGTCCTGGATGGCGAAGCTGATATCGGTGTGGCGCGTTCGCTGCATCATCCCGGAGTCGAAACCACCACACTTCGCGACGACCCCTTAATTCTCGTAGGCCATCCCGCGCACGCCGCCGCGCAACAGAAGCAGGTCCGTCTGGAAGAGACCGAATCCTGGCCGCTCATATTTTTCGATCGCGGCTCCAGCGATTGGACTCTCAGTCAAAGCCTTTTCCGCCGTGCCGGTTTGTTGCCGAATGTTGTCCTGGAAGTGGAAACAATCGAAGCCGCAAAAAAAATGGTGGAACGCAAACTGGGGCTCAGCTTTCTTCCGCAGATTGCCGTCGCCACCGAACTGCGTCGGGGCAAACTTGTCGCCATCGAAATCATAAACGCGGAGCCACTGCGAAGAAATTTAGACGTGATTCATCCGCGCCACCGCGCGCTTTCGCCCGACGCTCAAGCCTTTCTACTTCTCCTGCAGAACGCCGCCGCGACCCCGGTTCCGCTAGCCAAAAAACCCGCCAAGGGCCGACGCACTCGAAAGAAACGCGCCTAGGCCGCGCCGTGTCGCGGTCCACAGCGTTCTAAGTTCGGCTTCCCTTCAAATACCACGGCATGTTGGCAATCAGGACGTTGTCATTTCCCCGCAGCAGCATCAAGCCTTTCAAAAGCTCCGCGCGATTGCTTTGCAAAAAATAATGGTACCAATGCTGCTCGATTAACTCCGGCACCAGGAGGACGATCTGGCACGAAGGGTGCTCCGCCTCAATCTTCAGTACATAATCGACAATCGGCGTGATCACAAATCGGAACGGCGATTCCACCTCTACATATTTCGGCACGGGCATGCCGGCTTTTTTTGCCGGCTCTTCCACCAGCCTCTTCCACTCGTCCTTTAACTGTTCCTTCTGCTCTTCTCTGCACACGTGAACGGCGTGAATATCGCTTGATATCGTCAAAGCAATTTGCAGCGCTCTTTGTGTTAGCTTGCCCCAACTCTGAACCGGCAAAACCACCACGGGTGGCTTGCATCTCGTAGTGTCCAGTGGCTCCTTGCTGAACAACTCAAGCTCCACACGCGAAAGATATCGCCTCACTCTCATCATAAAAAAAAGCAGCGCGGGAATAAGCAGCGCCGTCACCCAGGCTCCTTCCACAAACTTCGCCACCAGCACCACGATCACTGTCACGCCTGTCGCAAAAGCGCCCACGCCGTTGATGAACATGCTTCTTCCGGAACCCGGACCTTTGTTCTTCTTCCAATGCGCCACCATTCCCGCTTGCGAAAGGGTGAAAGCTAGAAACGCTCCAACCGCGTAAAGTGGGATCAATCGGTCCGTAACGCCGCGAAAGAGAATCAAAAGCGCTCCGGACAGAATCGCCAGCACGTAAATTCCTCGCGAGTAAACAAGTCTCCGCCCGCGCAGGCTAAAAGAGTCGGGAAGGTAGCCGTTCAGCGCGATGGCGCGGCAGAGTCGCGGAAAATCAGCAAATGCAGTATTCGCGGATAACGAGAGAACCAGCAATACGGAACCAATCGTGATGTAGTAAAAAACGCCTCGTCCCGTCACCGCCGCAACAATCATCGAAAGAACGCTCTGGTACCCAGCCTTCCCTGGATCGGTCGCGGCAATGTTGTACGCGCGAACCAGGTAGGCAATCCCCGCGAGCATCACCATCAGCAGCGCAATAATGGTGGTCAGCACCCGGCGTGCTGTGTTCACCACCGGCTCGCGAAAAGCTCGCACCCCGTTACTGACCGCTTCCACCCCGGTC
>Ga0206845_1168_pt1 | contig 16497 bp, 10 predicted proteins | sample Alteio_BWOrgCont_19_FD_152887 | JGI IMG/M metagenome (GOLD analysis project Ga0206845, IMG submission 152887) | Enriched cells from forest soil in Barre Woods Harvard Forest LTER site, Petersham, Massachusetts, United States -... | ecosystem: Environmental > Terrestrial > Soil > Temperate forest >...
CCCGAAGTGCATGTCGAGGAGTAGACTACCTCGTAAATCCAGCTACAAAATGATAGTTGCAAACCATAACAACATCCGTGGTACTGTAGCTGCCTAACCCTTTTGGGCTAATCAGCGATAGTGTCGCCGCTTAATAACCGGCAACCACCCTTCAATATAGACGTGCTTGTGCGTTTATTGCGGAGGTCACATTTCACAAGATCGGCAGCTGCGCACGTCTGAGGCAAAGCGCTTAAAACTTTTCAGACTCGTTATCAATACCCTGTACGTCGGGCGGTTGATGACTAAACAGTAGACGGTACTAAACATGTAGTGCTAACGGTGGCGAATTTACGGACGTGGGTTCAATTCCCACCGCCTCCATTTAATTTAAATCTTTTAACATTCAATATCATCCAAAACCCCTTGTAATACAGGGGTTTTTTGATTTATGATACTCCAATAATGTCCTACTATGTACCCCCACATCCAGCCCATATTGGGGGCACAACAGGGGGCATATCATCCACGGATATTGGAGATACCCCCAAATTGCATTAACGGATATCAAGATCAAGGCTGCAAAGCCACGTGATAAGTCTTTTAAGCTTGCAGATGAAAAAGGTTTATATCTTTTGGTCATGCCTTCTGGCGCAAAATACTGGCGTTTGAAATACCGCTTTGGTGGTAAAGAAAAAACCCTTTCAATTGGTGTTTATCCTGAAGCTACTTTGGCATTTGCGAGAAGTAAATGTGATGAAGCACGGAAGCTTTTACTTAATGAAACTGACCCTGGTCTTGTAAAGCAGGTTAAAAAGCGAAATCAAAAATTAATCAATGCTAATAGTTTTGAATTTGTTGCACGTGAGTGGTACGCAAAGTTTTCTGTGCAATGGACAGCTAAGCATGGTGAACGCATTTTAAAACGTCTTGAAAAAGATATTTTCCCATGGCTTGGTAGTCGCCCTATTTCAGAAATCACCGCACCAGATCTATTATCAGCATTACGTCGCATTGAAAATCGCGGTGCTATTGAAACAGCGCATAGAGCACATCAAAATTGCAGTCAAGTATTTCGATATGCTGTTGCAACTGGTAGAGCAGATCGCGATCCTTGCGGAGATCTGCGAGGTGCATTACCTCCTGTTAAGCAAACACATCATGCATCGCTGACTGATCCCAAAGAGATTGGCGCACTGCTTCGTGCAATTAATGGATATCAAGGACATTTCATAACGAAATGTGCTTTACGTTTGGCACCATTAGTATTTGTACGCCCGGGCGAACTCCGCCATGCTGAATGGAGCGAATTCAATATCGCATCAGCAGAATGGCGTATTCCTGCCGAAAAAATGAAAATGCGTGTTATGCATATAGTTCCACTGTCTACTCAAGCTATCGAGATGCTAAAAGAACTCAGGGCATTAACTGGTGATGGAAAATATTTATTCCCTAGTGTTAGAAGCTTAAAACGGCCCATGTCTGAAAATACTGTATTAGGTGCATTGCGCAGACTCGGGTACACAGGTTCTGAAATGACAGGTCACGGTTTTCGTTCAATGGCAAGCACACTTCTCAATGAACAAGGATGGAATCCCGATGCTATTGAACGACAACTTGCACATGGTGAACGTAATACCGTGCGTGCTGCATCATCATTATTCCTTATCGATTTCTTTATTAATCAGTAGATCATTTAGTTTTGAAATGTTCATGGAATTCCGCTCGCAATAATCACGAATCAAAATCTCAACCATATTGGCAATGGAGCGGTGCTCACGGGCAGCAGCCATGCGCAACGCCTCCTTGAGAACAGGCTCAATTCGAAATGTTAATGTGGCAGTCTTACCTGTAGCCATTATTTTTCATCCTAGACATGTACTGCAAATGTACGGTATTATACATTAAAGTCCAATACAGTCCAAGTATCAGGGAACACCAAATCATGTCGGGGCGGCTTACTTTATATGGTTCCCCCTTGTTCCGATCTTGTAGATTGGACCGGTAACTGAACTTATATCGAGGTGATCACTATTATGGATGCTAGTCTAATCAAACGATTAAATGGGGTCAGGCTTAACATTTAACATGAGTTAAAAGTTGTTTGAGATGTTAATTGTTAAGCCTGACCCCATCGCTTTTCCATCTATTCATCAACTCAATGATGCATTTGAGTATTTCTATATACACCAAAATTCGGATCATTATACACTGCCTGATAACACCGTTAAGGGTAACAGGTGTCTATTCAATATGGCTCATAATATTATTAACCCAAAGGGTTAATAATATTTATTGATCATACCAGCACAACCTTGTATACTTCCATATGTCGTTATGGATTGATGAGGTTAGATGCAATCAGCTCATGGAAATCACATTTAAAAATAAGAAGTTACAAAAAAATTTTAATACGAGCAAAGAACTTATTAAGGCATATGGGACAAACAGAGCCCGGAAAATCAAGGCACGCCTAGATGATTTACTCAATGCCCCAAATTTGGAGACAATGAAGCATCTACCAGGCCGCTGCCATGAATTACAAGGCGACAAGAAAGGGCAGCTATCTTTGGATGTGGAACATCCCTATAGGTTGCTCTTTGAGCCATCTAACGAGGATATACAACGTAAGCCTGATGGCGGATTAGATTGGAACTCAGTTACTGCTGTAATAATTGTTTCCGTGGAGGATACCCATGATTAAAAAAGTTAAATTGTTCTACCAACCAGACACGGTCTCTCCACCTGGAGATACCTTGCTTGATCTGCTTGAAGAACGAGGCATGACTCAGGCTGAGCTCGCTGAACGCACTGGCCGGCCACATAAAACAATAAATGAAATAATTACTGGCAAGGCAATGATTATGCCTGAAACAGCTATACAGCTTGAAAGAGTTCTGGGTGCCCCTGCTGAATTCTGGAATCAAAGAGAAGCACATTATCGGGCGTTTCTAGCACGTCAGAAAGAATTAGATAATTTATCAAAATCGAAAGATTGGCTCAAACAATTTCCTCTGAAAGAAATGATTAAAAGAAACTGGGTTCAAGATTGTAAAAGTCATGTTGCAGATCAAATGATTGCGGTTTTGAATTTCTTTGGTGTTGCTACTCCAGAACAATGGGAAAATGGATGGACAAAACGTAGGCTTGCATTTCGAAAAGCAATGAATTTGAAATCAGATATTGGGGCTATTAGTGTATGGTTAAGGCAAGGCGAAATTGAAGGTGAAAAAATACAATGTGCCCCCTTTGATAAAAAAATGCTTGCAATATCTTTTCATGAAATTCGAATGCTTACGAGAGAAAATAACCCAAAAATCTTTATTCCTAAACTTAAAGATATTTTGGCAAAATCAGGAGTTGCAACAGTGTTTGTTAAGCCATTTAAAAATGTTCCAGTCTATGGAGCATCATGCTGGCTTAATTCATCAAAAGCCTTGATTCAGCTTAGTCTGAGAGGAAAAACAACTGATAAATTATGGTTCACTATATTCCATGAGCTAGGACATATTTTAAAACATAGCAAAAAAGAGCTATTCATTGATATTGATAATAAATTGACTAGAAAATCTCCTGAAGAAACTGAAGCAGATGAATTTGCCTCTGAAACACTTATCCCATCAGAAAAACTTGAGGGATGGATTAAAAAATGTCCATCATTCAATGCAAAACAACTAATTGATTTTGCGAATGAGATAGGAATTTCTCCAGGGATAGTAGTTGGTCGCCTGCAGCATATGCAACATTTACAACATTCTAAATTAAACAATTTAAAAACAAAATGTGATTGGGATTATTTATTAGCAACTCAGTAATAGTTGAATATTATGCTCACCAAAGCTTCCTTTCTAGCCGCGACTGATTGCCTGACCAAAGGATGGCATTACCGAATGGGTGTACCTGTTTTGCCTCAACCCTCATATTCACAGGAAGCAATCATACAAGAAGGAATTAAAATTGGGGAGATGGCACGAACACTTTTCTCTGATGGCATTCTCATCAATGAAGGCAGTAATATTCTCAATTATAAAAAAACATTACAATTGATTGCAAATGCTGGCAACATCACTTTATTTGAAGCTACATTTATTTATCAAAACGCCGTCGCACGAGCTGATATTCTACAACGTATCCATGGAGAATGGTTTCTATTCGAAGTTAAATCTAGTGTCACATCTGATCAAGTGAAAGATGAAGAAATCGATGATGCAACCTATACTGGCATGATACTTGATTTGTGTGGCATACAAGCTAAAACGATTTCTTTAATGAGAGTGTCGAAAGATTATCGCCTAGGGATGGATAATCGCACTTTTTTCTCTGTAACAGATTGCACGGAGGCCGTTCAAGAGCGGTTGCTCAATTTTAGATGTAAATTCGATTCAATCATGGATGCTACTGGTAGATCTAATAAACCAACACCGACATTGATCATGCCTTGCAAGCAATGCGATTTTTTCGAAAATCATTGTGTCGGAAAAGGTGTTCCTGATCCACTATTTGATTTATCTAGGATCAGTAGTAAAAAGTTTAATGAATTTGTTGCGAATGGCATATATCGCATTAGCATGATACCTGCCCATCATATTCTGACATCTTCTCAAGAAATTATTTGGCAAACCGTCAAAAATCAGAGACCCTGGTGTGATCTAAATAAAATTACTGAGCATCTGAACAAGATAGTTGAACCTGTTTATTACCTCGACTTTGAAACGGTTAGTACCGCTATCCCACTTTACCCTGATATCACACCTTATGAAACAATCGTTACTCAATACTCAATTCATCAATATACTGCCCTTTGGAAAGAACTCGCTCACTGTGAATTTTTAGCCGAGCAGCACATTGATGACAGAAGAAGATTAACAGAAAGATTACTGGATGATATTGGCACCACAGGTAGCGTAATTGTCTATCATGCTGCAGCTGAAAAACGTTTTATTCTAAGCCTTGTGGATATTTTTCCTGATCTGGCGAATAGATTGCTTGCAATTATTGACCGTATTATAGATTTAAAAATCATCGTGCAGGATAGCTATTATCACCAGGATTTGCATGGCAGCTATTCTATTAAAGCCGTGCTGCCTATCTTTGTCCCAGACATGAATTACAATGAACTTGACATCGGAGATGGCCTCACCGCAAGTGCTGTTTTTGCAAACCTTGCTCGGGGTAAATATCCACCTGATGAAGCTGTGATATATCGAAACAACCTAATGGAATATTGCAAACAAGATACCTTTGCTATGGTGCGAATTCATCAAAAGCTGGCTGAACTTGTTGTATAATTTGAAACTTTCGATCGATAACCATAGCGATATAGCTTTAATCGAATAAAATCTACCACTATGGAAGCATCCTCTGTTCTGCTTTTATATCAGACATTCGAGGCTACACAAAGGTCTACCAAATGTAGCTAGATTCAAGGTAAAAATAATAATTCACAGGTCAGGAACCAAAATATGGGGGTACTATTGGGGGTATATCTAAAAGTAACATTTATGAACTTTAAGATAATCAGCATCTTAAAATTCTAATTCGATTGACACCGCCCCATAATTTAAAAAATGCCTTGTTTTTACTAGGCTTTTTTTAAACTCTTGATTAATAAAAACTATCATTGTTTCGAAAAATTCTTCTTACTTGAGATGTTTTTTGGCAAAGATGGGCATGATTCTCTTCATGAATCCTTACCCAGAGCTATAAAAACCTGGGCAAGATCAGATTCTAAATCACCCCTATCAGCAACTCCTCTTTTCTACCTGCTAATTCAGGAGGGGGTGTACCCGCCTGGTGAAAATGGATTAGTTAAAGGATTTATGTATAAGAACCTTACCTTAGTTTATCAATGTTATATATTACATAGTATAGTTTGAATTGAATACTACCCCCATCTCACCCACACATAATACAAAGCCAAAACCGCCAATAACACCACACACACACCGCTGTAAACCATAAACCCACGTCCGGGTTTTAAGTGGTGTGGGATGCGTGAACTTTGTAAGGCTTTAAAATTAAACCACGCCAGAAAAGGCGCGGTGATAAATGAAAGACTGGTCGCTAAGTCAACCATTACAATTAACGATTGTGACAGCCACGCTAAAAAGGCCAACGCTAATCCCGCAATGCTCAACGCGATTACAAAATATTGGGTGCGACCGATGGGGCTGGTTTCTGAAAGTTTTAATAATTTATCGTTATGTAGGGGCACAAACGGGATCACCAGTAGTCCGCGTAATAAACGCGGGAAACCATCGGCTATCATTAATAATGTAGAAAACATCACGGCAAACGCACAAAAATCCACAAAGGGTTTGGTCCAAGCTCCTAGATGTGCGGTGTATAAACTGACAAATTGCGACACAAATTCAGAAGAATTATTCGAAAAACCCTCTCCTGCTTGATACATCACCCCTGCGCCTAAAAATACAAAAAAGAAGGCCAACACGATGGTGCCGATATAGCCGATATCAAAATCTAGAAAAGCTTGTTTTAACGTCGGATGATAATGCGTATCGCGTTCACGCGCCAAAGTCCACATTGAATTTAATACGGCAATATCTACCGCGGTCGGCATCCAACCCACGAGGGCTGCCATAAATAAATAATCTGTGAGGGTAAATGTAGAAAAATCTGGCAAAAGCGTAAAGGTATTCCAAGGAATATCTGACCAAATCAAAGCGCTGACAAATAAAGTTGCAAGCGATAAAGCCATTAATAAAATTTTATTAATCGCATCTAACCAATGAAAACGCCCTATGCCGACTAACAAAATACACGCTGCGGTCAACACAGTGCTGGTCAATAAGGGACGCGCGGGAAGATGTAATAAATTTTCCAATAAAGATGCCGCCGTAATCGTGACCGCCGCCTGCAATGTGATAATGCATGAGAGGACAATAAATATAAACAGCCCTAACACCCAAGGCCCTTGGCGGCGATAAGCGGTCAATAAAGACTCGCCCGTTGCAATGGCATAATGCGGTCCTGCACGAAACGCAGGATATTTTAATAGTCCCGCTAACACGATGATCATGATCAGGGCTAAACCATAATCAGCCCCTGCACGGGTAGATTGCACCACATGAGACGCACCAATACACACGGCGGCCAGCATTAAGCCGGGTCCAGATGCTTTTAAAAATTGGCTAGGTAAATTTTTCATCGCGCCAGTTTAGCATAAGCCATTTATTTTTAGGATCTTTTGTTTTAAGAACGGGATAAAAAAGTCATTCCGTAGGAAAATTATTTTCACACTTAAAAATGGAATATATTCGGAAATAAAGCAGGGTGGCCCTGAGGCTCCTCTGTATCATTGTGTAAAAGTAAATGTGTATTTTCATGAGGATCAGTATTATTATTTATGGCGTGAGAAGAAGCCGCAAATAAAGAAGTAGCGGCTGAGTTTGCTGTTCCTGCTCCGAGTGGTCGCATTTCATGGTTGGTTTTACGTATTCTTCTTTCTTGTCCTTGCGCTATTTGAGAATCGAATAAATAAAAAATGTTTGCACTACTCGAAGAAGAAGATGCGGTTGCTGCAGGCTCTGTTGCTGCAGGAGAAGGATCTACGGGTAACCCTATAGCGAACCCGCCACCAGGTAGGTCTAAAACCACCGACTCTACTATTAGTGTCCCTTGTTGTAGGTGAATGTTATGCGCTTGATGGCTATTATTATTTATTAATCGAATCGGCACTAAAGGTCGGGATTCTGCTGGAGCAGTTATTCTTGGTACATGAGCATCGGCTGGTTGTGGCGCGTGTCCAATTTGGAAAACAGCCCTTATATTCCTGAGTAATTCCCCTATGGGTAATGAAAATGGGCTAAAATCTTGCCGAGACAATATTGCCTCAAAAACACTACTCACTTTATCTGCCCACCACGCCTGAAAACTCGCTATGGGATGTAACAAACAGTCTAGGGGATGCGTGATCACATGCAGCACAGCAGAAACTACACTCATGACGAGTGCTGCTGTCAAAGCTGTTGCCACAATTGCCAATACGATTATTGAAAGGATAAAGACGTAAACGAAAGTAATAAGCCCAAATACCAGTGCGACCATGGGATGATCGCCCATCCACCGACCTAATTCCAATAAGGTATTGGTCCACTTTTTAGCGAGCACAACCGCCATGGCTGCTAAAAATGCTGCAAAATGACTACTGGGGGTTAATAAAATATAATTAAGTGGTACCTGTAAGGTATATTTTGGTATACTCGCGAAAAATTTTAATGCATCCGTTTGAAAAGCATTCAGCCCCTGTTTCCATTCATTAAATAGCATGATGGGGTGCATGAATAATTGGATAGGATGCGCCAACATATGCAATAACAGTGAACATGCTACGCCACACAACGAAAGAATAGTGAGCACGAGAGAAATTGCGATAGGAATCAATGCTAATATACCTGCAATTGCTGTCACCACCCCCAGGGCTAAGTTATAAAACAGGTTTATGTCACTCTCATCGCTCGCCCTAAAAGCATTCATTAATTTTTCAAACAACGCTTTTGTTTGCGCAAGAATAATGGATGCCGCAGCGCTCAAGTCTATTGCACCGGTAGTGGCCAGCAAGGAAAGAAAAATCAATATTTTGCTCTGCACAAGAGGCTCCTTAATTTAATCATGCATTTTGAAATCGCAAATTTCGCCTCTCCCCCGCTTCAAGCTGAGAAAGATAGACTAGCACTCGGTACGGTATTATTTATTGTTTTAGTCGTGCTCATCGGAATCATTGCTCTAGTCAATTCCCAGTTTGCAATACAGTCTTGGGTACTCGCGATTGGATTTAAAGTCGCAGAGATTGAACGGGCTATACTTTCAGTGTCATCTTTATACTGCACGGTACTATTTACCTGTTGCCAAATAGTATTCAATTTAGCTCTATCTTCCGCATTTTCTAGATTGAATGTTTTTTTCAGTGCAATAAAGGGTTTTATTGTTTCGGCGATTACATCTGTTCCATTGTGGCCCGAGGATTTTTTATTGACTACACCGGTATATAAGAATAAGACATTACTATTATTCTCTTTAGTATTCCCCTCGTTAGTCAAATCGACTTTTCCCTTAAACCATTCTTCAAAACGATTTAATTGCTCCATTTGCGTATGAGCGAGGACCATAGACCCCGCCCAAGCCCCTAAACGATCCCCTTGCTCTATATAGTTCAATACCTCGGCACTTACTTTTGAGTGGTCATCATATAGTTTTTCTAAATGTGCGTATAGTTCTTGATCGCTTGCTTGCTCGGATAAACCCAATTCTGCTTTTAATTGAGGGATCTGATCTAACGCTTCATGCCAGGCATAGAGGCTATCACGAATGGCTAATTCTTTCTGGTGCGTGGGAGACAAGGCGTAGAGTTGCACGACCAGAGGCTGTACCTTTTTGATTTGATCATTTAGTCGTTTGGCGTTTTGTTGTAACTTTAACAGTTGCTCATCATCGTTTTTTCTCACAGCTTCTGACAAATAGCTGCGCGCAGGATTTTTAAAATAGCCTAGTTCTGTTTGTCTGCATTTTTCGAATAGCGCGGCATCATATTTCTCGACAATACGCGCACTCTGTGCCGTGGGGTTGGAGATAGGTTGCAGGGTATCCTCCCCTACCGTGTAAAATCCCAGTGCGGCAATATGATCACGGTATTTTTGTTGTACCAATTGATCTAACGTGTTCAAAAAATTCACCCTCTCTAAACCCATGTGTTTTTTCTGAACTTGATGTTGGACGGTAGTGAGATTACCGATCACATTCAAAGGTTTAAGACTGTTGAGGTAGTGTTCATTTTGTTTAAGCGCGTCGATTTTTGTGCTATCAAAATCCTCGAATTTCAAAAATACTGGAGCGCCTATTTCTTTAAATTTTTTTTCCCAGGTGTATGGAGGATGAGATCCGCGGATGATGGGGGTATTTAATACCCGCTCTAATTCCACTGCAGGCAGATGTGCTTTGATGGCGAATATAAGATGGTTTTTCGCCTCTGCTATCGCCTGTTGGTCTGTTACTTTATGGATCCGTTTTACCGCAGCGAGCAATACATTACGGGCCTCGGTTTGTGCAGTTGTCAGTAAAATCGTCATGGCTGTGGGTACTCACATGATAAGTTGATTATCCAACTATATCATGTTGCTTAGATGAGGTCAATAAGATAACTATTATTATGGGGTGGGGGATGGATCTGACAATTGTATTTAAAAACATTGGGTTATATATTTGAAAGGCAACTTCAGGGATGATCGTATTGTCGAGGTTAAGGAGCAATTACTTTGCGATGGGACTACCGTCATTGAAGCCACCCACTACTTAGATGATTCTAAAAAGTGGGTGTCGAATATCTGGGCCTACATCATCTTTTAATATGTATTCTTTGGGATAAAGGCTGCAACATCTTCTTTTAAGAATCCCATACATTGTTCCATACGTCCATGTGTGTTCATACTCATTTCATATAGTTTAACAAGAGGCATACCTACCGCCTTTCGGCTAATATTACGGTTAGCTAATGAAAGATCGGCATTAGATTTAAAGACTGCCATACCAGATGCATTATATTGTAATGAAATATTTTTCATAAGGTGACGAAGGTTAGTTTCAATAACCAGAGGGTATGATTTACTATATTGCTCATATTTATCCTTCTTTGTTTGAGTATCTGGCGTTAAGGCCTGATATGAAGCATTAATTTTCCCAGCAAATGTTTTGTTGCTGTGGTTATTCATATAAGATTTCATTAGATAGTATAATTGCATTTGCTCTTGGGGGCTAAAACTCTTTTTTCCCTTACTAAACTCTTGGAGCGTCGTTGCTAAACCAATACATTGTTCACTTTTGTCGAAACAAAAGCTTGCAAGATATTCATCACATAATTTTGTTAAAGCATTAGGTGTAATGAGAGTTGTGGCAGTGGCAGTGGCAGTTGCAGTGGCAGTGGCAGTTGCAGTGGCAGTGGCAGTGGCAGTGGCAGTGGCAGTGGCAGTTGCCGTTGATGTTGTGGCTGTTAGTGCTGCGCCAGCTGATGATGCGACAGTTGATGCAATGGCTGTTGGTGCGGTTAGAGAAGTGGCTGCGATACCACCGCTAGCAACAGTGCTAGTGCTAGCAGCTGTGCTAGTGCTAGCAGTTGTGCTAGTGCTAGCAGCTGTGCTAGTGCTAGCAGTTGTGCTAGTGCTAGCTGTACTAGCTACAGTGGTTGCACTGGCACTATTAGATGAAGGGCTTCCAAACAATAAACTAGAAAACATTGAGGAAAGTGAACTTGGTTGCTGCTGTTGTAAGTTTGTGTTGCCTGTGTTGCTAGTAGTAGTACTGGATGCAGTGCTATTGTTATTGTTATTTACATTCGCAGCAGCGTTAGTGCTAGTGGGTGGTATGCCATTGCTGGCTGTGCTGCTTGCGTTGTTATCGCCGCCAACTCCAGCGCCGTCATCAATATTGTCATTTTGTTTATTGCTGTTACTATTGACAACTATTGCGTCGTCAATGGTGCTATTGTTGCTATTGTTGCTATTGACAACTGGTGCAGTGACGCTTGATGTAGAACTTCCGTAGAAACGATTCACTGTATTGTTATATGCCGCAATAGCTTTACTTGGAATAAAAACGGATAAATTCCAGGATGAGCTGGTACTAACGCTGAGGCTATTATTACCGACGGTTACATTAAGTTGTTCTTTCTCTTCTTTCTCTTCTTTGATTTCTATTGGATCAGCGGTATTGTTATTATTATTGCTGCTGTCATTTTTGATAACAATCGCAGCAGAATCAGCATGAGTGGCAGCAGCATTTTGTTGTTCATCTTGTTCATCTTCTTCATCTTCTTCGTCTTCTTCTTGAACGATGTTTATTTTGTCGTCGGCTGTAGTATTGCCATCGTTATCATTTGTGACTATAGCTGTAACGGTTCCTTGCAAATCCTCTTCATCATCTTTTACTGCACTAATGGTCTCATCCTTTTCGGATGAAGAACCAAATGTAGGTAATCGCAAATTGATTTTAAAGCTTGGCATATAATTGGATACAAATCCCATTGAAGGCCATGAGGAATTGGAGCTGGGGCTACTTGCACTGTTTGCGACTTGAGAGTTATTACCCAGGTTAGTATCTTCAGTAAAAGTAGACACATCCACATTGTCAGCAATTAATCCTCTTGAATTAGTACTATTGTTGGTGCTAGCTACTGTAGCCATCCCATGATTCGCAGTCCACGCATAGTTGGTTGCACTGCTGGAATTGCTACTGTTTGTCGTGGTAGTGGTAGTGGCAGTAGGTAGCTGCTGTTCTTTTTTCTCCGGGATGACGGCATCAATAGTATTGTCACCTTCGAGAGCGTCTTCAAAGTGGTCATTGCCATCATCTATGTCATCGCTCGACAGGTTCACTTGTTGTAGCTGAACATTGTGCATTTGTGATGGCTTGTCCACATTATCGTTTGAGGGCAAATTATTTGTGTCCTGAATAGGTTTTGCCTGCACAGCAACATGTTTAACTGTACCTGTTGACTTTGCATCTGCATCATCGTCATCTTCATCTTCATCTTCATCTTCATCTTCATCTTCATCTGAGTCAACATCATTAAATTCATCGTCATCAGCAGGGAATGCTCTTGCTAGAGAAGTAGTTGTATCGGCAGTATCGACATTTAAATTAGCATTGTTGCCATTTTTAATTAAGCCTTCACCTGCGCCTTGTTTTTCTTCTTCCTTTGGCTCAACAACTTGCTTTCCTTCTTTCTTTTCTTCTTTCTTTTCTTCTTTCTTTTCTTCTTTATTTTCTTCTTTCTTTTCTTCTTTCTTTGGTTCTTCTTCCTTTTCTTCTTCCTTTTCTTCTTTATTTTCTTTTTTATTTTCTTTTTTATTTTCTTTTTTATTTTCTTTTTTATTTTCTTCTTTCTTTGGCTCTTCTTTCTTTGGCTCTTCTTTCTTTGGTTCTTCTTTCTTTGGTTCTTCTTTCTTTAGCTCTTCTTTCTTTAGCTCTTCTTTCTTTGGCTCTTCTTTCTTTGACTCTTCTTTCTTTGACTCTTCTTTCTTTGACTCTTCTTTCTTTGACTCTTCTTTCTTTGGCTCTTCTTTCTTTGGCTCTTCTTTCTTTAGCTCTTCTTTCTTTAGCTCTTCTTTCTTTAGCTCTTCTTTCTTTGGCTCTTCTTTCTTTGGCTCTTCTTTCTTTAGCTCTTCTTTCTTTAGCTCATCAACTTGATGCTGTTGTGAGTCAGTATTATTTGTGTTATTAGCACTTGAAGTGGCAACATTTGTTGAGCTGGAACTGCTAGCATAATTAATGGAAGCTTGGGAATTATTTGTAACGCTAGACTCTAGCGCCTTATATGCTTTGAAAATTCTCTTGCCAAATTCATTTCCTTCAGTTTCACTCTTTACATTGGCCTGCATGTACGGTTTAATTTTATTGTACAAATCAAGTTCTTCGCCAGGCTGAAGGGATTCTTTATTCTGAAGAGATGTAATGATGGTGTTTGCGGCCGCTTTACTTGCTGAACTTCCGCTAAAATTTTCGAAAATGGTTCCTTTCAAATTTGTTTTATCATCAATATAGTTAATTGCTACTTGTAACAAAACTTTAGGATTTATTTTTACTGCCATACTTGGGGCTACGGGTTTGGTAGGAACAACATTATTGTTATTGTTATTTGGGTTCGTGGTGTTGCTTTCTTGCAAGTGTTGATTTTGGGGTGGCTGAATATCTGATTTATTCAAGGTGTTATTCGAACCCGTTGCGCCAGCATCACCGCCGGTGTTATTGTTAGTATTGGTGTTAGTGTTAGTATTGTTGGTGTTGGCATTTTTGCCATCGACGACATTAACGTTGTCTTTTCCTGCATCAGCGTCTAATTTTTTTTCTTCTTCTTTTTTGGCGTTAGGATCAACTTCTATTATTTTTGATTTATCTTTACTTTCCTCAGAAAATGCCTGTATTTTTGATTTCATGGCATCAGATAAATTAGCTTTAAAATCATAATTCTCAATTGCTTTAATAATAGTTTGTTTATCTTTAGCGGACCGTGTGTCCCAGCTTTTTTCCATTAGTGTGTTTAAAGACGCTGCTAATGCTTCTTTATTGTCAGGTTTATCTTCTAATGCTATTAATTGTATTTGTATATATTTTGCTATTGGACCGTTGATTATTCTTGACTCACTCTGCTCTATTCCTTTGACAATACTTGAGTTGTAATCAACAACTTTATCATACAATGCTTGTTCACGAGAGAAGGTGAAAAATTGATGCATTGCAGTAAGGCTAGCATTATCTTTGAAACCATATTGCACCAATTCCTTATCAAATAGTTCTTGTTTTGTTTCTACTGGATCTTGAGTATTTTTATCCTTTGTACTATTAGCGCTACCATTGTTGTCACTGCCATTAGAATTATTTGAATCAGTCAGCAAAGCTTGTAGTCCGGGGAATTTTTGCTTCAAACTATTGTCTTGATTAATGTATTGAAAAGTACCATTATATATCTTACATACTACAGTTGGATTTATATTGTATAGTGCAACTAAAGCCGCGACCTCTTCTGCTGAACGCTTTTTGTTGTCTGTAATAAGGGCAGTAAAAGGAATGAATCTTGAATTATTTTTTGATTCATTTAGAAATTTTTCAAATCCTTCTGCATTATTTTGATACTTAATGGTTAGCGCCTTTACACTCTCATCGAGCATATCTTTCGTATCTGGTAATTTATTAACTAAAGGACTAAATGCTAAAACAAAGCCCAGGTCAGATGAATTAACCGTTTTTAAAATGTCATTTTGCACCATCTCGTCTTTCGACATCTTGTTAATTAATCTTGGTAACTCCTGGGTGTACAATTTATCTGATTTCTTTAGCAAAGTAACGAGCTCAGCGATTGATAATGTATCTAAAAATGCACCAATAGATTGTAGAAGTCGAGAACTACTCGTTTTATCATCTTTAGAAGGTATTGCCAACTCTAGCGCTTCTCCTTCTAAGTCAAATATTAATGTTTTTAGCGCAGCGTCATCTAAACCTGAGAGGCCTCTATCCAAAATATTAGCCAGAAAAGCATCACCCAAACCATTTTGTTTAGCTACAATTATTAATTGTGATGCAGTGAACTTATGTATTGAGTATTGAATTGTTTTTGCTCGATATTCTTCATTATCAACCCCTTGGTTTTCTTCGTGCTTCACGAAATTATTTATTTTTTCAATTTCTGCTTTTGTTGGGACGAGTAATTTAGGTGCCTGCTTACGCACTTGAGCAAGCTCTTCTTTTAACATATGTTGCGCTAAGAAGTTTTTACCTTCAGGGGTACCTAATTCATACATCAGAGTCTCTTCATCGAGCCGTAAGATGAACTCTTTTATCTTTGCCACTAATGCTGGGTACATTGGATTAGTCTTGATAAGTTCACCGATGAACTTGATATCATTGTCTTTCGCTACTTTCATCAGCACCTGTAAGTCCATGTCACTTACTATGGCTAGAAACGCAGTAAAACCCGTGCTAGTTTTAGCATTTTCGATCAAGTCTTGAATTGTTTGTTTTGTTATCACACCCATAAAATATACCCCTCTTATTCCGTCAATTCTGCAAAGTCTTAGCACTTATTTATCCAAGACCTACATTAAGTATTCATTTAGTTATTATACCTCAATAAGTCTTTTGACCTACTAATAATCTTTCCTATTTGTCCCTTTTCTCAGTGCGATATAGCCCACGCCCAAAAGGTATTTATCATATAAAACAATATGTTATAATTTTTCCATCATAAGCAATAGGTCAGACCTGCATCCTTGAAATCAAAAATATTAATTTTCTTTACCTGTAATCCTCGAATTATTCCTCAACAGAAAGTTGACAGCCGATATATTTGATACCATAATATGGTATTATAATGATACCATTATTTGGAGCGCCACATGCTAAATTTTAATCTTCGCGGCATTCCTCCTGAAACCATGCACATCTTAAAAGAGGAAGCTAAAAAGCAGGATAAAAGTGTCAATTCCATTATTTTGCATCTTATAAACCTAGAGCTGGGATTTGAGCCTAGAAAAACCCCGATTTATCATGATTTAGATTTTTTGGCGGGCACCTGGTCTGAGCTAGATCAAGATGAATTTAAACAACATACTTCTGATTTTGAAGCCATTGATAAGGATTTATGGCAATGAAAGTCGTTTTTTTAGATACCAATGCCTATTCCGCTTTTAAATTAGGCCATGAAGATATTATTGCTGTGATACAACACGTGCAAACTATAGGGCTAAGCCCCATTGTTTTAGGGGAATTGTTAAGTGGCTTTGAGATGGGCAGCAAAATCATTGCCAACCGAAATGAATTAAAACAATTTCTGGCTTCATCTCGGGTTAAAATTTATCCGATTACTTTTGAAACTTCACAATTTTATTGTGAAATTTATGCTTGCCTTAAACGTAAGGGAAAACCTATTCCCACGAATGATTTATGGATAGCTGCACTTGCGATGGAACACGGCAGTCCGTTATGTACCTTTGATAAACATTTCGATAATATCGA
>Ga0206845_1169_pt1 | contig 16101 bp, 10 predicted proteins | sample Alteio_BWOrgCont_19_FD_152887 | JGI IMG/M metagenome (GOLD analysis project Ga0206845, IMG submission 152887) | Enriched cells from forest soil in Barre Woods Harvard Forest LTER site, Petersham, Massachusetts, United States -... | ecosystem: Environmental > Terrestrial > Soil > Temperate forest >...
GTTACGTGCTGGACGAAGGCCGGCATCGCAAAGTACTTCATCTTGGCCACGTCATTATTGGCGATGATGTCGAGATTGGCGCCAATGCCGCGATTGATCGGGGCGCCCTGGGCGCGACCGTCATCGGCGAGGGGACCAAGATAGACAACCTGGTCCATATTGCTCATAACGTCGTTATCGGGCGTCATTGTCTGATCATGGGGCAGGTCGGCTTTGCCGGCAGCACGCGCCTCGGCGATTACGTCGTGATAGCCTCGCAATCGGGCATTGCCGACCATCTGAAGCTTGGCAACCAGGCAATGGTCGGCGCAAAGTCAGGCGTGATGCGTGATATCCCGGACGGCGGCCGTGTCGTCGGCATCCCGGCCTTGCCGGACCGGCAGGCGAAGCGGCAAATCATTGCCGCTCAACAACTGCCAGATTTAATTCATCGAATGCGTGAGTTGGAAAAGCTCGTCGAGCAACTCACGGCCAAATGCGCCAGCCTGGAAAGCCGGGTCCCTGTGAAGTAACCGTCGCACCTGTTCAATTCCGCCCCACCAAAAGCGATTTTTAAACGACTGCACGAACGCCGAAGGCTTTCTCAAGCGCCAGGCATTCGTTTAAGGAGCAAATCCCGTCGGAAGCTCCAGCGCAGGTCAGGCAGGAAGCAGCCACGCAAACACCATAGCGCAGCGCCGTTTCGATGGGTTGCTCTTCATGCAGACCATATAAGACACCGGCGGCGAAGGCGTCGCCCGCGCCCACAGTCCCAACGATTTTTGACGGCGGGACTTTCAGGCTGCCTTGGACGCGCAGTTGCCCATCGCGGCCCACTGCGCAGGCCCCTTCTGGAAAATGAACAATGACCCATTTCCGCACGCCGCCTTGCATCAGCGTTTTGGCTGCGCTTTGGAGCGCGGAATGGTTGATGCCTCCTGCGCGTTGGATTTCAATACCGGTAGTCCGCGCAATTTCAAACTCGTTCAAAAAACAGTAATCCACATAAGGCAGCGCCGGCAGCACTAACTCCTTGAACCGGTAACTGTCCTCACTGACCACATCTATGCTCGTGAGGAAGCCAGCCTTTTGTGCGCGCTCCAGTGTGCGGGCGGCCACCGTGCCGAATTTAGCGTCCCGCTGGTCCAGTTGATCGAGCAAAAGAAGATAGGCCAGGTGGAAAATTTTCGCCGGGTTGTGGATAAAATCAAAATGTTCGTCGCCCAGGAATGCATTTGCGCCGCGTTGATGAAAAAACGTGCGCCGCCCGTTCGATTTAACAGTCATGACATCCGTGTAGGAGGTGTGGGCGGTGGGATGGGTCTGCAACTGTGCTGAGTTGATGCGGTGCCGGGCGCATTCCGCGGCAATCCATTCGCCGTCGGCGTCCGCACCGATGAGTCCGACGCCGGCCAACGGGAAAGGCGCCCCGAGTTTGGCCAGGTCAACCAGCACATTGAAAGGGCCGCCGCCGTTCCCGGCGGATTCTGAAAGAATGTTGGCCAGCGCGTCCTGTTGTGGCCAGGTGTCCACAAACTTGAGCTTGTCCACAATCCAATTTCCGCCAGCAAGGATTCCGGAGCGCGCATTCATATCATTTGTCGCTCAACAAGCGAACGATTGCCGGTTCATCCTCTTCTACCCCCGGGTAACGTCCGATGTCCTGGTTTATAAAAAAATTATCGTTTAAATCATCGTTGGCCGTGGAGACCTCGCCAATGATGCACTCGCCGGACACCGGGTAAAATTCGTGATAAATTCCCGGAACCAGCGTGACCCGCGAGCCGGCTTTTAATTCAACGATGTCCCCGGACTTCACGCTGACGGGTTCATGATTGATGTGAAGCTTGAAGCTGCGGCCTTTGCTTTTGGCCGGCACACCCGCCCAGACCTGGACCGCGAGCTTGCCCCAGCGGCAAATGATGTCCTCCTTTTTCTTTTTATGGCAATGGGCCGGCGTGGTCATGCCCTTCTGCGCATACATGAGTTTTTCGCAGTATTCTTTTTCCTCGGCCAAGTTGACCAGCACCAGGCCGAAGCGTTGCCAGTTGCCCAGCCCAAAATCCGTGACGTCCCAGCGTGGTTTTGGCGGCAGCGCCCATCCATGAGTCTCAAAACAACTATGGGCGACTCGAATGAGGTTGTTGATGGCGCTGCGTTTCAGAGGCTTTATTGGGCTGAGGTTTAGGGTGAACCGTTCAGAGAGATTGCGCGCTTTTCCGTTTGTGACCTAAGCGCCGCGGCAAATAACGCATGGCTTTGCACCGCTTCCTCGGGAGTGACACAGCCAAAACGGCCATCCAGTTTTCCGGCGCGCTCCGCCAAAAAGGCCGCCCACATCTGGAGAAAGCAATCAGGAAAACCCGATTCAAAAATGCTGCCGGTAATTGTAGGAAATGGCCCCTGGAAGCCGAGATCGGTGCGCTGCCAGAGTTGTTCCTTCCCGCGAAGAAACGTCCAGAGCGTTTTTGGCTCCTTCGTGCTGTATTTCACTCCGCCATCGGTGCCGAGAATTTCCAAAAACCAGCTATTCGTCTCGCCGGGCGCCAGCCGCTTCATTTCAAAACGGATGGGGACCTCGGCTCCCTGCACGTTGACTTCGGCATGCAACGTGGCGTTGTCCCACGTATCGCACGCGGCCTGGCCGCCCTTGCCATCCGGGCGCTCGGGATAAATTTTCTGCAATTGCGCGTAAACCCGTTGCGGTTTCCAGCCGAAGCGAAAGGGGAGGTGCACCACGTGCATGCCCAAATCGCCCATCACGCCGATCTCGCCGCAGGTTTTTACCTGTCGCTTCCAGTTGGCTGGTTTGGTGGGGTCCAGGTCGCTGCTGTGGCAAAAGCCCGAGTGGATTTCCAGCAACTTCCCGAATTTATTTTCCCGGACATATTGGCAAACCCGCTGCGCGCCCGGCATGAACGGAAATTCCGAACTGCACCGCACAAATCGTCCGGATTGTTTGACCGCTTCCGCGATCCTCTGCGCGGACTGCAAATCAATGCCAAACGGTTTTTCGGCAAACAGGTCTTTCCCGGCCTTGAGCACGTCCAGATAAATTTGTTCATGGAGATGATGCGGCACGGCCACGTAAACCACATCCACGTCGGGCGAGGCCAGTAGTTGGTGATAATCCGCCGTGAGAAGTTTTACCGTGGGGATTTGCCGGAACCATTCGCGCGGCTTTTCCGCCACATCGCAGACCGCCGTCAATTCGGCCGGCACCGGATAATCGCTCAGGACAAACCACCGGCCCAATGCGCTCGCCACTTCGCGCCCCATCAGTCCGCCGCCAATAATGCCCACTCTTGCCTTGCTGCTCATGTTTCTATCCCTTCAGATATTTCGCCGCCGTGATTGCCGTGGCGCCCTCATGCACCATCGCCATTAACGCCTTGGTCATCCCTGACGGATTTTGGTGCTGGATGACATTTCGCCCGTAAACAATCCCCGCGGCGCCTTGCTTGATCAGCGCCTCCGTGCGCTGCAAAATTTCTTCGTCCGGCGCCCGGCCTCCTCCGCGCACTAATACGGGGATGTGGCCGGAGATTTCCACGACTTTGTGGTAAACGCTCACGTCGTCAGTCGGGTCGGCTTTAATGATGTCCGCCCCAAGTTCAACGGCCTGACGGACCAGGGGGATAATCTTTTTGGGGTCGCCGTCCACCATGTAACCGCCCGCCTTTTCGTTGGCCTGAAACACCAGCGGTTCAATCATCAAAGGCATGCCGTAACGCTCGCAATCCGGTTTGATTTTAAGGATGTTTTGAATACATTGGTCTCCCACTTCAGGCTGGTTGGGAATGCGAAACAAATTGACCACCACGCACGTTGCGTCCAGGCGCACCGCCTGTTCCACCGGGGCATCAATCATCCGGCTGAACAGGGCGCGCGGCAGTTCCTTGCCGTACACATTGGCTACGTCGGTGCGCAGCACGAGGGACGGCTTCTGCCGCCCGGGAATCGCCTGGAGCAGGGGAGCCTGGCCAATCGTCAACTGGATGGCATCCGGTCCGGCGGCGACCAGGGTCTTGATGGCTTGCGAGATGTTTTCAATGCCGGGCAAAAAATCCAGTTCGTTGAAAAAACCGTGGTCAATCGCCACATCGAAACAGCGGTTCGATTGGGCATTAAAGAGACGGTTCAGGCGCGCAGTCTTCATAGATAAAAATCGTTGATTGATTATGATTGAATGATATTATATCAATCATCCATGTCAAGCCGCATTTTGCATTGCAGTTGCGCCCTGCTGTTCCTGCTCGCCGCTTTGGCCGCCGCCGGAGCTCCGCCGCCGGCGTCCCTTGAAATGGTCTTCAAACACCATCGGCTCAGGCTTTCCAACGGGTTTGTTGATGTTGAATTTGATGGGTTGCATCCGTCAGTTGATGTTGTGAAAGCCGATTTCTCCGGTCAAGGCCATTATGGCAGCAACCTCCTGGCCACCAACCCGGCTCCCGATACGGGCATTGTCCTGGAAACCATTGATACTGATGGCTCGGTCCATAGCTCATGGGGCGCCGCCTCACACATCCACTACAAAATCCTGCAACATGACTCTGCCGGATTGTCTGTTCAAATCGAAGGGCTGCAAGACCGGAAACATCATCCCATGGCCATGAGCACCTGGACACTGACCTTGCCCGCCAACAGCCGAAGATTCACCCTGGCGGCGCGGACGGTGATTTCCCATTCCCGTCCCGTGAAGGCCGTTGAAATCAGCGCCCACTTGGATCAATGGTTCATGAACGGCTTCTTTCAGCGCGGGGTCATGCAATACGTCAACTGCGGTGACCAATCTTTTTTTACGGCCAATCCGCTCCAGACATTTTATACCATGGATAATCGCAACGGTTCCGTCGCGATTGTTCCCCATGGCGCGCCTGACGCGACGCTCTGGGCCATGCATTCCTGCGCGAGCGACTGCGGCGTGGCGCTGGAAACGGTTTTAGCCGGCCATTATCACAGCATGGAACAATGGCAACCCACCGATTGGCCATCTGCTTCGGATGTCACTCCCGCTGCCGGTGCTGTGTTTGAAACGACATTCGACATCTTTCCGAATAACTATCCTTTTCCGGTTGCCTCGGTTCCAGTTGACGACCCGATGTCCTTCCACGACCTGCGCACGATCTACACGGCGATTTACGGCAGCGCCGCCGGAGTGTTGGGTAGTTTTAAACACGACGGCAGCGCGTATCCCACCCTGGCCACGCCCCAATGGCCCTACGGCAACCTGTTCACGTTTTTCGACCCCGACTCCTGGTCCACGGTCAACACGTTGTCCTTTTCTGGCGATCCTTATTTACAGGACCAGGCGCGGCGCATCGTTGAACTGGCCGGCTCGCACATCAAGGCTGGGCAGGTGCCGCATCATTTCATTGACGGCACGCCCACTTACATCGCCATTTCCAAAGCCACCCAGACCGGGCCGAACATGTTCTGGGTGCTCGCGGCCATTGACTATGCCACTGCCACCGGCAACGAAGCGTGGCTCCAGGAGCATTATGCCCAATTAAAAGCCGCCACCGACTGGGTCCTTGATTGTTACGACCCCGATCGCAAATTGGCGAAAGTGGGCGGTCCGCTTTTTATAGATGTCTTCATCCGTCAGGGCTACACGCTGGACAGCAATGCCATGTTGTTGTGCCTGCTGCCGGAGATGGCCGCCGTGGCCAACTTTTGCGGCGATGCCGCGAGTGCCGACCGTTACCGCAACCTCGCGGAAGCCGTTAAACAAGGTTTGAATGCCGGCCTTTGGGACGGCCACGACCATTACATCACGCAACGCAATCCCGATTGGTCAACCCGCGACATGGTGGACTACGATGGCAATTATGCCGCCATTGCCTTTGGGGCCACTACCAATCAGGAGCAGGTTGCCGCCATGTATCGCCGGCTCGATGCCGGTCCGGATACGCATCCCGGCAATCGCGGCACGTGGGTCTCCGAGAAATACTACGGTCCGCGCGATTGCTTTGGCGGCAACACGGGCGATTCCGCCACCGCCATGGCCCGTATATGGTGGCTCGACCTTGCTTCCCGCTACGTCACAGGCGACCTGGCGAATTTCTACCGCTATTTCGAGCCCGTTCAAAACGACCTGCTCCAGCACACCTGGCTGACCGAGCGTTATAATGCAAAAGGGAAATCAATCCGGGCTCCTTACTATCATGAATATCCTGAAATCACCGACATGGTCCTGCGTGAGATGATTTACGGCATTGATATCAAAATTGATCGCGTGCGCATTCGGCCCTTCGGCCTCAACCGCTATCATTATCAAGTTGGAGACCTGGATGTTTCGTATCGCCCGGATTTGGTGAGCCTCCACATTCCCGGGCATAATAACCGCACTTATGAAATCGGCGGGCTGCTTCCCAGGACCACATACCTAATTTCCACCGGCCAAAAAATAATTGCAACACCTGACGGCGTCGCAATATTTCAAGCGCCTGTTGGTGTGATGATTACTTTGCAGGCAAGCTAAAGCTCTCTGCAAAACTGCATTAACGAAAGTTGTAGCGTCCGGCCTGTGGCCGGAGACACAGGGTTTTCCAGCAAACTTGTCGGGGCATAGCCCCGACGCTACAATCTCAAACCGTTCACTGCATCAAACGGTAAAATGTCTTTGAGCTGGAGAGGGGATTGGTCACTGTGTTCAGGTCGTTGACAATAAACTGCGGTGACAAAACCGCGTTCCAAACCACGGACGGGTTAAGATTTGTCGCGGATTGCAGCGTGTATCCCGGGGCAAGGGTGGACCAGTTCAAAATGGCGTTGGTTCCGGAGTGCCGGATATAAAGTTGGGGCGCCGGCAGCGTATAGCTGAAAATTGTGCCGCTGCCGCTGCCGCCGGCGGCAGTGCCGTACAAAGTATCTCCACCCAAAACCAGGTTGCCCGCAGGGTTCGTGCCGTCAATTCCACCGTCGAAACTATAGAGGTTGGTAAAGCCCGTGCCATCGGTCCTGATGGCAAATAGGTCACCGTTTCCTGTGTTGCCGCCACCCTGTGCCGTGCCATAAAGCATGTTGCCCGAGAGCACCAATCCGGCCCGCGGGTTGCCTCCGTCTGCGCCGCCGGTGAAATTGTAAAGATTCGTGAAGACGCCATTGGTGCTAACGGCATAAATCGTTCCGTAACCATATAGCCCTCCATAATACGCCGTGCCGTAGAGATTAGTTCCGGACAAAACCACGCCCGCAAACGGGTAAGCGCCATCGGTGTTCGTATCGTTGGGGCCGGCCAGCGCGGAAAAGTAATGCAGGGTGGTAAAAGTGTAAGGAGAATTGGTGTTCACGCTAAACACCGTTCCGGCGCCGTAAGACCCACCGTTTTCTGTAGTTCCGTAAAGAGTTGGGCCGGACAGGATCAACGTTTCAAACGGATACAATCCATCGCTGTTGATATTGTTGCCGAAAAAGGGTGAGAAACTGTGAAGATCCATAATATTTGAGCTAAGCAGGGAGGCGGCAAAAACCGCTCCCTCCGCATAACCGCCGCCGTAGACCGTTGTTCCATACAAGGTGGAATCCGATAGCACCAATCCTGCCGAAGGTTCCGAACCCACGCTCTCGCCGCCGAGAGTGAAGCCGTAATAATTTGTGTAACCGGTGCCGTTGGTGCTGATGCCAAAGACCGTGCCGCCTCCAGCGCTGCCGCCCACGGACGTAGTTCCGTATAAAGTTGAGCCCGACAAGGTCAGGCCCGACCCGGATTCTTCTCCGTTGTTGAGGCTAAACGTATAGAGGTTCGTGAAAAAGCTGCCGCTGGTGGTGACGGCAAAGATCGTCCCGCCGCCGTTAAGGCCGCCGCGCCCGGCTATGCCATAAAGCATTTGGCCGTTCAACAACAACGCGCCGTTCGGACCGGAGCCGTCACCGTTGGTGGGGAAATCCTGATTATTATCCGTTGTGGCCGAGAAACTGTAAATGGTCCGAAAGAGAGGATTGGCCGAATTGCTGACAACGATAAAGCCAAAGTATGTGCCCGCCAGCGGATAGCTGCTATGAGTGCTATAACCAGTAAGACCGGGATAATACGTGCCGACGTTGGTGTAGGTATGTGTCGGATTTCGCGCGGTGCTGGCGCCGCCATCGCCAAACGTCCAGTTCCAATTCGTAACCGTGTAGCCGCCACTGTCCACACCCGCGCTGCTGAAACGGACGGTCAGCGGCACCGGGCCGGAAAGAGGAGTGGCCGAAGCGCTGATCGTTAAATTGGTCACGGTCACGGCGCTTAGGCCGGTGACGTTGAGCGCCTGGCTGCCGTAAGTGCTGTAGGCTGTCAGGGTGGGAGTATAAGTACCCGCATTGGTGTAAGTATGGGTTGGGTTTTGCGCCGGGCTGGCGCCGCCATCGCCAAAGTTCCAGCTCCAGTTCGTGACCGTGTTACCCTGAGAATCTATACCCGGGCTGGAGAATTGCACCGGCAATGGGGCGGCGCCGCTTAGAGGGGAGTTGGTGACATTCAGGCTGGGCGCGCCCGTGGTGGGAGAGCCGACGAGGCTATACGTTTCAGTCACGTTTGTGGCCGGACCGTTGTATTCCGATTCGTCTCCGCCGGTTACCAATACCCAGCCATTGGACATCAGGGTTTCCGATTGGTTATAGCCGGCCGTCGGGAGGGACGCCGTGTAATTCCACTGATTTTGCACCGGGTCGTATAATTCCACGTCCGGGTTGTCATCGCCTGAGACCATGACTTCGCCGTTGGTCAGGAGCACGGCGTTGACTAAGTCGCGGCCGTCGTTCATGGAGGCCGCAAATGACCAGGTCTTCGCGACGGGATCATAGATTTCGGCGGAGTTGTCATAAGTGCCGCCTTCCACGAGGACTTTTCCGTTGCGCAATAAAGTGGCGCCCTGGTTGCCGCGCGGTTCGTTCATCCCGGCCGTGTTGGTCCACGTCTGGGTTTTCGGATAATAGATGACGGCATTAGTGACCGCGCTGCCATTGTCGTTGCCGCCGCAAATCAATACCGTGCCATTGGTCAGGAGCACGCCGGCCAGGGAATCGGCGGCGTAAGGCATCGGAGTGATGCTGGTCCAGGTGGCTGTGACCGGGTTATAGATCTCCGCGCTGCTTAAATCATCAGCGGTGTTGTCATTGATGCCGCCGGCAGCAAGCACCTGGCCACTGGGCAGCAGAATGCAGACGTGTAACTGGCGTTCGTCGTTCATGTTCACCCAATTAATCCACGATGCGCTACCCGGATCGTAAGTCTCGGAGGTCGCATCACCGCCGCCGCCCGTCACCAGCACCTGTCCATTCGTCAGTAGCACGGCCGCAGCCGAGGCACGCTGGTCGTTCATAAAAGCCGTCACCGTTGGTGTGCCGGTGGAGGGGACGTAAATCTCGGCGTCATTGGTGACCAGGAAAATATTGTTCGCATAATCATTATCAACCGTGCCTCCCGCGATGAGCACGGTGCCGTTGGTCATGGTGGTGGCGGTTTGCGACCAGCGCGGCGAGGGCATCGGGTTGTCAGTGACCCAGGCCTGGGCCTGGGAATGGCAGATCAATATAAACTGGAACGCCAGGACAGTTAAAAAAAGCAGACGTTTGGGCATAGCAATCTCCTTCGAAACAAACTTCGGAATCATCTTTATTCGAGAATTAAGCAATCGGCCATTTTAACCAATCGGCATCCGGTTGGAAGTGCCATACAGGACAAGTCAATACAGGTTTAGGCCAAATCTTGACGAATTATTTGCCTTATTGATTGTTCTGCTTTCGTGCGTTCGCCTGCGAACACAATGATACGGTCATCACGGATGATCATTATTGAATCGGACCCGTGAACGTGCCTGAATCAACCATGCCGCCGTGAATAGAATATACCCAGTGCCCCGTTACAGGCTGGTTCGAAACCGGCATGGACAAAGTGATACAATCATCCGGATCGAAAGCATTTAAATTAATAGTGGCAACCGATCGGTCTTTGAGATCGCGACTACAGATAAAATGACCAAAGTTAACTTTGAGTTTATCGCTGGCAAGAACATCGTGAGTCTGCGGACGCACGTATGACTTCACCAGACTGCCATACCACCAGCCGTAAAAATACGCTTCCATAATCGGCGAAGGTAGATTGAGTGTTACCGTCGCGAAACGGTTGCTCTTTGAATCATAAAAGTCATACTTGAAACCACCCCAATGAAAATAGGCACTGCCTGATTGAGATGGCAAGTGGGCCGGTTCAATGATCCAAAGTGGACCATTGCTTAGAATTACAAGGGCTTCAGAAAAATTATCAAGGTAATAGCTGGTGGTCCCATTCGGGTTTGTGCCATTGCGTGTATTCGACTCAATGGTAAAGAAAGCGCCTTCATCATCCTCTTCTACATTACAATAAAGCCAAAAGAAACCGTGCTTTGTATTTACCTTGAGCCAGGCTTCGTATATAGATCCAGGATGGTTCATATTCCGAGCCCACATACCCCTTTGAGCGCCTTTCAAGAGCTTGAACAATCGATTGATGGTGGCCAGGGAATTGATTTTTGCGCGCCGCGGAAGGCTATCAAGTTCGTTAGATGTAAAAGGCATATATCCACGTGTTGGTTCAACCACCTCGATTGAGGAAATAGTATTGGTAGTAACGAGGTTGGATTGGATGGCACTAATGAAATCAGGACCGGAAGTGGTTCCTTGAGTGAAAGTCGCATAACTCCCATATATGGCCCAGGCTACAAATCCTGCGATGATTGCCGAAACGGCTGCAATCCAAAATATTTTACGGGTGCGGCTCGGTTGAGATTTTTCATATAACGGTGGGCTTGCGTTCTTTGTCCCCGGCAAACAGCCGCACAGCGCCAAAACAAGCACCACTACCGCGAGCAATAGGCAGAATACATTGAGAACAGTTCCAAATAAATCAACCAGAGTAAGGTGTGCTGTAAGATAACTATGAACATTAAGGTGACCGTGATGGCAAATACCAAACGTAATGCCAACCAGGATGCCTGTAATAATCGCATTGCTGCCGAAATAAACTCCGGCAGTCCATGCCAATATTATAAGCACCCGTTTCGTTCCAAAAGCCAATGGGTGATATGACATGGGGCGGGTGGCCTGGCTGTACAGGTATGGCGGTTCTGTGCCGTAATTGGTCTCGGAGTCGGATGCTTCAAGTTTATCCTTAAGAAAATTGAGAATCGCCTTCTGCTTCATCCGCCGGGAGCCATAGGCGAAGACCGCCAGGCCGCCTATGAATAGGAGCATTTTCCCTGCATCCTCCATCCCTGTTTGTCGAGTCAGTAATAAAACAAGTGAGATTAAAGCAAATAAAACGAGCATTGAAAGACGAACGACCATGGGTATTTTGGACACAAAGCTAACGTCAAAGTCGCCTTGAATCAGCGTGCTATCGTTTGAAGAGGTAAATCTGCCATAAAAAGTTGGTGCAGAATGCCGCAAGCCGCCATTGACTCGAAGTTTAAAAGCTTCGCCATGAAGAGTGCCTAGTATATTTCGGTGGCTCAAAATCTCGCCTTGCAGGAAAGTCCACGGACCGATACCAGCCGCCAGTCTCGCCTTGCAATCCTCGATTGAAAGTCGGGTGATGAGTGTCATTAAGATTGTTGCCTATCCGTTTTTATCGCATACTCGTTTCAGATGCAATCCATTCAGAATGGTTGTTTCCTAAATTCCGACTCCTGCCCTCCATCCTATTTTTTTCTTCAAAATTGCGTTTTTCGTGTTTTTGATGGGAAACTGGCAAAAGTTTTGGGGGTCAACCCTCAGACACATTTGCCGGGATGGCTAATTTTTTTTCCATCATCTTTCGAATAATCCTCTTGCCGAGGGCGATGCCCGGTTGTTCTAAAATGCGATACCAGATGCCGGCCAGCGGAAATATAATCAGCCAGGAGCCGGCGAAGCCTAAAAAGGCAATCAACGAATTTAGATGCGGGAAATAATGCTGTCGAAGCGTTGTCAGAAAGTCCAGCAGAGGCGCATGCAACAGATACACGCTGTAACTCCATAATCCAATGAGCTGAAGATGCTTCATCCAAAAATTGGGCGCACTGGTCCGGGAAACTTGGCCGCTTAAAAAATTGCCAAGGACTTTGGTGGTCAACAGGGCGGAGAGCAAAAAGAAATGAGGCCAAAGCGGTAAAAAGAAATAGGAAACCACCACCAGAAATACCCAAAACCAGGTGGAAGATTTGGCCAGCGGCATGGGCCGGCCCTTTAAGAACGCGTCCGCGGCCACCGCGCCCAGGGACCAGCTAAACCAATAGGCCAGCGGAGAAGGCTCAAGGCAACCCTGCACGAACCAGTCCACTTTGATTAGCAGCCGCATGGACGGGATTCCGAGGTGCCCGGCAATTAGATCTACCAGTGCATCCCACTCATGGAGCAAAATCTCGCAACTCGCCGCGCAAATGAGGGTTCGTTTCCAGCCCCATTTGCCAACCAGCAGCACCAGCAAAGGATAAAGCAGGTAGAGTTGCGCTTCGATGGCGATGGCCCAAAAGTTGCCGCTCAGGCCGAAGAAGGTTTTAGGATTGTAGTTATGAATCAGCAAGGCATGAAATCCAAGCTGACGCCAGAAATCATGCGCGGTGTTGGTGCAACAATACGAAAATATCAGCATGGCGACGAGGTAAGCGGGATAGATCCGGAAGAACCGGCGGATAAAAAAGTATTTCCAGTCCCGACCCTGTTGCTCAAAACTCAGGTGGATGCAGAAGCCGCTGACCACGAAGAAAATAGGAACGCCGATATATCCGAAATGAACCGGAAGCAATGCGAGGAACGACCAGGGACCATGAAAATCCCGGGTCAGCCAGTTCCAAGGGAGGGAAGTAACGGAGTAGGCAGCGATGAGGCAATGATATAAAAAAACGCAAAGAATCGCGATGCCGCGAAGGTAATCAATGAAAACGAGGTGACGTGCCGGCTGCTGCATTTTTGCTCAAGCTAAGCCGTAACCATGCAGTTGGATCAAGCGCGGCTCACTTCTCACCTTGTGCAAGACAAAGCCTGTCGCCTTTCCAAATTCAATATTCATACCAGTGGTACCGAGGGTTACGGGACTGTCCTGCAACAACCTTGCCAGTGGAATCATCCACGATCCACAAGATCCAAGTGGAGCGACCCCCAATTAAAGCAAGGCGGAGCGCCATTGCGAAACCTACGTCGGCGCGGGCTCCATACATGCTATAAACTTTGCCTGGATAGGCGTCCAAACCAATCTTTGCATCTGAAATTGACCGTTCGTTATTAGAGTCAGAGTAAGCAACCATAAAGTCGTGGTGTCCCGGTAATAACTCGACTTCTTTTGTCGTATTTAAAACATATGACTTTCCTTTATTGAGAAGCGCACCATCAATGCTGTCTACGGTTAAATGAACTTCGGCGAAATCCCGCTGAATGTGTAGTATCGCTACTTTGTCTGCGCTCTTCTGGGGCCCTTGATACCATTGAACATGCGAATCAGTGGTGCTGCAACCACTGACCATGAATCCCAGCAACAAAGTTAGAAAAGCAAACTTCATTACAAAAGCACCTTCACTGCTTCCCCTTCACCAGCGCGTCCACAACCATCGGGTCGGCCAGGGTCGAAATGTCGCCAATTTGCTCGGTTTGGTTCTCGGCGATTTTGCGGAGGATGCGGCGCATGATTTTGCCGGAGCGGGTCTTGGGCAGGGCGGGGGAAAATTGGATTTTGTCCGGCACGGCAATCGCGCCGATTTCTTTGCGCACGTGCGTGGCGAGTTCCTTCTTCAATTCTTCGCTTTCGCCCATGCCGTCTTTCAACGTCACGAAGGCGTAGAGCGCCTGGCCCTTGATATCGTGCGGCATGGGGGCGACGGCGGCCTCCGCCACTTTGGGATGGCTTACCAGCGCGCTTTCCACTTCGGCCGTGCCGATGCGATGGCCGGAAACGTTCACGACGTCATCTACGCGCCCGAGCAGCCAGTAATCGCCGTCGTCATCCACGCGGCAGCCGTCGCCGGTGAAATACATGTTCTTGAACGTGCAGAAGTAGGTATTGATGAAACGGTCGTGGTCGCCCCAGGTGGTGCGCATGATGCCGGGCCACGGTTTCTTGATGCACAACTTGCCACCTTCGTTGGCTGCGCATTCGTGGCCATCGTCGCGCAGGACGACTGGTTCCACGCCAAAGAACGGACGGCACGCGCTGCCGGGTTTCAGGTTATGGACGCCGGGCAGGGGAGTGATCAAATGGCCGCCGGTCTCCGTCTGCCACCACGTATCGGAAATCGGGCAACGGCCCTTGCCGATGATATTGTAATACCAAATCCACGCCTCGGGATTAATGGGCTCGCCCACGGTGCCCAGCACGCGCAGGGAATCCATATTGTATTTCTCCGGCCATTCGTTTCCCAGCCGGATGAGCGCACGGATGGCCGTGGGCGCGGTGTAAAAGCTGGTGACCTTGAACTTCTCGACAATTTTCCAAAAACGTCCCGCGTCGGGAAACGTCGGGATGCCTTCAAACATCAGGGTCGTCGCGCCGTTGCAGAGCGGCCCGTAAACGACGTAGCTGTGGCCGGTCACCCAGCCGACGTCGGCAGTGCAGAAGTAAACATCGTCGTCATGGATGTCGAAAACGTATTTGTGCGTGAGCGCGCTCCAAAGCAAATAACCCGCCGTGCTATGCACGACCCCCTTGGGTTTGCCGGTCGAGCCGGAGGTGTAAAGGATGAAGAGATAATCCTCCGCGTTCATTTTCTCGGGCGGGCAATCGGCGGACGCCTTTGCCATCACGTCGTGAAACCAAACGTCCCGGCCCTCCACAAAATTGCACGGCGCGTCATTGCGCTTGATGACGACAACCTTTTCGATGCTGCGGGTTTTCTTCAACGCCTCATCGGCGATTTCCTTGAGCGGAATGGCTTTGCCGCCGCGCAACGAGACGTTGGCGGTGATGAGCAGTTTGCAGGACGAGTCGTTGATGCGGTCGGCCAGCGAGTCGGCGCTAAAGCCGCCGAAGACGACGGAGTGAATGGCGCCGAGGCGCGCGCAGCCGAGCATGGCCACGGCGGCTTCGGGCACCATGGGCATGTAAATGGCCACGCGATCGCCCTTCTTCACGCCGAGGGATTTCAGCACGTTGGCAAATTTGCAAACGTCGCGGTGCAGTTCGGCGTAGGTAATGCGTTTGACGTCTTCCTCCGGCTCGCCCTGCCAGATGATGGCCACCTTGTCGCGGGTTTTGGTCTGCAAATGGCGGTCCAGGCAGTTGGATGTAAGGTTGAGCTGGCCGTCCTCAAACCAGGTATGCTGGATTTTCCGCGCGTCGGTGTCCCAGGTATATTTGCCAGCGACAGCGGGTTTTTTAAACCACGCCAGTGTCTGCGCCTGCTCCAGCCAGAATTGATCCGGCTCATGAATCGAGCGGGCATACCATTCTTTATATTGCGCAGCCTTGATATGCGCGCGGCGGACGACTTCCGGCGAGGGCGGGAATACCCGCGTTTCATGCAGCAGCGAGGCGGTGGAAACGGTTTCTATCATGTTGGATTGGCAGAGATATTTAACGCAAATGCGCCGGGGCGCAAAACAATTTTGATTCAAAGCCGCAGAATGAAACGCCGGTTGAACCATCGAAAAAATGCGCAAAATTCCCTCCATAACAGCCTGCATTTTACCGTTAAAGAGAATGGCGGGCGGGCCAAAAGCGCGGCAAAAACTTTTTCAAATAGAAAGAAATGTGTTGCGCGACCCCCGCAACGCAGCTTAATGATTCGCGGCAACAACATGGGTAAAGCACTTATTATCGCAGAAAAACCGTCCGTCGCCGGCGACATCGCCAAGGCGCTGGGCGGCTTCAGCAAAGACAGCAGCGGCGAATTTTATGAAAGCGGCGATTGCGTCATCTCGTCGGCGGTCGGCCATTTGCTTGAATTGATCCCGCCCGAGGGCGTTGAGGCCAAGAGGGGAAAATGGACGTTTACGCACCTGCCGGTCATTCCTGAGCATTTCGCATTGCGGCCCATTGAGAAGAGCGAGAGCCGGCTTAAGGTCTTGCTCAAGCTCATCAAGCGCAAGGACGTGGAACGGCTCGTCAATGCCTGCGACGCCGGGCGCGAGGGGGAATTGATTTTCCGTTACATCATCCAATATTCCGGCAGTGACAAGCCCATCCAGCGG
>Ga0206845_1009_pt2 | contig 16032 bp, 17 predicted proteins | sample Alteio_BWOrgCont_19_FD_152887 | JGI IMG/M metagenome (GOLD analysis project Ga0206845, IMG submission 152887) | Enriched cells from forest soil in Barre Woods Harvard Forest LTER site, Petersham, Massachusetts, United States -... | ecosystem: Environmental > Terrestrial > Soil > Temperate forest >...
GCTGGCCGACGCTTACAAGCTCAACAAGCAAATCGACAAAGTGATCGAACAACTGCAACTGGCCGTCGCTGCGGATCCCGCGAATTTCGATCTTCGGATGGATCTTGGCCGCGAACTTCGCGATGCGCACAAACCGCCGGAGGCCGCGCAGCAGTTTGTGGCGGCCTCAAAAATCCGGCCGGACGAAGTCAAAGTGTGGAACGAGCTGGCGGCCATTTATGTTGTCAACGCGGACTATGCAGACGGCCTCGCGGCGCTTGACCGGGTGAGGGCCCTCGGCAAGGAGCTGCCCGGCGACTTTTATTTCCGGGCGATATGTCTGGAGAAATTGAGACAGTTGAAACCGGCGGTCGAAGCATACCGGCAGTTCCTCGCTAGCGATGGCGGCAAAATGCCCGATCAGGAATTTCTGGCTCGCCAGCGAGTCCGTATCCTGGAAAACGAGTTGAACCGGCGATGACCGTTCTGCTCATGTTGCTTCTGCTCTGGGCGCCGCCTCCGCCTTCGTCGCTCGATCAGGTCAAGGCCGACCCCAATCCTGAGCATCGAGCCCATGCCGCGATTGAATATGCGGCGGTGGCTGAGAAGAACGCCGAGATGGCTTTCGCGAAGGGCGATACGAATGCGCTTTCTGCGGCGCTGAAAGAGGTCGCAGAGAGCTTCGACATCGCGGAGGAATCGTTTGTGGCAAGCCGGAAGACCCCGGGCCGAAATCCCGGGCCTTACAAATATGCGGAGGTGCACTCCCGCGAACTCCTCATTCGGCTGGGTGATCTCGAGCAGAGGCTCGACCCCAGCGAACAAGGTCTGATCGAAAGAGTGAAAGCGAAGGTACAGAAAATTCACGATGTCTGGTTTGAAGGCATCATGGAGAGAGCAAGATGAGACACTCGCTGATTTACGCAGTCCTGATTGGCGGCTTTCTGGGTAACGGCCTTGCGTTCGCAGAACGGGATTTTCTGACAAGCGACGAGGTTGAAAAGGTGCGGGAGGCGCAAGAACCCAACGATCGCCTCAAACTCTACGTGCTGTTTGCGCGGCAGCGGCTTGACCAGCTGCAACGGCTTCTCCAGAAGCAGAAGCGCGGCCGTTCGCTCGAAGCTCGCGAACTTCTCGAAGACTACGACAAGATCATTGACGCCATCGACACGGTCTCGGACGATGCGCTCCAGCGCGGCGCCGATATCGCTCTGGGAGCGGTGGCCGTGCGCGACGGCGAAAGTCACTTTCTGGCGCAACTTCAAAAGATTCAGGAGAGCGGCCCCTCAGACCTGGACTTGTACGCGCTTGAACTTAAGGACGCGATCGGAAACACGTCCGACAGTCTCGATTTGGGTAAAGAAGATCTTACTGCCCGCGCCTCGAAACTGAACGCAGAAGACAAGAAACAGAAGGAAGAGGCCGAACGGGAAATCGCCGCCGAAGATTCAAAGGGCGCAAGCAATACGCCGGCTAAAGTAACCGATGCGAAGGCGGCCGACGCCAAGCCCGCGCGCAAACCTCCAACGCTCTACAAGCCGGGCGAAAAACCGGCCGATCCGTAGTAATCCAGAGCGAGTAACAGCTCGCTATACGCTGGCCGGGATACCGAGTTCTTCGTTGGCGCTTTTCACTTCGAGATAACGCTTACGACAATCCGTAATCGCCTTACGCGCCTCGCGCGGGCCGCCCCAGCCGTCCATAGTGGTCACTTTACCCTCAAGTTCCTTGTAGATCGAGAAGAAATGCTCGATCTCGCGCCGCACATGGGGAAAGATCTGGTCGAGAGTATGAATCTGATCGTAACGAGGGTTCTTCGTAGGTACAGCGAGCACCTTCTGGTCTTTTTCGTTGCTGTCGACCATGTTCAGCACAGCCACCGGCCGAACCTCAATCAACACCCCAGGATAACTTGGCTGTTGCACTAAAACGAGCACATCGAGCGGATCGTCATCGTCGGCCAGCGTGCCGGGGATAAATCCGTAATCACCAGGATAGTGAAGGGGCGAGTACAGCGCCCGGTCCAGCCGGAAGACACCTAACTTCCCGTCGTATTCATACTTATTCGCCGAATGCTGTGGGATTTCCACAATCATTCTGACGATTTCAGGCGTATCCGGTCCGGGATCGATATCGTATAGGCGGTTCACCCACTTAGGTTATCATGCTGTCTTCCGGCTTCTCCTCGTATTCGACCCCTAGTAGAACTAGTCCTTTGGCGGGTGCAGTGGGGCCCGATTTGTGCTTCCATGCGGCGGAAAACAAGTTCGCGAGGTCATCCGGAGAGAGGTTTCCACGCCCGGTTTCAAGGAGTGTCCCGACGATGTTCCGCACCATGTGTTTGAGAAATCCGCTGCCCCGGACGGTGTAAATCAACGCATCCCCGACGCGCGTGAGATCTGAGCGGAAGATCCGGCGAACGCGCGATTTCTCTTCGGAGTCTCTTGCATCCGAAGCTGCGAATGCAGTGAAGTCGTGTTCGCCTTCGAAAAGCCTCGCGGCTTCGATCATTGTTCCTTCATCCAGAGGATACGGATGATGGTGGACGTAACGCCATTCAAACGGCGAGCAGACCGGTCCGCGAAACAGCGTGTATTGATAAACCTTGGCGATTGCGTCAAAGCGGGGATGAAAGTCCGGGTGGGTCTCGATGACGTCGAGGATTCGAATCGCCGGGGGGAGCAGGCGGTTGACGGCGCGCTGCAGATTGGAAGGGGGGATGGGATTTTCGATCGTGAACGCGGCGACCTGGGCCCGCGCATGGACGCCTGCATCGGTACGTCCGGATCCCGCGACATGAACGGGCCTGCCCTCCATGCCGCCAATAATCTCTTCGAGCGTTCCCTGGATGGTGGGAAGCCCTGGCTGGACTTGCCAGCCGTGGAAGTCCGTGCCGTCATAAGCGATTGTGATGCGAATGCGGCGTGTCAAATCAGCGCAAGTAAATTCAGACCGGTAGTGTCACGCGGGTCGCGACCCGGGTTTCGTGATGGGCTCGCCGCTGGCACAACTCGGGCATCGCTCCGGTTCGAACACGGGAACATCGACCGTTTCGAGCGCCACGCGCGGAATGCCGAGGTCCGCCGCGCCGCCGCTGCGGTCGATGATCGAACCGGCCGCTATCGCTTCGGCGCCTGCGGCCTTCACAATCTCGATCACCTCTCTGGTGCTGCCACCAGTGGTAATAACGTCCTCGATCACGATGGCTCGCTCGCCGGGTGAGAGCGTAAAGCCGCGCCTCAACGACATCCGGCGATCGCTGTCGCGCTCGGTGAAGAGAAAACGGACACCGAGTGCGCGCGCCACCTCATGACCGATAATTAATCCGCCGAGAGCCGGGGAAATAACCAAACCCGCCGCAGCTCCGGCCGTCAAACGAGAAACCGCGCTCGCGAGGTTACGGCCCAGAAGCTCGGCATACTGCGGATACTGCAGAACAAGCGCCGACTGGAGGTAACCGGAACTGTGAAGGCCGCTGCTCAAGCGGAAATGCCCTTGCAGATAAGCGCCCGTCTGCCTGAAAAGATCGAGGACACGATCCGGTTGCGGGGTCACAAACGGCTACTATACCATTGAGAGTTACCACCGGAAAATCCATACAGGCGATCGAAAAGCGCGAACCGAATCCCGCTTGCGCACGTATTCTCCTGCTTAGAACGATGATTACCTTATGAATTCGACCGCCCGAGCCATGTTTGCGTTTTCTCTGGCCGCGCTTCTCTCTGCCGGGCTCGTCGCCGGCGCCGCTAATGCGCAAAGTTCCGTTCGAATCGACCCGGCGAAGGGGGGGCTCGGCTGGTTGACTCGCCCTTACCAGCAGAGATATGTGCCGCCGATCAACCTCGTTAATTCGTCTCGTTTCGAGTCGTTGATTCGGGCCGGCAATCTTTACCTGACGGCGCAGGACGTGATCGCGCTGGCGCTCGAGAACAATATCGATATCGAGGTTCAGCGTTACGGCCCGCTGCTCTCGCGCGAGTTGTTGAGACGCGCGGAAAGCGGCAGCCTTTTACGAAACGTCGGCCAGCCGGTGGCCGCCGGCCCCACCAGCGTGAATCTGACCGGCGTCAGCGTAAATACCAATGGGGCTCCGTTGGGTAGCGGCGGCGCCGGAGTCAGCGCAGGAGGAGGCATCATCACCCAGCTCGGCCCGAACCTCCTGTCTTTCGATCCCACCATTTTTGCGTTTGCGAACTTTCAGCACGCCACGTCGCCGCAGAGCCTTACCGCTCTCACGGGAACCAACGCGTTGATTTCGGATACGAGGACCTTTCAGATTCAATACACGCAGAACTGGTCCACGGGTCTGACCGCTACGCTCACTTATGCCAGTACCCACAACCATCTCAATAGTAATTCGTACAACCTGAATCCCTTTCAGAACGGCGACATTGATCTGGTCGTCACCCAGAATCTGCTCAACGGTTTCGGCCGCGCGGTCAACGGTCGCAACATCCGCGTGCAGAAGAACAATATGAAGGCGACCGACCTTCAATTCAAACAGCAGGTCATTACGACCGTGACCGCCGCACTGAATCTCTATTGGGACCTGGTGAGTTTCAATCAGGATTTAAAGGCAAGGCAGGAAGAAGTAGCTACGGCCGATCAGTTACTGAAGAATAATCAGGATCAGGTTCGGATCGGCACTCTTGCCGAGATCGAAGTTACGAGAGCCCAGTCGCAGCTTTATGCGGCGCGGCAGGATCTCGTAATTTCGCAAACCAATTTGCTGCAGCAGGAAACAGTGCTGAAAAACGCCCTCAGCCGCACCGGAATTGCGACATCCGACCTCGCCGACGTCCATATCATTCCGCTGGACGTAATCACGATTCCCGCTAACGATGACCTGCTTCCCGTCAACGACCTGGTCGCGGACGCCCTGAAGAATCGGCTCGAGGTGGAGCAGGCCAGAATTAACCTCGACAGTAACCAGCTGAATCTGGTAGGCATTAAAAATTCTCTGAAGCCGACGTTGCAGGTTTTTGCGGAATTGACCAACAACGGATTGAGCGGCGTCGGCAATTTGCCCGGATTCTCCGGCGGCTATGGTTTGATGCTGGAACAGATTTTCACCCGCGATTTCCCGAACTACTCCGCGGGGTTGTCCTTGAATATTCCACTTCGAAATCGCGCCGCCCAGGCAGATTACGCGACCAGCGTGATCGAACTCCGGCAGAACGAGCTGAATTTTCAGAAGCAGCTCAATCAGGTCCGCGTGGACGTGCAGAACGCTGTAATAGGGATGCAACAGGCGCGGGCGCGCTACGACGCAGCCGTGCAGGCGAGGAATCTCTCCCAGCAGACATTCGACGCGGATCGGAAAAAATACGATCTGGGCGCCGGCACTCCTTATCAGGTGACGCAGGATCAGAGGGATCTGGCCAGCGCGCAAAGCTCCGAGGCGGAGGCCATGGCCAATTACACTCACGCTCGCATCGCGCTCGATCAGGCGCTTGGCCGTACGCTGGAGGTCAACCATATCTCGATGGGGGAGGCTCTTTCGGGCCACGTCAGCGCTGTGTCCAGTGTGCCGCCGCAGGACGTGAAGCAATGAGCCAAGCCGTGAGTTTCAACAAGCTGCGCGCCACCAGACCCATTGCGATCGGCATGTGCTGGCTACTGACAGGGCTGCCGATCGCGGCTCAACAGTCTGCTGCCGGTATCGAGCCCATTCGCCCTTCTGCCCCCATTCTGTGGCGGCCCTATCTCCCGGTCGAGGTGCCACCGGTCCGTCTGTCGAATTCGGACCGGCTCCAGATCCTGATTCGCACCGGGAAGCTTTATCTGAGTGCGCATGACGCGATAGCGCTGGCGCTTGAAGACAATATCGATATCGAAATTGCTCGTTACAACTCCAGCCTGATGGCCTGGAATCTCGAGCGTTCCCAGGCGGGCGGAGCGTTGCCTGGCGTGCCGAACGGAGCCTCTCAATCGGCCTCAGTCCAGAACGGTCAGGGCGTATTCGGAAGCCAGCAGGCGGCGGGAGTCAACATTCCGGGCAGCCGCGGCGGTTCCAGCGGAACCACGAATGCGACCGTATCCCAGGTTGGTCCCGTGACGCCCGTGCTGGATCCTTCGATCCAGATATCTACCGCTTTCAGTCATAGAAGTAACCCCGAGCCCAACACCGTTCTCAGCCAGACCCCGAATCTTGTGCAGGGAGCGCGCACATACACCGGAAGCTATCAGCAGGGTTTTCTCACAGGCGGCTCACTGACCGTAAACTACAGCGATCACTACCTGAATGAAAACGCGCCGCTCGACGTATTGAATCCATCCGTCGCCCCGGCGCTTTCGTTCAGCATCCAGCAAAACCTTTTACAGGGGCTGGGAATCGCGGTGAACGCCAGGAATATTACTGTGGCGAAGATGAACCTCCAGGATTCGGATCTGAACTTCAAGACAACCGTGTCGGGCATTGTGGTGAACGTTCTGAATGCCTATTATTCGCTGGTTGGCGATGAGGAGGATCTGAAGGCGAAGCAGGACGCGCTCAATACGGCGCAGAGATTCTACGACGAAAGCAGGAAGCGGTTCGATCTGGGCGCGCTCGCGGAGCTTGATGTGACCACGGCGCAAAATCAGGTCGCGGTGAACCAGCTCGCGTTAGTCAATTCCCAGGCGGCCGAAAGGCAACAGCAAGTGCAGTTGAAAAATCTGATCAGCCGGACCGGAACGGGCGCCGCACTGATTGCCGATGTCGACATCATTCCAGTGGACTCGCTCGTAATTCCAGCTACCGACGACATACCGCCCGTCAAGGATCTGGTCCATCAGGCCCTCGCGAATCGGAGCGATTTAATCGTCGAACGAGGGAACATCAAAAACGCAGAGGTCTCCGCGCTCGGCACAAAGAACGGACTTCTTCCGTCAGCCGGAATTCTTGCCGGCCGGAGCACCGCGGGTCTTGCCGGAACGGCGAAGACGGTGACCATACCCGGCGAGCCGCCTTTCACGGCCGATCCGTATTTCAAAGGCGGCATCGGCACGGCGCTTGGGCAGGTGTTTCGTCAGAATTTTCCTACTGAGAACATCGGAGCCTTCGGCTCGATTCAGATCTTCGACCGGGCTGCTCTGGCGGATCACGCGATCGACCAGCTTTCGCTGCGCCAGCAGCAACTGACGACTGCGAAGGACATGAATCAGGCGCAGGTGGACATCACGAATTCGGTGGTTGCTTTGCGCCAGGCGCGAGCCCGCTATGAAGCGGCGGTTCAGAGCCGCATTCTCGAGCAGCAACTTCTCGACGCGGAAGAGAAGAAATTCAATCTGGGAGCGTCAACTCCTTATAACGTGATCGTGCAGCAACGCGATCTTACGGCAGCTCAGTCTTCCGAGTTAGCGGCACGGGTCACGTATCAGAGCGCGCGCATCAGCCTCGATCAGACGACCGGAGCGACGTTGGAGGTGAACCACGTATCGCTCACCGATGCCGAGTCGGGAAAAATTCCGCAACCTTCTGTATTACCCGCCCAAAACTGATCCGCGAGAGACGAATTTTTCTGGTCACTGTCCGGTTTCGGATTCCGAAACTGCACGTGGAACCACACCTCAACTGATTCCAAAGGCTTTACGCTTTGGCGAGAGAGTTGCTCAAAGTGAGATCGTGAATCACCTAAAAGAGGCTCAAGAGCGGCGAGAAAACCCCTCCCTGAATTCCCTTCTTTAAAAGTTCCTCCATTTGACCTCAACACCCTTCCCAAACCCCCGTCGTCGCCTTGAGCCTGATGTATTCAGGCTCTTTTTTTATGGCACTTGCTCGGTCGCTTCCGCGTTTTTCAAATGTTTGTAGAAACCGAGGTCCCCGCCCGTAAACGATTTGGTGGCGAAGATAATCTGGCCGGTGTGATAAGAGAAGTGTTCCACCACGTGAAACACTGCCTCGACGCCTGAAACCCGATAGGTCTGAATTTCATACGTACGAGCGAGTCGTTCCGGCGTCAGGCCTGAGACCGTGCTGACCGCACGTTCAAGAGTCTTTCGCAACCGCGCCGCAAGTTCTACAGCCGCCAACCCGCCTTGTGTGTCGAATTCACTGTTCCGATCCCGATGGTCCGGCTGGTCGCCGAGTGAAGAGACGATCCACTGCTGGACGTTGCCGGACAGGTGCAAAAGAAGGTTGCCGATCGCGTTTTCGTTCCCATGCCGGCGAAACCAGATCTGCTCCTCGGTGAGCATCCCCAGGCAGATCTCGATTCGGCTCATGAGCTGTTCGAGTTTCTCGACCGCATAGTCCAGGAAGAGTGTTTCGACCGTCATAATTTTTTCCGCGCCCCGGTATAAGTCGCCCAGTATAAGGCATGACGCATAAGCCATCGATACAATTCTGGTTATGGCAAAACTCGGGTTTCTGGGACTGGGCCTCATGGGCGGCCCGATGGCGCGCAATCTTCTGAAGGCCGGTCACGATGTCGCGCTCTGGTCGAACACGCGGGAAAAAGCAGAACGGATTGCGGCCGAGGCGGGAGGGACCGTTTGTGCGACGCCGGCTGAGGTGGCCCGGCAGTGCGACTGCGTTTTCATTTGCGTCGGCGACTCGGCGATGTCCGAAAACGTCATCCTGGGTCCTGAAGGACTCAAGAGCGGAGGACAAAAGAGGGGAGGAAAAGCCCGTCTCACGATTGTCGATGCCAGCACCGTCAGTCCGTCTTCGAGCCGCCGGGTGCATGAGGAGCTCGCGAAAGCGGGGATCGATTTCCTGGGCGCGCCATGCACAGGGTCGACTCCCGGCGCAATCAACGGGACGCTGACCTTTATGGTCGGCGGAGACGAAAGAGTCTTCGAACGCGTGCGCCCGTGGATGGAAGTCATGGGAAAAAAGCTCTACTTTTGTGGTGGGCCCGGCATGGGTCTCCATGCCAAATTGACGCAGAACCTCGTGTTGTCGAATCTTCTGCAGGCGTTCAATGAAGGGATCGTACTTAGTACCAGGGCGGGCGTCGATCCCGTCCTGATGCTCGATATCCTTTCTAATAGCGCGGCGAAATCCGGCTTGATCGATTACAAGGCTCCGTTCATCTTCCGGCGCGATTTCGAGGCAAATTTCTCCGTAAAATGGATGCATAAGGATATCGGACTCATGCTGGAGTCGGCTCAGGAGCTGAACGTCCCTCTATTTTTGACCGCTTTGACCCGTCAGCTTTTTCAAACCGCGATCACTCGGGGTCATGGCGAAGAAGATATCTGCTCTACAATCAAGGTCCTGGAAGAATTGACCGGAACTGAGGTCAAAGGTTGAGGTACGGAATGATACGTATCCAAATTTTATATACAAAATTTGGTTGATTCCAAAAATTATCTATTCTATTATTGGAATCAAGCCGGGGAGGAAAAGTAACTCCCACCAAAGCGAGACTAACCTCTAAACTGAAAGACCCCTGAAGCAACCTCCCCGGCGCCCGCAAGGGTTTATCCCAAGAAAACGGGTTGCTTCTTTAAACAGGGTTCAGTTCCTGAGCCGCCCACTCCAAACCGCCAGAAATAAGCATGATATGATCGGAAAGGCACCTAAGGTGATTGCTCCGGGGCGCCGCAATCGGGAAAGAAACCGTATCTTCATTTGATGCCCGCTCGCACGCTAACCGTCCTAGGTTCTACGGGTTCCATCGGAACCAATACTTTGGATGTCGTCCGTCAGAACCCATCCCGGTTTCAAGTGTTCGCCTTGGCCGCCGGACGAAACATCGAGCTGCTGGCACAACAGATTCAGGAGTTTAGGCCTGAAGTTGCGGTCATCCAGGAAGCGTCGGACCTGGATCGGCTTCGAGCGTGGCTTACCGATTTTGGAATACCGGATCGGTCTTTCCCCGAATTGCTGACGGGCCCGGACGCACTGGTTCGGATCGCGGTCGCGGCGCAAGCTGACACTGTCATGTCCTCGATCGTAGGCGTCGCAGGGCTCCCGGCAACCTGGGCTGCGGTATGCGCGGGCAAGAGGGTCGGGCTCGCAAACAAAGAGGTTCTGGTTTCGGGCGGGAAACTGGTGATGGAAGCCGTCCGCCGGCATGCCGCAGAACTGATTCCCGTCGATTCCGAGCATAACGGCGCCCATCAGTGTCTGCGCGCGGGCTTGCGTGCCGAGGCGACAAAACTGGTACTGACCGCTTCCGGTGGCCCGTTTCGGAACACCCCCCCGGGAGGCGCTCGAATGGGTGACACCGGCCGACGCCCTCAAACATCCAACGTGGAAGATGGGGAACCGCATTACCATCGACTCGGCCACCCTCATGAACAAGGGCTTCGAAGTCATCGAGGCGTGTTGGCTGTTCGATTTTGCGCCTGACGACATTGAAGTCGTCGTACACCCTCAATCAACTGTTCACGCCATGGTCGAATACAATGACGGCAGCGTCGTTGCACAAATTTCGGCCACGGATATGCGCATGCCGATTCAGTACGCGTTAACCTGGCCCGAGCGCGCACAGGCTCCCGTACCCAAGATCGACTGGAGAGAGGCACGCAAGTGGGAGTTCCATCCGCCCGAGCGGGCAAAGTTCCCCCTTCTGGATCTTGCCTATGACGCGCAAAGAAACGGTGGGTCCGCAACCTGCGTCCTGAATGCTGCGGACGAAATTGCGGTCGGAGCTTTCCTTCAGAACCGAATTAGTTTTCCTTCCATCGCACGAGTCGTAGCGGAAACGCTGGAGCGGATGCCGAACCGCGAACCGACGAGCGTAGAAGAAATTCTGGAGATCGACAAAACGGCGCGCCGCGTGGCGGACAATGTGATTGACACGCGGTCTGTGGCTTTCGCTCCCGCTGCGGTGCCGGCGAGGGCATGAAAACGGCGTAACGTATTAAGGACACGGAAATGGCTCTCTCATCTTTCCTCCTGAACATCTGGTGGCTACTGGTACTCGTCGGAGTCATGATCCTCATCCACGAGTTGGGACACTTTTGGGCCGCTCGCGCCTTTGACGTCAAAGTGGAAGTGTTCAGCTTTGGTTTCGGGCCCCGCCTCTTCGGTTTCCGCCGCGGCGAAACGGACTATAGGTTCTCGCTCTTTCTCTTTGGCGGCTACGTAAAGATGGCAGGCGAACAACCAGGAGAGAACTTCACAGGTTCGCCTCTGGCTCGTGCCACGGATGCGGGCGCTGCGACACTGGAGTCCGATCGAAGCGATCCCCGCGCCATGTCGAACAAGCCGCGCTGGCAGCGACTGATAATCCTCGCAGCCGGCCCGTTTATGAACGTGGTGCTCGCGGTCGCCGTTCTGACCGGGCTGTTCATGTTCTCGTATGAAAGGGTTCTGAACGCGGGTGGGGCAGTCATTGGCCACGTTGTGCCCGATTCGCCGGCGGCCAAAGCGGGAATTCAACCCGGTGACAAGATCGTCCGTCTCGATACCGAGAACAACCCCGACTGGGAAGATATCACCACAAAGGAAATTGAAAGCGCCCAGCGGCCGATGAATATCACGATCCAGCGTAACGGCCGGGAAATTCCTCTGACCCTCACACCCATCTTCGATGAGAAGGAGGGCCTGGGCTCGGCTGGCTGGGAGGGACAGGAAGAAGTGCAGGTCGGCGACGTCAACGCCGGGTACCCGGCTGCGAGTTCGGGACTTCGCAAAGGCGATCTGCTCGTCAAGATCAACAATCTCCCCATCCACTCGATTCACACATTGCCGGAAGTGATCCGCAAGAGCAACGGGAAGCCGGTAACGCTCGAATACGTTCGCGGCGGCGTGCATCGGACCGTAACCATCAATCCGGTGTTCAGGAACCCGGATGGCACTGCGCGCTGGATGATCGGGGTACAGTCGGACATCAAGCTGGATATTGAAAAGACAAGGCTTTCGTTCCCTGACGCGCTGCACGAGTCGCTGGTGCAGAACGGGAAGAATGCCAGCCTGATCGTCGAGTTCCTTCGGGGCATCCTCGAGCGTCGAATGTCGGCGAAAAATCTCTCCGGACCCATCGGAATTGCCCATTATGCGACCGAAGCCGCGCAACAGGGGCCGGCGGCTTTTCTCATGCTGATGAGCGTGGTGAGCCTGAATCTGGCGATCGTCAACCTTCTCCCGATCCCGATTCTCGACGGAGGCGCAATTCTTACACTGCTCATCGAAACAGTCATGGGCCGCGACCTCAGCCTCAACGTGAAAGAGGCGATGCTCAAAGTTGGCTTTGTTTTTCTGATGATGCTGATGGTCTTCGTTATTTATAACGACATCGCGAAACGTCTCGCGCCCGGAGTGCTGCTCCCGCCGGGTATAAGCCTGCACTCAAAGCGCTGAAATAGCGGTGCTTATTCTGGACCTGAGTGGGTTTCATTTTCATCTGTTAATCTGACACAAGCCAATGGAGTCTTCGTGTGTCCGCCAGACTGACCTCCCCGGAACATCGAAGCTGTTCACCGACCTGATCTATCATTTCGATCGGGTAAGAGATCTTTATCCCTGGCGTCCGAACGATGCCGCTGCGCTCGCGGCAGCCGCGAGTTTCGATTTTCCGGATGATCGGCGCACAGCGGTGGTTCAGGCTCTGACGCCGCTGAACCAGGGAAATCCTTCCCTGGATCTCCTCCGCCGACCGGGCACCGTTGCAATCGTCACCGGACAGCAGGTCGGTCTCTTCTCCGGACCCGCCTACAGCATCTACAAGGCCCTGACGGCAATTAAAGCGGCGCGGGAGCTTACAGCCGCCGGAACTCCCGCCGTGCCCGTGTTCTGGCTTGCTACGGAAGACCATGATTTCGCCGAAGTCGACCATGTCTGGGTATTTGGCCCCGATCATCAACCAGTAAAGATTAGGATGAAGGGTCCGGACGTCAACGGGTCTCACCCCGTGGGCGGAATCGGACTGCGGGATATTCCGCTCGATCAGCTTCGAACGGCTTTGGCGGGGTTACCGTTCGCCGATGACGCAGTGGCTCTGGTCGAACGGGCCTATGCGCCAGGCGAAACAATGGGCCTGGCCTTCGCAAAGCTCATCCGGGAGTTACTCGGATCGTATGGGCTGCTGCTGATCGATCCGATGGAGCACGCCTTGCGCGAGATCGCGGCGCCCTTGATGAAGGAAGCGGTCGAGCGGATGCCGGAACTCACAGAAGCTCTGATGGCTCGTTCCAAAGAGCTCATCAATCGCGGATATCACGCTCAGGTACTGGTCGATAAAAGTACATCGCTCGCCTTCCTGCTGTCCGACGGTCAACGCATCGCCCTGCGGCGCTCGAACGGAGACTTCACGGCGCCCAATCAGAAGCTGTCGGCACAGGAACTGGCCGGCCGCGCCGTGAGCCTTTCGCCGAACGCATTACTGAGACCGGTAGTGCAGGACTATCTGCTGCCGACCGCCGCTTATATTGGGGGTCCCGCGGAGTTGGCGTATCTGGCGCAGTCGCAGGTGCTCTATGCGAAACTTCTCAACCGGCAACCCGCTGCGTTCCCGCGGGCGGCATTTACGCTGCTCGACGAGCGTAGCCGTAAACGAATGGCTCGTTACGGCCTCGGCTCCACCGACTTGCTCGCGGGGGAGCAAGGGCTGCATGACGCCATCGCTGCCCGCCTGGTCCCGGATCAACTGCGCGGCCGGCTGGATGAAACTCATACCGCGTTCACATCGGCCCTCGATGCGTTAAAGACCGACTTACGTCATTTCGACATCACTCTGGCGAACGCCCTCGACACCAGCCGGCGAAAGATCGAGTATCAGGTCGGCAAGATTTCGCGGAAGACCGCGACTCAGATCATGGCCCGGGACCAGCAGGCGGTCCGGGATGCGCGCTCGCTGAACGGCCTCGTGTTCCCCGAGAAACATCTGCAGGAACGCCTCTATTCCATCATTCCCTTCATCGCGAAATTCGGACCGGGCCTGGTGGACGAGCTATACGGCGCAGTGCGGATCGAATGCCCGGATCACCAGTTTGTGGTGGTTTAAGGTCCCACAATTAAACCTGAGAATTTTTCGGCCTTCGGGGTACAATTCGATTTGGGGCGTTAACTGCGAAGCAGGTGACGGCCTTTCATTTTTGATCCAACACTCAAGAATGAGGGAGTCGGCTCAAGCAACGTCTGTGCGCTAGTCGCTGCCGGTTAACGCCGGTGGATGACTCCTAAAGGCGTTCGGTTGATTCCCACCCTTTACAAAAGGGGGTCAAAAGCCGGGTCGAAGCCGCCGAGCGGTGCGCTCCAAATTTCTTCTTCGAATCAGCCTTCCGCCGGTTTTTCTTCCGGCGTCAGGATTCGAACGCTGCTGGCGGCGATTTTGCCGTTCCGGTCCATACCGAGATCGTACGCCACCTTAGCGCCGGGTACCAGATCGGTCGCCTGCCCCTGATGCAACCGCGAGATGTGGAAGAAGATATCTTTACCGCCGCCGTCCGGCCGGAGGAACCCGAAACCCTTCTCCTCGAAGTAAGTCATCACAGAGCCGGTCTGGACATCCATCGGAACTTCTTCCGCAGCTTCGCCGCCGGCTGACGGTATGCTCTGCGGGCGCCCGCTCTTGTCGCCCACGCCCTGTTTCAAAAGCGCCATGTCCTCATCGGTGAGTTCGCCGGACGGCTGGCTCGCCTCAGAGGGCATCTTCAGATTGGGATTTTTCTTGAGCGATTCTTCGAAAAGGCGTTTCTGTCTGGCGTTCAAACGTCGAATCCTTCTTGGTTTAAAGAAGCTTGATCAGGCCTGCGCCGGAAGAGCAACGACTTTGGGCTTGCGGGCACGGGAGGCGCGCTTTTCAGCCGGTGGCTGACGATCGCTTTTCTTCAGTGAAGCTGCGACCATCGTGGTAACGAATTTCTTCTCGCCGTGGTCGTCAAATTTGATAACAATGCGCTCGTCAGAGCTGGAAAGAACTGTGCCGAAACCAAACCGCTGGTGCTCGACTTGAGCTCCCTGATTAAAATTGGCCATATTATTTTAGGATCACTCCTTTGGAGTCGTTCCTGGTGCTGCTGCAGTGGAGGAATGCCCGCAAATTACACTTTCATAATACCATAAGTGGAATTTATGTCTGGTCTTGTAGTAATCGGCCATGGTGAATCAGGGAGTAGTGCTCAGAATTTCGAGGGGGATGCCCTCGTATCGGGCAAAGCCGCGGTCGAAGGTCACCAGCGTAAAGCCGGTCGTTAAGGCGAATGCCGCAAGCCATGCGTCAGTCCAGAGATTTGGGCTCGATTGCTGCGACTCACTGAATTCCCTCCAGACGCTTTCGATAGCCGACGGCTCGGCAGCGAATCGAATGCCGGGATTTCGGAGCAGGCCATCCATAATCTTCCATGCACCCTCGGAGCTGGCAGCCCGCTTTCCCATAACGTGTTCATTCGTAAGCAGCCGAAGAAGGCCCATTTGGGTTACGCGTGAAAATACCAGCGAATCCCAGTCGGCGGTGTTGTACCACTCTGTGGCTGCCTCGTGATGCGTGTGTTCTGCAACCGTGAGCGCAAGCCAGACGTTCACGTCAGGAAAGCAGGTCATCGAAATTGAAGTTCGTCAGATCGAGCGTTTCTCCCGGTTCCAGGTGGATCACGGGCAAAGGGCGCCGCTTTTTTTCGGTGCCGGCTGGCCTGACTGGATCGACTTCCCGTTCTACAGCACTTACGATCAACTGCTTCAGGCTGACTCCCCGGGTTGCGGCGAGGGCCTTCGTCCGGCGGAAGAGAGAATCGGGGATCTCAATCGTGGTTCTCACACCCCCAGCTTAGCACAAAAACACAAATATGCTTTTATGCGCAGCTGGCGCGCCGCTGTTTGGTCAGGATCCTGATGGCCGCGCCAATCATAGCGGCGAGAGGTCCGCAACCGGCAACACTCGTCTGATACCAGCCCGGCTGTGAAATGCCCTCCTGCCGCATGGAGACATAACTCACGATGACCATCAGCAGGCTCAACGCGGCAGCGTGGGGGAACTCCCGGGATCCGGCAATCCAGGCCGTAATAAAGCCCGAAATCAGAGCCGCCCCGACCGTCCAGCTCAGGCTCTCGATCAGGTAATTCATGACGGGCCCGTTGGTATACGCGCCGCTCGTATCGGGGCCGCTCCCGACGACAAGGGTCATTCCGCGAACGATTCCGAAAAATACAGCGAATCCCAGACAGACAGAAAGCAGACT
>Ga0206845_1171_pt1 | contig 16032 bp, 11 predicted proteins | sample Alteio_BWOrgCont_19_FD_152887 | JGI IMG/M metagenome (GOLD analysis project Ga0206845, IMG submission 152887) | Enriched cells from forest soil in Barre Woods Harvard Forest LTER site, Petersham, Massachusetts, United States -... | ecosystem: Environmental > Terrestrial > Soil > Temperate forest >...
CAAGATCACCGTGGACGTGCGCGGCGAAATTCTTCAGCTGAAAGAAGCCATTAACACGATGGTGGACCAGTTGCGGTCGTTCGCTTCAGAAGTAACGCGCGTGGCCCGCGAAGTGGGTACCGACGGAAAACTCGGCGGACAAGCAGTGGTGCCTGGTGTGGCCGGAACCTGGAAAGACTTGACCGACTCAGTGAACGCGATGGCGGGCAACTTGACCGCTCAGGTGCGGAATATCGCGGAAGTGACTACCGCGGTGGCTCGCGGCGATTTGTCGCGCAAGATCACCGTGGACGTGAAAGGCGAAATTTTGGAATTGAAAGACACTATCAACACGATGGTGGACCAGCTCAACGCGTTCGCCGGTGAAGTGACGCGCGTGGCGCGCGAAGTAGGAACGGAAGGGAAGTTGGGCGGGCAAGCGCAAGTGCCGGGCGTGGGCGGCACGTGGAAAGATTTGACGGACAACGTAAATTTCATGGCCAGCAACTTGACTGGTCAGGTTCGGAACATTGCTGAGGTGGCTACGGCTATTGCAAGAGGCGACCTCTCCCGCAAGATCACCGTGGACGTGCGCGGCGAAATCCTGCAGCTCAAAGAAACGCTCAACACCATGGTGGACCAGCTCAATAGGTTCGCCGGTGAAGTTACCCGCGTGGCGCGCGAGGTGGGTAGCGAAGGGCGTCTCGGCGGCCAGGCGCAAGTGCCTGGTGCAGGAACGTGGAAAGACCTTACCGACAACGTGAATTTCATGGCCAGCAACTTGACTGGTCAGGTCCGCAATATTGCTGAAGTGGCGACCGCTGTGGCGAGAGGCGACTTGTCGCGCAAGATCACGGTGGACGTGAAGGGCGAAATTCTCGAGCTCAAAGATACCCTGAACACCATGGTGGACCAGTTGCGCGCATTCGCCTCGGAAGTGACGCGCGTGGCGCGCGAAGTGGGAACCGACGGCAAGCTGGGCGGGCAGGCGCAAGTACCCGGTGTCGCAGGAACGTGGAAGGACCTCACTGATTCGGTTAACTCGATGGCCAGCAACCTGACTGGTCAGGTCAGGAACATTGCGGAAGTAGCTACCGCCATCGCGAGCGGCGACCTTTCAAAGAAAATCACGGTGAACGTTAGCGGCGAAATCTTGCTGCTGAAAGACACCATTAACACGATGGTGGACCAACTTAACGCGTTTGCGGGCGAGGTGACGCGCGTGGCCCGCGAAGTGGGCAGCGAAGGACGGCTTGGCGGTCAAGCGAAAGTGCCGGGAGTGGCGGGAACGTGGAAGGACTTGACGGACTCGGTTAACTCGATGGCGGGCAACCTGACCGACCAGGTTCGCAACATCGCTGAAGTAACCACGGCGGTTGCGAGAGGCGACCTGTCGCGCAAGATCACGGTGGATGTGAAGGGCGAAATTTTGGAATTAAAAAATACCATCAACACGATGGTGGACCAGCTTAACGCGTTCGCTGGTGAAGTGACGCGCGTGGCGCGCGAAGTCGGTACCGAGGGGAAGCTGGGAGGCCAAGCGCAAGTGCCGGGTGTGGGCGGCACGTGGAAAGACTTAACGGACAACGTAAATTTCATGGCCAGCAACCTGACGGGGCAGGTGCGCAACATCGCGGAAGTGGCCACCGCCATTGCGAGCGGCGACCTCTCGCGCAAAATCACGGTGGACGTGCGCGGCGAAATCCTGCAGCTGAAAGAAACGCTAAACACGATGGTGGAACAGTTGCGATCGTTCGCCGCGGAGGTAACACGCGTGGCGCGCGAAGTGGGTAGCGAAGGGCGTCTGGGCGGCCAGGCGAACGTCACCGGTGTGGCGGGAACGTGGAAGGACTTAACGGACTCGGTTAACGCGATGGCCGGAAACCTGACGGGCCAAGTGCGTAACATTGCCGAGGTGACCACGGCGGTGGCCCGCGGCGACTTGTCGCGCAAAATCACGGTGGACGTGAAGGGCGAAATTTTGGAGTTGAAAAACACCATCAATACCATGGTGGACCAGCTCAACGCGTTCGCCGCCGAGGTCACGCGTGTGGCGCGCGAGGTGGGAACCGACGGAAAGCTAGGCGGCCAGGCGCAGGTGCCGGGTGTTGCGGGTACATGGAAGGACCTGACGGACAACGTTAACGTAATGGCGGCAAACCTCACCGAGCAGGTCCGCGGGATTGTGAAGGTCGTGACGGCAGTGGCGAACGGTGAGTTAACGAAAAAACTTACCGTGCAAGCCAAAGGTGAAGTCGCTGCGCTCGCCGATACCATCAACAACATGACCGATACTCTGGCCACATTCGCCGATCAGGTGACTACGGTGGCTCGCGAGGTGGGTGTGGAAGGCCGGCTCGGCGGGCAAGCGAACGTTCCCGGCGCGGCCGGCACGTGGAAGGACCTCACAGGTAACGTGAACCTGCTCGCTGACAACCTTACCAATCAAGTCCGAGCGATTGCGGAAGTGACTACGGCGGTTACCAAGGGCGACTTGACGCGTTCGATTCAGGTGGAGGCGAGCGGCGAAGTGGCCGAGCTGAAAGATTACATCAACACGATGATCGACAACCTCCGGCTGACTACCGACCGCAACAACGAACAAGATTGGCTGAAGACAAACCTCGCGCGGTTCACAGGTATGTTGCAGGGACAGCGCGACCTTGCCACTGTCGGCCGAATGCTATTGTCGGAATTGGCTCCGCTGGTGAATGCCCAACAAGGTGTGATCTATCAGATGGAGGGAGAAGAATCCGGGAATATGGTCTTGCTCTCGGCGTTCGCGACCGGTGGGGAAGACGGGCATCCGGATCGTTTGCGCGTGGGTCACGGCCTGGTGGGACAGTGCGCCTCCGAAAAGAGGCGGATGCTTATTACTGATGTTCCGTCACACGCCACTCCAATCCGCTCCGGATTGTTCGAAGCAGTTCCGAGAAACGTAATTGTGCTGCCCGTTCTTTTCGAAGACCGGGTGAAAGCGGTGATTGAGTTGGCGACGCTGAGCGCTTTCACGGCTTCGCATCTGGCGTTTCTGGAACAATTAACCTCCAGCATCGGCATCGTGCTCAACAGTATTGAAGCCACCATGCAGACGGAAGGCTTGCTGAAGCAGTCTCAGCAATTAGCCGCCGAGCTTCAAACGCAACAGACGGAATTGCAGCAGACCAACGAGCAACTTGCGCAAAAAGCTCAGCAGCTTGCGGAGCAGAACGTCGAAGTGGAGCGCAAGAACCAGGAAATTGAACAGGCCCGCCGAGCGGTGGAAGAGAAAGCCAAAGAACTCGCTCTCACGTCCAAGTATAAGTCGGAGTTTTTGGCCAACATGTCCCACGAACTACGCACGCCGCTCAATAGCATTCTCGTGCTGGGACAGCAGCTTAACGATAACCCCGACGGCAATTTGACACCCAAGCAGGTGGAATTCGCGCGCACGATTCACGGCGCCGGAACGGATTTGCTGAACCTGATTACGGATATTTTGGATCTCTCGAAAATTGAATCGGGAACGGTTTCGGTGCAGGCAGAAGAAGTCTTCTTCGCAAGCCTGCTCGACATGATCGCACGCCCCTTCCGGCACGAAGCTGAGGGCCGTCGCCTTAACTTTGAAGTTCAGACCGACCCGAGTCTGACACGGAGTATGGTGACCGACTCAAAGCGTTTGCAGCAAGTGCTGAAGAATCTTCTGTCGAACGCGTTTAAATTTACCGAACATGGGAGCGTGTCCCTGAGGGTATTCAACGCCGAAAGAGGGTGGAGCGAAGATCACCCGGTACTCGGAAAATTGGCTTCGGTGGTGGCTTTCGAGGTCACCGATACCGGCATTGGCATACCAGCCGAGAAGCAGAGGCTTATCTTTGAGGCTTTTCAGCAAGCCGATGCCGGCACCAGTCGAAAATATGGCGGCACCGGGCTTGGACTCGCGATTAGTCGTGAACTCGCCGGCTTGTTAGGCGGAGAAATTCAATTGCGGAGCGCGCTCGATAAAGGGAGCACATTCACACTCTACCTGCCACAAACATACGTTGGCCCATCGGTCGGGATTACCACTGCCGACGCCAAGACTTCAACGGCTGTGACGCCTCGGCGACCGTTCGACGCACCCGCGCCGGAGCGTTCAAATGAACAGATTCCGGACGACCGGGAAAGTTTGAAAAAGGACGACCCGATCCTTTTGATAGTCGAGGACGATCCCCACTATGCCCGACTATTGCGAGATTTATCCCGCGATAAAGGTTTCAAGGTATTAGTGGCGATGCGCGGAGCGGAGGCGCTGGAACTGGCCCGGGAGTTCCACCCGACGGCAATTTCGCTCGACGTTTTCTTGCCGGACATGCTCGGGTGGACCGTTCTAAACCATTTGAAGCAAGATCCGACCATGCGCCATATCCCGGTTCAAATGTTGACGCTTGATGAAGACCGGCAACACGGCCTGTCGAGCGGCGCATTTGCGTACGTGAACAAGCCGACCACGCCGGACGAGCTCGACGCTGCGTTTGCTCGTATCAAGGAATATACGGCGCCGCGGCGGAAGCGGTTGTTGGTGGTGGAAGATGACCCCGGCGAGCAGCTCAGTATTCAAGAACTTCTCGGCCACGACGATATCGATGTGCAAGTTGCCGCGACAGGTTCTGAAGCGCTCGAAGTCGTAACCCAACTGCCCTTCGACTGCGTGGTGCTCGATTTGCGCCTACCGGACATGACCGGCTTCGACGTCCTAGAACGCTTCCGCGATATCCCCTCGCTGAATAATTTGCCAGTGGTGGTATTTACCGGCAAAGACTTGTCTCCAGAAGAAGATGCCCGGCTCCACGTGCTTGCTCGCAGTGTGGTGGTGAAAGGCGTGGAGTCGCCGGAACGGCTTCTCGATGAAACGGCATTGTTCCTGCATCGCGTGGTCACGGATCTTCCGCCGGAGAAACAGAAAATGCTCGAGCGCTTGCATCATTCGGATGAAGCGCTGGTGGGCAAGAAGGTTCTGGTGGTGGACGACGACGTGCGAAATCTTTTCGCGCTCAGCAGCGTGCTCGAACGCCGCGGGATGTTTGTGCTCACCGCGGGGACCGGCCGCGAAGCGATTGCGACGCTGGAGTCAACTCCGGACGTGGCCATTGTATTGATGGATATCATGATGCCGGAAATGGATGGATACGAGACCATGCAGGTCATTCGGCAAAATCCTTCGTTCCGCCGCTTGCCAATCGTGGCATTGACGGCCAAAGCTATGAAAGGCGATCGCGAAAAATGTCTGGAAGCGGGAGCGTCGGAGTATTTGGCAAAACCTGTAAACACCGAACAGCTCCTCTCAGCACTTCGGATGTGGTTTCACAGATAAAACAATTCTTCGCATCGAGGAGTTAGGTTTCGGTTGGCGCTCATTTGAGGGTGGCTAGCGAATGATGAACGAGCAAGAGAAGGTCAAGATTTTGATGGTAGATGATCAGCCGGCCAAGCTGCTTAGCTATGAAGTCATTCTCAAGGAACTAAACGAAGACCTGCTCAAGGCCCATTCCGGCAAGGAAGCGTTGGACCAGCTGCTGAGAAACGACATCGCGGTTGTACTAATGGATGTCAGCATGCCGGAACTGGACGGTTTCGAGCTCGCGGACATGATTCGGCAGCATCCTCGGTTTCAGAAAACAGCCATCATCTTCATTTCTGCAGTGCACCTCACCGACATAGACCAGCTCAAAGCTTATCAACGAGGCGCGGTGGACTATATTTCCGTTCCTATCGTTCCAGAGTTGTTGCGCGCTAAAGTGACCGTCTTCGCGGATTTGCATCGCAAGACGCGGCAGATGGAAACGCTGAATCAGCAGTTACGCAATCTCTCAGCGCGTTTGATGGCTGCGCAAGATGAGGAGCGGCGACGCATCGCCCGCGAATTGCACGATAGCGTCGGCCAATTGGTTGCGACGTTTTCGATGAATAACGGATTGGCGCTGATGCAAGCCGATAAGCTGAGCCCTACAGCGGGCAATGCCTTGCGCCATAATACTGCGCTGGTGCAACAGCTTTCCAAGGAGATACGCACTATTTCGCACTTGCTTCACCCGCCGCTTCTGGACGAAATCGGTTTGTTGCCTGCGATCAAAATGTTTGCAGACGGTTTTGCCGAGCGCAGCAGCATAAAGGTTGGCGTGGACTTTTCCCCGGACATAGGCCGGCTAACGCCCAAGGTAGAAATTTCGATTTTTCGAATCGTGCAGGAATGTTTGACAAATGTGTATCGCCATTCGGAAAGCAAGACAGCGTCGATCAAGATATGGCCTTCCGATGACAAAATGCTTTCTCTTCAAGTATGCGATCAAGGAAAGGGAATACCGTCGGAGCGCCGTGTTTCCATGTCCCAAGGAAAAAGTGACGGCGTAGGGCTCAGCGGCATGCGCGAGCGCGTAAGGGAACTGGGAGGCACGCTTGACATTCATTCGAATGGGAACGGAACCACGGTGTTAGCAGTGATTCCGGTGACCAGCGCCGAGACAGCCAGCGATTGAAATCTACCGGAAGTTAGATTAATTCAGCGCATCTGAACGTAAGGCCGTTAAATTAAATAAGTTGGCGAGGATCAAAGGATGACGCAGACGCACACCCGTTTTTTGATCGTGGACGACAGCGAACTTGTGAGGCAAGGTCTGCGTATTGTCTTGCAAGAAAACCCCGAATGGGAAGTATGCGGCGAGGCGTCCAATGGCGCGGATGCCGTGGAACTTTTCAAAGAATTGCACCCCAATCTTGTGATCGTCGATTTTCAAATGCCGGGAATGAATGGCATAGACACTGCGCGGCGCCTGCTGGAAGTCGCTCCTGCCGTGCCAATCATAATGTTTACCCAACATGCCAGCAACGAGTTGGAGAAACATGCTCTGGACGCCGGCATTCGCTCGGTAGTGTCCAAGACCGATGCGCTCCCAATTGTCGGGATTATTGAGGCGCTTCTCGACCCCGTTGATCCGACCGTCGGGTTGCAAAACAACATTTAATTGCAGGAATCAGCGGTTAATTGACAGGAATCAGAGATCGAACGTGGTTTACGATGTTCTCCGCTTCGGTTTTTGACACAACCAAATCGAACGGTGAATTCGTGTCCAGCAGGTAATTCTTCACGCTCTCGGCGTGTATGGTGAGCACGATAATCGGAACGTGAGGCATTAACTGTTTTAATTTACGAGCCGTTTCCATTCCATTTATTACCGGCATATTTAAATCGAGAATGATCAGATCCGGCCTGCATTGTCCGGCGAGTGCAATCGCTTGCGCTCCGTCGACCGCCTCGGCGCAAAGATTAAAGTCCTTTTCTTCTTCGAAGATCTTACAAAGCACCTTGCGAAGTGTGGGGTTGTCGTCCGCTATCAGGATTGTCTTGGCCATTTAAGTCTCTTCGATAGGATGAAGGCAGCTAGGAAGGAAGCAAGTTCTGAATACAGTTTATAAGTCCGAGCATGCCGTCCGCTTTTGCGATCACCGCATCGACAGCAATCCCTTTGGGGCTGAAAGTTCTGCGAACCGCCTCGCTATACATCGTGAACAGGACTATCCGCATCTTGGGCATCATTTCTTTCAGCACGGATGCCACCACGATGCCGTTGGTCCGCGGCATCGCCAAATCCAGGAGAACCAAGTCCGGCTTCAGCATGCGGGCCTTTTCGATGACGTCCTCGCCATCGACGGCGTCGCCGCAAACTTGGAAATTTCGTTCCTTGAGACAGGTGCAAATGACCCTGCGGACGGTGTCACTGTCGTCGGCGACTAGAATTCGCTTGGACATCAATAGGCCTTTATTCCTTGCAAATCGCTGAGACTGAATCGCTCCGCGCTATAAGGGCGTGGTTGCGTCGACACAACCCTGTGCAAAACTCTTACCCACGCTACTCCGGGCTAAAGGCTCTTGGAATACACTGTTCAATGTAGGACATCTCGCCAAGCTCTGGCGCATATATGGGCTGGGAACGCACGAAACACCCGGTGTTACAGCGCTTAGTACTTTCGTACCGTTAACTTAGAGAGTGACTGCGACAAGCGAACTATCGACACCTGCGAAGTGCGTCCCTACCTTAAGAATAGAGGTAACTGCGGAGATTCGTAAGAGATCGCGCGAAACCGGTGGATGAAGTGGCGTCGTGATTCGTTCGCCGTTTCTGCGTCGACCGCGATTGTTGCGCACGATTTAATCTGGGATGTATGACGAGATGTACCCCGGGGATGTACTCCGGAAGGATTCGATGCACACATTACTGGCAGTGGAAAATTTGAATGTTTGCTACCGCTCGGGCGCGAGCCAGCAGCACGGCGCGGTGAAGAATGTGAGCTTCGAGATCAGAGAGGGCGAAGTTTTAGGACTGATGGGTGAGTCTGGATGCGGAAAGACGAGCATCGCGCTGGCATTGCTGGGATTGCTCTCCAAGGAACGCGCGGATGTGTCCGGGTCGGTTCGGTTTCTCGGAAAAGAATTGCTCGCGTTGGACCAGAGCGCGCTGCGCGCAATCCGCGGAGCAGGAATTTCCATGGTATTTCAAGAGCCGGAAATAGCGCTGAACCCGGTGATGCGTGTGAGGGATCAGGTGGCGGAAGTAATTCATGCGCACAAAGATTTGAGTTGGGCGCAGTGCCGCGCGAATGCGGAATTGGCGATGGCTCGCGTGGGGCTGCCGAGTACGCAGCGGATTTTTTCGGCGTATCCACACCAATTGAGCGGAGGTCAGCGACAGCGTGTGGTGTTAGCGCAGGCACTCGCGTGCGAGCCGGCGCTGGTGATTGCTGACGAACCTACTGCGTCGCTTGATGCGCGCAGCCAGGACGAGCTATTAACGCTGTTGCGGGAATTGCAACGCGAATTGCGCATATCGATCTTGTTGATCAGCCACAGCGTAGAAGTGCAGGCACGACTTGCCGACCGTCTGATGGTGATGGCGGGAGGGCGCATCGTGGAGCAAGGGAGATTTGAGGAGCTTTATCGGAATCCGTCGCACGAATGCACACGAGAGATGCTGCGAACGGATGCGCGTGCGGATGTTGCTGAGGAATTGGAATTCGAGATGGTTACGTAGTAATTGTTGCGGCGACCTGCCCAATGGAGCCGAAGAAAAAGCCCTCGCTTGATTCTCGGCGTCGGCGCTAGGCGTAACGACTGTGAGAGACACGAAAAGACCATGAAACGTGAGCAACAATCCGAGGCGAACCGGATCGAGCCACTCTTGCGCATCGGTGGACTGAGCAAACACTATGTTCAGCAACGCACATTTTCGCGCTCGGAATTCAGCGTCAATGCATTTGAAGATGTGGACCTGACACTTTTTCGCGGGAAGACGTTGGCGCTTGTGGGAGAGTCCGGCGCGGGAAAATCGAGTCTGGCGCGATGTATCGCTTTGCTCGAACGTCCCAGCGCAGGGAAGATGGAATTGGAAGGTACGGAGCTGCTCGCGCTCGATCGAAGGGACCTTTACCGAGTTCGCCGGCGGATACAAATGATTTTCCAGGACCCGACGTCGGCTTTGAATCCGGGATTGAGTGCGTGCGAAATCGTCATGGAGCCGCTCGAGATTCAGCGCGAGGGAACGAAGCTACAAAGGCGCGAGCGAGCGCTGCAACTGATGGACCAAGTTGGCTTGGACCCAGGGTGGGAACGGAAACTGCCGCTTGAGTTCAGCGGTGGCCAACGGCAGCGGCTGGCAATCGCTCGGGCTCTGGCGCTGAGACCAAGCGTGTTAATTCTCGATGAGGTTTTATCGAATCTTGACGCTTGGAACCAGGCTCTGATTCTGAAATTGCTTGGGGACCTGCAAGACTCGCACGCGCTCGGCTACTTGCATATCTCGCACGATCTGCGTTTAGTTTCGCAATTTGCCGACGAAGTCGCGGTGATGTACCAGGGCAGAATTGTGGAGCAGAAGAAAACGCGCGAGTTATTCGCCTCTCCCGAACATTCTTACACTAAGGAACTTCTTTCCACGGTGCAGTCGGTGGAATCGATTCTTCTGGAGCGGTCTGCGTAAGACGCCACGATGAAATACTGCGCGCGACGCCTGTTCCACGCCACGCTCCTTCTTCTGGGAGTGTCGATTTTCTCGTTCGTAATCCTGCAATTGGCGCCTGGCGATTTTTTTTCGCCGATGCGACTGAATCCTCAGATTTCTTCACGGACAGTGACGGGACTGCGTTCGCAATATGGTTTGGATCAGTCGTTGCCGGCGCGTTATGGACACTGGCTGCACGCCGTTCTTAAGGGCGATCTGGGTCCATCGTTTGCTTACAACAGCCCGGTGACGCCGCTTCTGGTGACCCGCGCGCGCAACACCATTCTGTTGACCGGGACGTCGATGCTGCTCGCGTGGATGCTCGCAATTCCGCTGGGAATTTGGAGCGCTGTACATCGCGGAAAATGGGGAGACCGGGCCGGCGGGGCAGTTACGTCGGCACTGCTGACGATCCCGGACCTGGTGTTGTTTCTGGTTCTGCTACTGCTGGCTGTGCGTACCGGCTGGTTTCCTACCGGCGGAATGGTTTCTGCATCATTTAGCGATTTGAACTTGTGGGACAAAATGAAAGATGTGGCGGCGCACCTTTTTCTGCCCGCTTTGGGATTGGCAATAGCGACGCTGCCCACACTGCTGCGGCACGTGCGGTCGGCGATGATCGAAGTGCTGGAGGCGCCTTTCGTTCGCGCGGCGCGAGCACATGGAATCGCTGAACGGCGTGTGCTGCTTCGCTATGCTTTGCCGGTTGCGGCCAGCCCTCTGATTTCTTTATTCGGCTTTTCGCTGGGAACGATGCTGAGCGCTTCCTTGCTGGTGGAAGTGATCCTGAGCTGGCCCGGGATCGGCCCGCTGTTAGTTGAGGCGATTTTGGTGAAGGATGTTTACGTGGTGATGGGAGCCGTGATGCTGTCGTCCGTTTTCCTGGTCGCAGGAAATCTTTTTGCGGACCTGATGCTCTTTGCAGCCGATCCCCGGATACGAGTGGAGTGATGAGTTGACGCATAAGCAAAAACTCGTGGGAGCGCTGGTATTGCTGGCGGCATTTCAGAGTTTCATTCTGTTCGCCGGCTTTTTTGCTCCGTATGATTTCGCGACGCAGGACCGCGAGCGCCCGTTCGCGCCTCCAACCGCGCTTCATTTCACGGATACACGCGGGAATGTTCACATTCGTCCCTTCATTTATAACCTCATAGACTCGGGGCCAAGCGGGGAAGTGAATCAACCAGATTTCGACCATCCCTATCCAGTGCATTTTTTCGTGCGCGGCGCGCCCTACAAAATTGCAGGAGTATTTGGATCCAACGTGCATCTTTTTGGCGTCGAGGGTCCAGGGCACATTTTTCTGATGGGTTCAGACTCTTACGGCCGCGATCAATTCTCCCGATTTCTATTTGGCGGCCAAATCTCCATGCTTGCCGGCTTGATTGCCGCGATTCTGTCGGTGTCGATTGGAATTATCGTCGGAGGGATTGCAGGATTTTACGGCGGATGGGTTGACGAGCTGCTGATGCGCGGAGGAGAACTTTTTCTGGCGTTACCGTGGTTGTATCTTTTGTTTGCTGTGCGCGCGGCGCTGCCTCTGCACATTTCGCAATGGGAAGTTTTCTTGCTGTTGGTTTCCGTAATGGGGTTGATCGGCTGGGCTCGTCCTGCGCGGCTTATTCGGGGTGTGGTGTTGAGCGCGAAGCAGCGCAACTTTGTGGTCGCGGCGCGGGGATTCGGAGCTTCGGACATGTACTTGCTTCGGCGGCACGTGCTGCCGCAAACGTATGGAGTCCTGTTGACGCAGATGACGCTGTTGATTCCGCAGTATGTGCTGGCGGAAGTGACCCTCACGTTTCTGGGCCTGGGTGTTGGCGAGCCTTTGCCGAGTTGGGGCTCTCTGCTTTCCTCTCTGCAGCAGTACTACGTTCTTTCCTCCTATTGGTGGATGTTCCTTCCCGCGTTGTTTCTGATTCCGCTGTTCCTTGTTTTTTACACTGCGGCGGATGCTCTACAGGAACTTCACAAATCGGTCACGCTGTAAAAGCGGCTCAAACTCTGTTAAGAATTTAAGGTATGGTGAGAATCCGTCAGTGGGCGAAACTCGTCCTTGCGATGATAATGGCGAGCACTTGGGCGAGCGCTTGTTGTTTGGCGCAGGGTCTGCCCGGGCAAGCGGGCGAAGAACGGATGATTGCGGAGGGCGCCCCGGGCCACGCGGGTGGCAGACTCGTGGTCGCTTTGCGCTCGGAGCCCAAGACTATTAATCCGGTCCTGGCTGTGGATGAGCCCTCGCGGGACGTGATCCGTTGCGTGACCGCCGATCTGATTCACATTAATCGAGGGTCGTTGAAAACGGAACCTTCCCTGGCCAAGTCGTGGAAAGTCTCCAACGATGGCCGACAATACACGCTGCAACTTCGCCGCGGGTTGCGTTTTTCCGATGGCGAGCCGTTCAATGCGGACGATGTAATCTTCAGTTTTCAAGTTTATCTGGACGAGAAAATCGATTCCTCGCAACGTGATTTGCTGGTAGTGGACGGCAAACCTATCACCGTGGTGAAGGTGGATGCGTACAAGGTTCGCTTTGAATTGGCAAAACCTTATGCCGCTGCCGAGCGATTGTTCGATGGCGTCGCGATTCTGCCGCGGCATTTGTTGGAGGCGAGCTATCGGAGCGGCAGCTTTTCACAAGCATGGAATCTTTCAATGCTGCCGAGCCAATTCGCTGGACTTGGCCCATTTCGATTGAAGGAATACGTTCCCGGGCAGCGCGTGGTGCTTGAAAGGAATCCGTATTACTGGAAAGCAGACCGTGCCGGGAACCAATTGCCGTATCTGAATGAAGTGGTATTTCTTTTCGTTCCCAGTGAGGACGCGCAAGTGATCCGGTTCCAATCGGGAGATACCGAGGTGCTCAGCCGGTTCAGCGCGGAGAACTTCGCGGTACTGCAGAAACAGCAATCAGTGAAGGGTTATCACCTCGACGATCTGGGATCAGGACTTGAATACAATTTCTTATTTTTCAATCTGAACGATTTGGCGCCGAAAGGGCTTCCGGAAGTTGCGAAAAAGCAGGCTTGGTTTCAGGATGTGCGTTTCCGGCAAGCAGTTTCAGCGGCGATTGACCGCGAAGGAATCGTGCGGCTGGTTTACAGCGGACGCGCGACTCCGATATGGGATCAGGTGACGCCAGGGAACAAGCTCTGGGTGGACGAAAAGATTGCCCGTCCTGCGCGATCGCTGGAGCATGCCCGCCAACTCTTGCAATCCGCCGGTTTTTCGTGGAGCAGCGGAGCTCTAGTAGATCCGCACGGCAATCTCGTGGAATTTTCGATCCTGACCAGTTCGTCGAATGCCCAGCGTATGAAGATGGCTACGATCATTCAAGATGATTTGAGCCAACTTGGGATGAAAGTACAAGTGGTTCCGTTGGAGTTTCATGCGATGGTGGACCGGCTGCAGAATAGCTACAACTATGAAGCAGCGGTGATGGGGCTGGTAAGCGGCGATGCCGATCCAACGTCGGAAATGAACGTTTGGCTATCGAGCGGCGAAACCCATCTCTGGCATCCGAACCAAGACAAACCCGCGACGCCGTGGGAAAGCGAAATGGATCAGTTGATGCAGGAGCAACTGGTCACGTTGGACTACGCGAAGCGGAAACAGCTCTACGACCGCGTGCAGGAAATCGTGGCTGAAAATCTTCCGATGATTTGTCTTGTGAGCCCGGACATTTTGGTGGCGGCCGCCAATCGAGTAGGGAATTTCCACCCGGGGATTTTGGTCCCCTACGCGCTGTGGAATATCGAACAGCTTTATATTCAATAAAGTGAGCGCGAGCCGCAACACTCTCCTTAGAAAACCAACGCTTGATGAAGTGCGCGCCGCGTGGCCGGATACGCGGCTTGTCCGCGAATGCCTCGGTGGGGGAGAAGAGGCTTGGTGCGCGTTAATTTCCAAATACAAGAACCTCATTTTTTCGATCCCGATGAAATACGGTTTTTCCTCGGACGAGGCAACAGATATTTTTCAGGCAGTCTGTTTGGATTTATTGTCCGAGCTGCCCAAGCTGCGCAAAGTGAAAGCTTTGCCGAAGTGGATCATGCAAATTACCGCGCACAAATGCTTCCACAGAAAACAGCAGGAGCGACGTACCGAGGTTTCAGATCCGAACGACAAGCAATTCGAAAAGAGCACGCCGGCTCGCGCGGAAGAAATTCTTAGGGAGGCAGAAGACGAACAAGGTTTGCGGCAGGCCATGTCTGAGTTAACTCCGCGATGTCGTCAGCTTGTGCACATGCTCTTCTACGACGAACCCGCTCGACCGTATCAAGAAATCGCCGAGACGCTGGGAATCGCGGTGGGATCTATTGGATTCATACGGCAGCGCTGTCTGGACCGACTGCGGAAGCGGCTTCTTGAAGAAGGTTTTTCGTGAAAGCGCAGAAAAAGAGGGAACGTCTCTCCGAGCGCTCGCTTCGCGAACTGGCAGGTCTTAAGACGGAATCCAGCCGTAAAAAATTCATCTCGGCGCACCGGCGGCTGTTTGACGACAGCGTGGTCCGGCAACTCAACGACGTGGTGCGCACCAAGTTGCGCGAAGATCCCCACGAAGCTCTCTTTTTGGCGGAAGCCAGCGTAGTCATCGCGCGCCGATTGCGAAACCGGGAAGCTTTGGGCCGGAGCCTGCGCTCCAAAGCGAACTCTCTTTACATGCTCGGAGACAATCAAGAGGCATTGGAATTTCACGGCGAGGCCTTGCGCATTTTTCGGGAAATCCACAATCCCGAGGAAGAAGCGCGCACTCTGATTCCTTCGATTCAGCCCCTGATTCTATTGGGGAAATACGACCAAGCTTTTGGCGCGGCGGAAGATGCCAAGAAAATCTTCCGGCAATTAAATGACGACAAGCGCTGGGCGCATGTCGAAATCAATGTTGGCAACATTTACCACCGGCAGGACCGTTTCGAGGAAGGCCTGGCTTGCTACGAACGCGCGTACGAGATGCTGCTGCCTTTTCGCGATTCCGAGGGCTTAGCCGTCGCGCTGTACAACATGGCGGTCTGCCTGATCACGCTAAATGATTTTCCGCGGGCGCTGGCGACCTACCAGCGCGCGAGGGAAATGTGCGCCAGCCACGGCATGACGCTACTGGTAACGCAGAGCGACTACAACATTGCATACCTTTATTACCTGCGGGGTGAATACAGCCGCGCGATTGAAATGTTGCGCGCCACACGCGCGGAGTGCGAGAAGAACGGGGATGCCCACGTCCTTGCACTGTGCTACCTCGACCTGGCGGAAATATATCTGGAATTGAACCTGAGCACGGAAGCGAAGGAATCGGCTCATGACGGTTATTTGCGTTTCCAAAAACTTGGGATGGGATACGAGGAAGCAAAATGCCAGGCATACGAAGCGATGGCCTTGAGCCAATTGGGAAAAGCGCTGGGCGCGCTGGATTTGTTTACGCGAGCACGCGCGAAGTTTGTCAGCGAAAAAAACCTGGTGTGGCCCTGGCTGATGGATTTGTACCAAGCGGTCGTTCTTTACAACGAAGGAAGGCTGTTCGAGGCTCGACGGCTATGTTCGGTCGCGGCGCCTACAATCAATTCTGCTTCCGGCAAAATCTCTGCCACCGCTCGTACTTCCTGCAGAATCATCGGAGCCTGAGCGTCCGGAATTCCCAGGACTAGAGAAGTCCCGCCAGCATGCGCGGGCTTTTCCTGGCAGTGAGCAAAAACGCTGGCGCTGGGCGCGTAAGAAATCGTGAAGGAATCGATCAGATACCCTGTGTCGTCCAGCAAAGCGTGAAAAGGAAGATAATGCAGCACGCCGTGCGGCACGATAATCAAATGACGCGCAGATATATAAGGACGAATGGGCGCCAACACCTCTTCGTAAAGTTGACGTAAGTGCACCTGCATCACGTCGAGCATGGATTTCTCAAACGTCTGCGTGTATTCCGCGCCCAATTTGAATTTCGAAATCTGGAAATGCAGCATCCGCAGCAAGTTGACCGCGCGCGAAACGGGCGTTACCGGCACGATTTTCAGTCCTTCATGCGTCAACACCGCCGCAATGAATTGATCTTTCA
>Ga0206845_1172_pt1 | contig 15914 bp, 14 predicted proteins | sample Alteio_BWOrgCont_19_FD_152887 | JGI IMG/M metagenome (GOLD analysis project Ga0206845, IMG submission 152887) | Enriched cells from forest soil in Barre Woods Harvard Forest LTER site, Petersham, Massachusetts, United States -... | ecosystem: Environmental > Terrestrial > Soil > Temperate forest >...
ACACTGTGAAGATTAACGAGCACTGCGCCGCCTGTGGCCGCAAGCCCCACTCCGTTTCCGAAAAACAGACCAGCCACCGCAGCAGCGAGGCCAGCCGTCTGAGCCGCCTGTTGTTGAGGGTTCTGCGCCAGGGGATCGTACGCCGCAAGCGAGGGATTTACCCCGTGCAGGAGCGTTCCCAACTGCACACTGGCTGGTTGCGTGGGATCGATTCTGGTGGAGGAATACTGTTGGGCAAACCCAACCACCGCCGCATCCACGTTCTGCCCCGTATCGAGCGTCTGCTGCTGCGTGATGGCCTGGATCAGCGCCTGAGTCTCTTCGGTCTTCGCTGCATAATCGGCCAGCTGGCCGATCAACTCGTTGTTCTTCGCAACGAGACTTGCGACTTTAGCCTTATTCAGACCCTCCGGACCCCAGACGAGGCTCACGAGTTGGGTCTGGAACGGCACGGTCCATGATGCCGATTCCGCCGCGGGCTTCGGATCGAACACGAGGATCTTTGAGCCGTCCGAGGGTACCAGCAGAAGGGCGATGCGAACCTTCTTTTTCGCGAGCGCCATGATGTCGACCGGGCGATATGAAATTGTGTCGCCGGCGCCGAGCTGGTTCACCGTTCCGATATCCAGTGGATCGCCACTCGTTCGCGGTGCCACCGACAGGACAAAACGGCCCAGCGGAGCGCCGCCTGGACACATCAGCGGAGCCATCGCGTAAATGCACGGCAGGAACAAGAACAGGGTCAGGACGGCTCGCAGTACGATCAGGGACATCCGCGGCTCTCTTTGAGACATCTCTTTCTAAGACGCCTCGCGGCCGGCGAAAGTTTTCCCTTTCAGCGGTTAATCTGCGTGACGCGACACACGTTGACCCTACTGTCTCGACAGGATTGTGCGCCATCGGTTTCACGATGACCATGGAATCGGAAGTCCGGCGTTGTGCGGAAACTTCCTTCAGGAGGAAAGACGATGAACCAGAAGGCTGTGTTTACAGGCTTGTGCGTTTTGGGGTTTCTTGCCGGCGCGGCCATGGCGCAAGCGAAAACCGGTAGCCATACGAGCAAGCAACAGGATGAACAATTTATCAGGACGGTCGCGATCGACGATATGACCGAGGCGCATCTGGGAGAAATGGCACATGACAACGCGGTGAAGGCCAGTCAAGGATTTCGGTCAGACCGTTTCCAGCGCTGAGACGAAGGATTATGAACAAATGACCGTGCTCGCGAACAAAACCGGCGAACATATTCCGAAAGGTATCGATTCCCGAAAGTCTCCCGCTATCCGGACTCTGGCAGAGGCGAAAAGCGGAAACTTCGACCACGAATTCCTGCAGGAGGAAATTGCGAACGAGCGGAAGATCATAGCCGTGCTGCAGCACGAGGCAAGCCATGGAACCAATCCCGATATGAAAGAGTGGGCGGGCAAAATGGTCGCGACACGCCAGGAGGAACTGCAGAAAGCTGAAGCGCTGATGAAGTAGCTGAACGTAATCGCCCGGTTACCATCGGAGTCTGTGTCCTGGGTCATCGCGGCGATTGCGCTCCTGCTTATTCTGATCAGACCGTGGCGGATCGCCGAAGCTGTATGGGCGTGCTCGGGCGCGGTCCTGCTTGTTGTGCTGCGCGTTCTGTCTCCCGCGGACGCGCTTGCGGCGGTGGGCCGGGGAACAGACGTCTATCTGTTCCTTACAGGCATGATGGTGCTCGCAGAGCTTGGCCGGCGCGAAGGCTTCTTCGATTGGATCGCGGCGGAGGCAATACATCTGGCGCGAGGTTCGCGGACACGTCTTTTCGCGATCGTCTACGTCGCCGGGACGCTGGTGACGATCTTTCTTTCAAACGACGCCACGGCTGTCGTGCTGACGCCGGCCGTGCTGGCCGCGGTGAAGAAAGCGCGCGCCACGCCTCTGCCCTACATGCTGATTTGCGCGCTGATTGCAAATGCGGCGAGCTTTGTTCTGCCGATTTCGAACCCGGCGAATCTGGTGGTTTACGGCTCGAAGATGCCGCCCCTGCTTGTCTGGTTGAGATCGTTTGGATTGCCGTCCCTGCTTGCCATCGCGGTCACGTTCCTGGTCCTTTGGTTTGCAACCCGCAAATACATGAATGGGGCGATGGAGACCGAGGTCGAGCGGCCGCACTTGTCTCGCACTGGTAAGTACACAGCCTGGGGTATCGGCGCGACTGCCGTCGTGCTCATCTTGGCTTCCGGTTTCGATCTGAATCTGGGATTGCCGACGTTCGTGGCGGCGATTGTGGTCGCCGCCACTATTGCATTCGAGGATCCCGCAGCGCCGCTCGCCATTTTTAAGCACATTTCCTGGAGCGTGCTTCCTCTGGTTGCGGGCTTGTTTGTTCTGGTTGAGGCAGTCGATCAGGCCGGCGCCCTCGAACTCAGTCGGACGTTCCTGCAGCGCGCAGGAAGCGCGCGCCCTCTCGCGGGCGCGCTGTCCTCGGCCTTCGGCGTCGCAGGTCTGTCGAACCTCGTGAACAACCTGCCCGTCGGCCTGATTGCGGGTAACGCACTTCGCGGCGCCGCAGCCCCTGAGTTGATTCGGAATGCCGTGTTGATCGGCGTGGATCTCGGGCCGAATCTCGCCGTATCCGGTTCGCTCGCCACCATACTTTGGCTCACGGCGCTGCGGCGTGAGGGAGAGGACGTCGGCTTCTTCCAGTTCCTGCGCTTCGGCCTGCTGGTGATGCCGCCCGCGCTGGCGATCTCGGTCTTAAGTCTGCTTCTCTTCTCGCAGCGTTAACAGCTACCGGCAGGTCGCAGCAACAACCGAACTCTGCATACTGGCGAAAAGGCGCTCGGTCTCTCTCGCCTTTGCCGGGTTCGCTGTGTGAATCCGCGCCATGATCAGTTCCATAAAACGCTCATAGCGGGCGAAGGTGGCCAGATCGTTTGCAGCAATCGCCGACTCCACGGTCCGTACCGTCTCCGGGGTGATCAGTTCGATTCTGCCGACGAATACACGCGCTCTCGACGACGGGCTGGGATCGATATCCAGCGGTAGAATCGCATCCACTGCAGAGGTCGGAAGAAAATAGATCAGGCGCGAGCCTTCTTCGAACCAGGAGTCCCGCCACGTCTCAACCATTGCGTGGGCTTCTTTTGGAAACAGTCCCTGCCGGACAAGGTTAGCCTCCAGATCGCTGAGCAATTCCGGGAGCGTGCCGTCGAGCGGCGGCGAATCGAGGGTCGTCGCGCTCAGCAAAGAACCGACATCGCGATAGCCTATTCTGCCGCCGTGATTTTCGAACAGGATGACCTTGGGAACGGGTCCGCGGCCGTGATTTTGGATAACGATTCGTCCGCCTTCTGCAACCCGCGCGGAAAGCGGAATGGGAAAGCTCCCCACACCGCGATAAAACAGAAACTTCTCGTGCTGATCTCCCACGGTGAGTGGAGCGCTGTCCGTTTCGCGAGCGGCGTAGTAGCGGTTTGGACTGTTCTCCTTCGGGAATGATGGAGAAGAATTTGGTTTAACCCTGATGTTTCGCCACTCGATACCGCCCGTCAGACTACTGAACGAGGCATAACTGTTGAGCCTTTGTTCGGCACTGTCCACGCCGGCTTTCACAGAATCTCTGTGGTCGCCATTCGGATACCACTCCGTAATCTGTCCATACGGAAATGAGACTCTTACGTTCGCATCCAGTTCCTGGGAGCTGTAGAAATACAGGACGGGTGTTTCCATTCGTACCGTACCGCGCAGCGTGGATTTGAAGCCACGATAACCATAGTCGTTGACGAACTTAGGCAGGTTGCTCTTGCAGCCGAGCGCGTACCAATCGGCCGGAGCGCCGTCTGCTCCCGCAACGGATGTGAAGGTTCCCCACTCGTGGATAGTCAGACTGTTTGACGGCTGGTGACCGATATTCGCCGCCATAAGTAACGCCGCGGCCGGGATAGTCAGCAGCGGTAAGAAGTGAGTTGCGGATTTCATTGCTTTTCTCCTTGCGTGTGCGCCAGTGCCTTCAATGACGCTTCGATCTCCGCATTTGTCGGCGAATGCGGCAGGAGTTTGGATGAGTCCCGGATGAAGCCTCCGGGGCCGATCGGGATAATCGCGCCGGCACTTGCGTGATCGCATGTTCCGCTCAGGCTGACGACCCACGCTCCATCTGCGGTCCAACTCTTATTGACACCGTAGACGCCTGGCTGCGACAGCTTTGCCAGATTGAGTGGTACCGACCGCCGCATACCCTTGATCAGACCTTCGGCCGTGCCACTGATTTGAGCCTTCGCGGGATCGGCGCATCCCTCCGTTCGAAATACGAACAAAGCAGTTTTTGACCGGTAATCCCCGGAGGCCACGGGATTTCCAATGTTGAACGTAAACCCGTCCGCAAGCGCCAGTGCCGCGATAAAGAAACCAATTACGGCAGATCGAACCATCGCAAACTTCTTTCGGAACCGTTAGACGGATGCGAACGATTTTTCTTCCCGATTTGCTTTAGTTACCACGTCCATGCCAGTTCTTCTCTCCAGTGGTCGAGGGTTTGGTGGTCGAGCTGGAGCGCCTTTTCGCGGGTAACCCCGGCGGGCAACGGCGTCAGAGCCGTTATGCGGTCGAAGACGCGGGCTCTGTCGCCCACTTCGACGCGTGAGAGCAGGTGCCAGAGCGTCAGCGTGTCGCGCTTACGCGATTCGGAGAGGATAATGGTGAGATTCCCGTTCGTTTCGAGCGCTCGCTTCAGGGCGTCCGAAGCATCGTCGAAGTACGGAATACCGGGTCCTGCTTTCGGCCGCGTGCGGCAACTCGCCCCGGCCGGCACGAGAGACTCCAGTCCCTTCCATTGGAATGACACCCAACCTCTGGTGACGCGCAGCAGGTCGGACCCGTCCTCTTCAGCCGTCAACAAGTACGCGCAGCCCAAATCGACCGCGGTTCCGGAAGGTGTGTCTACAAAGAACAGCTTCGGCGGGGCCGAAATCGTTGCCCGAATCTCGCCCCGCGCCAGCGTGAGTCTGTGTTCGTCAGGCTGGTCTTTCACGACTCGCACTCGAGTGTTCGGCTCTACTTCCACGGTTCCGATGTTGCCGATACTTATCGTGGTGCGAGAGGTCGAGCTCGTTTCAATCCAACTGCTGGCGGAGCGCCACCAGACGATACCGGCCAGAATCAGCACGACGGCCGGAGCCAGAAGCCACTGCCGCTGCCACGGCGGTCGCTTCGGAGCAGGCTGAAACCCCGCTTCGATGGAAGACCAGATTTCGTCGGGCGCCGCGACCGATTCGAGACTCTTGATTATTGCCATGCCCGACCTGACCTGCTCAGATTCTTCCCTGCACCGGACGCAGGTCCGGAGGTGCTCTTCTGCTTTGCGCAGTTCCGCGGCGGTGAGCTGCCCATCGAGGCGAGCCGCCAGTTGTGTCGAAATGTGTCTCGTGAACTTCACGCCTTCAACAGCTCCGCCAGCATCGTGTGTCCGCGGCTCAACCGCGAAGCCACGGTTCCCATGGAACAGCCCAAGGCTTTAGCCATTTCCTCGTATGAAAGCTCATCGAAATACCTTAATAGAACTGCAATGCGGAACTTCAGAGGGAGGGCCGAGATCGCAGAGCGCACCGAACTCACCATCTGTGTACGCGCATAGTCTTCCTCCTGTGAACCCGGCACGGCGAAAGCTTCCATACGCGCGCGATCTGACGTGACGACTTTCGACTTGCGGCCTCGCGCTGCGTCCATGCATTCGTTGACAACGAGTCGGTAAAGCCATGTGGAGAAGCCGGCATCGCCGCGAAATTGGCCGATCGAAGTGATCAGTTTGAGAAACACCTGTTGCGTGACATCGGCCGCTACCGCAGGGTCGCCATGAAAGAAATAGAGCGCCACCGAATAGACGCGATCCTTGTATAGAAGATAGAGCGCACGAAAGGCGTCCCGGTCACCCAGACGGCAGGATTCGACGACATCAGCATTCACTTCGCGACCGGTCAGATCGGCCACCGGCGAATGGGACGGACCATGGAAGAATTTTCTTCCATTTCCGGGGTGGTTATTTTTTGGCTGGGGCGGGAAGCGGCGGCAAAGGCGCAGGATCCTGATAACCGCGGGTTCCATCGGGGCGTATCGGACCGGGACCGAAGCCGAGATGTTCGCGGTCGACGTTGTTCTCCGAGCACGAATATTCTTCGATCTTCTGATCAGGCTTACCGAGTACCCAGGTTCGCGAATAAGTGAAGGGATGCGTGTAGAACTTCGGGTCGTCAATCAGGGTCTCGACGTGGATGTGGTTGTGATCGGGCCGCGTCCAGCGTTCGACGACATGCAGCGCGTCGCTGTGGGGATCGCCGTTTTCATCGGCCCACACCTGGGTGTCCTTGAAGCCGGTCGAATCGACCACAAGGGTGTTGCCTTCCCAATGTCCGACCTCGTCGCCGAAGAACGAGGGGTCGGGATCCGGATCATGCTTGCGGCCGTCCGTCGGAATCAGCCGGTAGTACGAGTAGAAGTAAAGGAAGGCGACGTACTGGGGGCTTTGCACGATCTGGAACGGCAGGCCGCTGGCGTTGTGCCTCGGTATGCCCCCGATGATGCAGATGCTCTCCGGGTCAATCGTCGCGGTGACGTTGTGCTTCCATGCGGCTTCGCCGGCAGGGGTGAATGGCAGCTTCAAGCCGGGCTGATCCTTCGCGATGTTGCCGCCGGGGACCGTGTCTTTGGTGCCGATCCAGTAACCGTTAAAATCGGGGTGGTCGGCTGCCAGAGCGGGCGCCGACATCAGCAACGCGAGAACAACGTAGTTTCTCATGCGTCTCCTACTCTACCGGATTAGTATAGTATGATTGCGGTCAGGAGCCTTTCCATGCTGAAAGCGAAACTCGCCGGATTCGTCGGAATCCTTGGCCTTGCCGTCGCTGCCCCGCTGTTCGCTCACCATTCCTTCGCCGCCGAGTACGACGGCAGCAAGTCGTATCGCCTGGTCGGCACCATCACCAGGATTGAGTGGAGCAATCCGCACTCGTACTTCTATATCGATGTCAAGGACGATAAGGGCAACGTCGTGAACTGGGGCTGCGAGGGCGCCGGTCCCGGAGCGCTGACACGCCGCGGCTGGAAGAAGGGCGACGTGAAGATCGGCGATACGCTGATCGTCGATGGTTATTTTGCTAAAGACGGGTCTCATCTCATCGATGCGCGCCGCGTCACGCTGCCGGACGGCCGGGTTGTTTCGGGCGGCTCGCAGGGCGACGGTGGCCCCGCATCCGAGCTGTCAGTTGAGGACTCTTCCAAACCGAAGAAGTAACGTTTTCAGCAGTTTTTCAGGTCATAATGCTCCACTGGACGCAGGCATGGCATGTTTGCGTCCCCTGGTGTTGCTCTGCGTCGTTTCTAGCGCCGTTTTCAATGTGGGCGCACAAACTCCTCTCATAATCACTTTGCCTGAGGCGCTTAAGCGTGCGCAGCAGTACGGGACACAGATCGAGAGCGCAAATCTGAATGCTCAACTGGCGAAGGAAGATCGGGTTCAGGCGAAGGCCGCCACGCTGCCGGCGCTGAATGCGTTCAATCAGTTCATCTACACGGAGGGCAATGGCACGCCGTCCGGTGTGTTCGTGGCCAACGACGGAGTGCATGTGTATAACGAGCAGGCAGTGGTTCACCAGGAGCTTCTGGCGCTGTTTCGACACGGTGAGATTCGCCGGGCACTCGCCGCAGAGGCGGTGGCAAAGGCGAAAATCGAAGTTGCGCGGCGCGGTCTGACAGCGACTGTGGCGCAGGATTATTATGCTACCCTCGCGGCGCAGCGCAAGCTCGTGAACGCGCAGACCAGTCTCAGCGACGCGCAGCAGTTCCTGGACATTACGCAGAAGCTGGAAAAGGGCGGCGAAGTGGCGCACGCCGATGTGATCAAGGCGCAGATCACCCTGCAGCAGCGCCAGCGCGATCTGCAGGACGGGGAGCTTAATGTCGAGAAGGCGCGGATTGGGTTGGGGGTTCTGATCTTCCCTGACTTCCGGTCGGATTTCTCGGTCGCGGACGATTTGCAGGAGCCTGCTTTGCTGCCTCCGATGCCGGAGGCACTGGCGAAAGCCACCGCCAGTAATCCCGATGTCGAGGCGGCGAAGGCTGGTGTGCAAGCGGCGCAATACGATATCAGCGTGGCGAGGTATGGTTATCTGCCGTCGTTGAGTTTTGACTTCTTCTATGGGATCGATGCGAACCGGTTCGAGGCGAACAGCGCCATGGCGCAGGACTCCGGCCGCAGCACGCTGCCGAATTATGAGGTGTCGAACCGTCAGAACCTGGGGTATTCGGGCCAGGTGACGTTGAACATCCCGGTGTGGAACTGGGGCGCGACGCGCAGCAAGGTGAAGCAGGCTGAGTTCCGGCAAGAGCAGGCGAAGCTCGATCTGACGCTGGCGCAGCGGACTTTGCAGGCCAACCTTGCGAGCGCCTACAGCGAGGCTCAGGCGGCGCAGGCGCAGCTCGATTCTTTGCGGAGCTCGGAAGAGCTTTCTGCGGAAAGTCTGCGCCTGACCTTGCTGCGCTATCAGGCCGGCGAGGCGGTCGCGCTCGAAGTGGTGGATGCGCAGACAACGGTCGCGCAGGCGCGCAACGCGTATGATGACGGGCTGGCGCGCTTCCGCGTGGCGATAGCGATCCTGCAGACTCTGACGGGGGCGCTCTGAACTATGAGGAAATGGACATTTGCGCTCGCCCTGCTGTTTGCGGCATGCGGCAAGGCTCCGGACAAAGCCGCCGATGCGGAAGCGCCGACTCCGGTCGAAGTCGATGATGTCACGCGCGGGCCGATCGATGTGATCGTGAGCGCGGACGCGGTTCTGTATCCGTTCAATCAGGCGAACATGACGTCGAAGATCAGTGCGCCCGTGCGGCGTGTGCTGGTCAATCGGGGCGACCACGTTAAAGCCGGGCAGTTGCTGGCGGAGCTTGAGAGTCGCGACCTCGCCGCCGCAGCCGAGGAGAGCAAGAGCCAGCTGGCTCAGGCGCAGTCCGCTTATCAGACTGTTTCCGGAGCGACGGTGCCGGAGGATCGGACGAAGGCGCAGGCTGATGTGCAAGCCGGACGCGAATCGCTCGACGCCGCGCGGAAGCTGTATGAAAACCGCGTCGATCTGCAGAAGCAGGGGGCTCTTGCGCAGAAGCTGGTGGACGACGCCAAGGTTGCAATGGTGCAGGCGCAGAGTCAGCTTGAAACAGCGCAACGGCATCTGGAAGCGGTGCAGCAGGTCACCGGGTCCGAGCAGGTCAAAGCGGCTCAGGAGCAGGTGAACGCGGCGAAGGCCCACTATGCCGGCGCCACAGCGCAGGTCGCCTATTCCGAGGTTCGCAGCCCGATTAACGGCGTGGTGTCTGAACGTGCGCTCTATCCCGGGGATACGGCTCAAGCGGGCACTCCGATCGTGTCGGTGATCGATATCTCCAAGGTTGTGGCGCGCGCCAACATACCGGTGAAGGACGCCGGCCCGGTTCGCGTGGGGCGTCCGGCCACGATTACGAGCCCCGATGGAGTACTTGCGGGAAAGGTCACAGTGGTGAGTCCCGCGGTGGATCCGAGCACTACGACGGTCCAGGTGTGGGTGGAAGCGGATAACCCTGGCGAGAAGCTGAAGCCGGGCGCGAGCGTGCGCGTATCGATACGAGCGGACCTGATCAAGGACACGCTACTGGCTCCCGCTGCCGCTTTGCTGAACTCCGACGAGGGCGGCGAGATGGTGTTGACGGTCGATAAGAATTCTGTAGCGCATGAGCGCAAGGTCAACGTCGGGGTGCGTGAGGGACCGCGCGTACAGATTCTCAGCGGCGTCAGCGAGGGCGATAAGGTGATCACCTCGGGCGGCCTGGGGCTTGAGGACAAGGCGAAGGTAAAGGTCAAATCCGAAGACGACGAGGACGACGACAATTGAGGTCGCGCCCGATTATCTTTGTCGTCCTTACTCTGGTGGCGGTGGGCGTTTATCTCGCGTTCTCGATTCCGGTCGCGGTGTTTCCGTCCACCAACTTCCCGCGGATCGTGGTTGGCGTCGATAACGGGGTCGCTCCGATCGACCAGATGCAGGTGACGGTGACGCAGCCGCTCGAGGAGGCTGTTAATAGCGTTCCAGGTCTGGAGACTGTGCGGTCGACGACCAGTCGCGGGTCGGCTGAGATCGATCTGTTCTTCAACTGGAGCGTCGACATGTTTCAGACGCTGCAGTATGTGAACGCGGCGCTGGCGCGAGTGCAGCCGGAGCTTCCATCGACGGTCAAGTTGACTTCGAACCGGTTGACGTTCGCAGCGTTTCCGATCCTGGGTTACAGCCTGACTTCCGATACCGTTCCGCAGACGAAGCTGTGGGAACTGGCGACCTACACCATCAAGCCTCGGCTCAACCGCGTGAATGGGGTTTCGACCGTGGTGGTGCAGGGCGGGCAGGTGCCGGAGTTTCAGATCGAGCCCGATCCGGCGAAATTGCAGCAGACCCAGATCACGGTGCCGAACATTCTGGACGCGGTGGCTCGGAGCAACATGATCGATTCGCCGGGGCTGCTGGAGCATAACCATGAACTGGTGCTGGCGCTGGTGAGCGGGCAGACGCACACGCCGGAGGAGATCTCGAACATTGTGGTGAAGACCACGAACGGCGGGGTGCCGATTCGGATCGGCGATGTCGGGAGCGTTGCGCCTTCGGTGATGCCGGTTTATACGATCGTCACGGCGAACGGGAAGCCCGCCGTGCTGCTCAATTTGTTGCGGCAGCCGGACAGCAATACGGTGGCCGTTGCGGATGCGGTGGATCAGGAACTGACGCAGATTCGCAAGACTTTGCCTGCGGGCGTGAAGCTTGAGACCTTCTATGATCAGTCGATCCTGGTGCGCGATTCGATCTCCAGTGTTCGAGATGCGATTGTGATTGGGCTGATTCTGGCGGCGATCATTCTGGTTCTGTTCCTGCGCGACTGGGGCAGCTCGCTGGTGGCCGGGCTGGTGATTCCGGCTACGATTGCCATCACGCTGATCGCTTTGTGGGCGCTGGGGCAGAGCTTTAATCTGATGACACTGGGCGGACTGGCAGCCGCGGTCGGGCTGGTCATCGATGATGCGATCGTCGTGGTCGAAAATATTGTGCTGCATCGCGATTCGGGTCAGAGCCGCGGTGAGGCGATTCGCAGCGCTTTGCGGGAGATTCGCGTTCCGTTGGTGGGTTCTACGATTACTCCTATCGTGGTCTTCCTTCCTCTGATTACGATCACCGGGGTTGAGGGGACTTTCTTTCGGGCGCTCGGGCTTACTGTCGCCACCGCATTGCTTACTTCGCTGGCTTTGGCTCTCACCTGGACTCCGGCGCTTAGTCAACATTTGTTGAAGTCGAGCGGCAAGGGACATACTGAGGGCGGGAACCGGCTGACGCGGATCTATGAGCGGGCTTTGCGATTCACGCTGGCTTATCCTGTCGCTCTCGCGGGCTCGTGTTTGCTCCTGGTGGTTGCGTCCTACTTCTGCTATAACGCTCTCGGCAGCGACCTTTTGCCTGCTATGGATGAAGGCGGTTTTATCCTGGACTACCTGATGCCGGCCGGGTCTTCTCTGGCCGACACCAATCAGGTGCTGCTCGGGGTGGAGAAGATCCTTAAGGAGACTCCCGAGGTGGAGAGCACATCGCGACGTACCGGGTTGCAGCTTGGCCTGGCTACGGTGACGGAGGCGAACACGGGTGACTTCTCGGTGAAGCTTAAGGCGAAGCGTAGCCGGGGCGTCGAAGCGGTGATTGCCGATATTCGAGACAAGGTCAACGACGAGTATCCGCAGCTCGATGTGGAGTTTCCGCAGCTGCTGCAGGACATGATCGGCGACCTGAGCAGTTCTCCGGAGCCGATCGAGATCAAGTTGTTCTCGCAGGATCCGAAGGTGCTGGCCGACTGGGCGCCGAAGGTCGCGGACCGGATCAAGAAGATCGACACCGTGAAGGACGTTAAGAACGGGATCGAGAATACGATCAGCGGACCGGCGATCGTGATGAACGTCGATCCATCTGTCGCGGCCCGCGCGGGTCTTACTCCCCAGGAGATCGAACTCGATGCCAGCGCGATTCTGCAGGGCGAGCCTGCGCCTCCGCCGGTGATCCAGAATGCCCGGGCTTATCCGATCCGGGTGCGGTTTCCGGAGAGTACTCGGGCGTCGCTCGACTCGATTCGGAATACCTTGATCACCAGCTCGACCGGGAAGACCGTGAGCCTCGGGTCGGTGGCGGACTTTCAGGACCAAGCCGGGCAGACCGAGATTCTGCGGGAGAACCTGCAGCGTCTGGTCGCGGTGACAGGACGGTTTGAAGGCGTAAGCCTTGGCAAGGGCATGGAGACGGTGCAGCAGGCGGTGGCGGACATGCATCTGCCTTCGACCATCCGCGTGGTTTACGGCGGCCTCTACAAGCAGCAGCAGGACTCGTTCAAGAGCCTGCTGGTGGTGCTGGCGCTGGCGGTGGTGTTGGTGTTTACAGTGCTGTTGTTCGAGTTCGGGAGCTTCGCGGCGCCTGCCGCGATCCTTGCTGCGGCGCTGCTCTCGACCTCCGGGGTGTTCCTGGCGCTGCTGGTCACGAAGACGACGTTCAACATCTCGTCGTTCATGGGGCTGATCATGGTGATCGGCATCGTGGCGAAGAACGGCATCCTGCTGCTGGATGCGGATCAGCGATTCCGGGCCGAAGGCGCATCGGCCAGGGACGCGATGATCAAGGCCGGGGAGCGACGGCTGCGTCCGATCCTGATGACCGCTCTGGCTACGATGGCGGGGATGATTCCGCTTTCGCTCGCGCTGGGCGCGGGGTCGCAGATGCTGCAGCCGCTCGCGATCGCGGTGATTGGCGGTATTCTGGCGTCGATGATTCTCTCGCTCATCGTGACGCCGGCTGTTCATTATTACCTTGATCGGGAGTCCTGAAGCAGGTCGGAGCGGTCTACGTTCTCTCCTTTGAACATGACGAGGGAGATGGCTTCGGTGGCTTTGATGTCCTGTAGCGGGTTGCCATCGACGATGAGCAGGGTGGCTTCTTTGCCCGGTTCGATGGATCCGATGCGCGTGGCGGCGTTGAGGGCCTTTGCGGCGTTGAGGGTCGCGGCACGCAGGGCTACTTGGGACGGGATTCCGGCTTCGACCCATAGCTGCATCTCGTGCTGGACGGTGGGTCCGTGGAATACGAGCGGGATGCCTGCGTCGCTGCCGGTTATCACGGGGACGCCGGCGCGGTATGCGCGGAGCAGGTTGTCACGGGCGATGCCGAGATTGGCGGTGCCGTCGGTGTGGATCGAGTTACGGGCGGCGGCTAACGTCGCGGGCAGAACTACCTGCTGGACGAGGGATCGGTTCAGCAAATTCACGTTGCCTTTGGCGGCTTCGGCGGCGCTCAGGGATGGGTCGTAGGTGATGCCCAGCTTGGCCATGTCGGCGAAGTTGTCGTCGGTGATGTGGTCTTGCATCGAGCCGTGATCGATGCCGTCGGCGTGAACTCGCAACGCGTCGATTACGTCTCGTGCGGTGATGGTGTGGATCACGAGCGGGACGCGGTCGGCGTGGGCCTGCTTCGAGATTGCGTTGAGGGTCGCCGTGTTGAAGCCACTGAGGACTTCGATTGCGCTAACGCCGGTTTGAGCGAGGGCGTCAACCTGGTGTCTCGCTTCGGCCGGTGAGTGCGCCACGAGGACCTGGCCGGCGGTGAAGAGTTCGGCTCCGGGTTTCTGGCCTCCGTTTACGATGGTCTTCATTTCGCGGGCGTGAGCGGCGTCATCGCCTACGCTCTCGACGGCGGTGACTCCGCTATACAGGTAGGCGGCGAGGTTTCGCTGCGCGGCGGCCGCGGCATAAACGTGCATGTCGATCAGGCCGGGGAGGACGGTCTTGCCCGCGGCTTCGATGGGTTCGGCGTTGAGGGATTTGGGGTCCGGGGCGGCGCCTTCGTATACGTTTGCGATTTTGCCGGCTTTGACGAGGATGGCTCCGTTTTCGATGACTCGTCCGTCGCCGACGAAGATGCGGGCGTTGCGGATGAGGGAGGTGCGGGAGCGGGCCAGTTCCCGGGAGAGGACTCGGGTCTTGGCTACGTTTTCCTTTGTGCGCGCCTGCCACGTTCCGAGGAGGACGAACGGGAGCAGGACCGCGACGAGCCAGAGTTTGGCGGCCGGCCGCATTTTCTCTTCTTTTTCCCAGCGGAAGAGTTTGACGCAGAGGAGGAGGCCTACCGCCGCGGTGAGGAGCATTGCTCCCGCGGCTTGCCAGTTCTGGAGAAGGGTTTCGTGGCGGAGCATGATGCCCTGGAGGCCGGTCATGAGCCATGTGGCGGGGATGAACTGGGTTACTACGAGGAGCCAGTTGGGGAAGATTTGTACGGGGAGAGTGGCTCCGCTCAGGAAGAGCATCGCCATGTAGATGATCTGGACGATGATGGCGTTTTCCTGGGTGGAGTTGACTACCGACGCTACGAGGAGACCTATCGAGCGGAGGGCTACTACGCCGAGGACTACGAAGATCAGCATTGAGGCGAGGTTCGGGATTGGGGCCATTCCGTAGCGCCAAGTGGCTAAGGCCAGGATTCCCAGGACGCATGGGAGGTATACGACTAAGCCGGTTACTGTGGACGCGACGAGTAACGGGAGCGGTGAGATCGGCGCTACTTTGTAGCGGCGGAGTATGTTGGCTTCGCGCTCCTGCGCGGCTCTTATGCCGGCTCCTATGAGACCGTTGCCCAGGATGCCTATTACTATGACCATTGCTACTACCTGGAGGATTGCTCCTCCCTGGGATGCTCGGAAGGCCTGGGCGAAGACAAAGAAGAAGAGCAACGGCATCAGGTAGTTCGAGAAGATTACGATTCGCTGGCGGAACGCCAGGCGGATGTCGATTTTGATCAGGGTCAGGTAGGCGTTCATTTCGTCTCGCAGCTAATCCCTTAGTCTTTTGCCAGTCAGTTCTATGAAGACGTCTTCCAGGGTCGGGCGGGCTAAGTGTACGTCTTGTAGTTCTACGCCTTCGGCGTCTACCCATTTCACTATGTCCACCAAGGTTCTGGCGGGACGGGTCGATGAGACGGTCAGCCGGTGTCCGTCCTCGCTCAGGTTGGTCTGAGTTGCTTCGGGCCAGTCGGGGATTGTGAGGCCGTTCAGCGTTTGCTCGCACTGGATCTCTATGGTGGAGCGGCTGGCGCTGCGGTCCTGCAGCTGGCGGGGCGTGCCGATGGCTATGATTTTGCCGGAATCGACGATGGCCACGCGGTCGCAGAGGGCTTCGGCTTCCTGAATGTAGTGGGTGGTGAGGAGGATGGTGCGCTTTTCGTTTCGCAATTCATTGAGCAGGGCGTGGATTTCGAGGCGAACCTGGGGGTCGAGGCCGGTGGTGGGTTCGTCGAGAAAGAGCAGGGACGGGTCATTGATGAGTCCGAGGGCGATGGCGAGCCGCTGCTTTTGTCCTCCGGAAAGGGTGGAGTAGAAGGCCTCGCGCTTGTCTTCTAGCTGGAGGCGCTTGAGCAGGTCATCGGGCTGCAGCATGCGGCTGTAGAGGGCGCCGAAGAGCTGGAGGGCTTCGATGACCTTGATTTTGTCGGGGAGATTGGTGGCCTGGAGGCAGACGCCGATGCGGTCCTTGAGCTGGTTTTTCTGCTTGTCGGGGTCGTAGTCGAGGACGCGGACGTCTCCGGCGGTGCGCTGGCGGATGCCTTCGAGGATTTCGACGGTGGTGGTTTTGCCGGCGCCGTTGGGTCCGAGAAGGCCGAAGACTTCACCTGTGGCGACCTCGAAATCGAGGCCGCGCACGGCTTCGAAGGTTCCGTAGTTTTTGGTGAGGCCGGTTACCAAGATGGCCAGAGGTTGGGTCATAAGTGGGTTCGTTTTGGGCTTTTGGGGCTCTGTTCGCGCCTTTCAGAGTAACGGAGGGGCGGATCAGAATGTTCCTTCTTCGGACAAATGGTTGA
>Ga0206845_1174_pt1 | contig 15545 bp, 17 predicted proteins | sample Alteio_BWOrgCont_19_FD_152887 | JGI IMG/M metagenome (GOLD analysis project Ga0206845, IMG submission 152887) | Enriched cells from forest soil in Barre Woods Harvard Forest LTER site, Petersham, Massachusetts, United States -... | ecosystem: Environmental > Terrestrial > Soil > Temperate forest >...
ACAAGCAGCAAAAGGGAAAACACTTCCGCTTTGAGCATGCGGATCATTTCCCAAGTGATGCGCCAACCGCCGGCGCCCATGATCACCGCCGCCTCAATCGTGCCTGTCGCTTTTTCCCGTAAAAAGTGGATCCAGGTGACAGCGACGAATCCCGAGTAAATAAAACCGTGCACCAAAACCACACCGGTCAGGCCGATGGGAAAAGGTTGGATGAGCGACATGGCAACCAGAATGGAAAAAAGGCTGGGCAGGAAACTCGGCAAAACACATAAAATTTCCAAAAAATTCATAGCTCTTGGTTTGCAGAATCGGCGAAGCCAGAGCAAACCATCGGCGAAGAGAATCCCCAAACTCAACGACAAGGCAGCACTCAATATAGCTTGTACAAACGAGTTCTTCAAGGCCCATAGAATTTCATCTGGATCCGGCAAACTCATTTTACCGATGGAAAAAATCAGATAGAGGAAGGGCGAGATCAGAAATAAAACCAATGCCGTTGCGGTCAAAAAGGAAAATTGAGGCTGCGGCCTTTTCATTATGGTTATTCTGCTCTTCGCATTTGCGACCATTTTTTCAAGATACGTTCGCGTTCAGCCTGGTTGGGAATGACGGCCATATCCACAGTTTTGAATTTGGGAACCGTGGCGTAGGGCGTTCCTTCGGTCACCGATTTCATGATCGGAAACATGTAGTTTTTTTCCATCACCACCCGTTGCCCTTCTTTGGATAGAATCAAAGTGGCGAAACGTTCAGCCAAATCGCAATTTTGGCAGGTGGAGGGAACACCAAGGAACTCATACTGAACGGGATGGCCCTCCTCAAAGGGCAAGGCCACGACGTCGGAATGGGGATCTTCGTTGACGCTGGCGATGGGAGAGGTCACGTAGGAAAACGTGAACTTGGCCTGATCTTTCTGGAATAAACCGTAGGCCATAGACCAATTGGCGCCCCAAGCCTTCACCTGCGGCAGAAGTCTCTGCAGATAATCAAAGGCGGCCTCTTCGCCTTTCACTTGGATCAGCCATAACAAAAATTGCAGGCCGGGAGTGCTGGTACGGGGATCTTGCAAAGCGATGGAAGAGATATATTCCCGCGAGAGCATATCTTGCAAATCTCGCGGCAAGTCCTTCACTTCGTTTTTGTGCGCCAGAAAAGCCAAAATCCCCCAATCGTAAGGGACAAAACTCGGCCGTGATAGAAGAGGCCTGACCGCCTCATCGAATTGTTGGGAGTCAACTTTGACGTTACGCCACTCCAAACCGTTTTGGGCAAGTTCCAAGTCATACTGGTCAAAGCCTAAGACAATATCGGCGGCGCGATTTTTCGGTTCTGATTTCACTCTTTGCAACATGGAAATGGAGTCCGAAGACTCGTGATATTCCACTTTGCATTCGCAGGTGGTTTCGAATTTTTCTTTGAGCCAGGGGCCAGGGCCCCACTGACGAGCGAAGGAGCTGGGGGCATACACCCGCAAGACCGGCCGCGAATCGCGATCGGGATTCTGGCTCTGACGAATGAATAAGGCGACAAAAAGACCGGCAAATACGAGCACGGCAAAAAACAAGAAATGCTTCATCTCACCACCAAATCCCGCGCCGCCGTTTGAAGAAATAATAATCGAATCCCAAACAGCGGCCCGCGCCCATCCATGCCATGATCAAATGAACGGCGATAAAGGTGCGGAACAGGTCATCGGAACCGTTGCTCAGCAGAATGAGATAGTTCACCGAAATAAAAACGCCGACAATCGCCACCGGGCGCACCACATAGCCCAGCAGATAGGAAATGGCGATCATGAACTCCAGCCCCAAAACCACGAAAGCAAAACTTTGCCAGTGCTGAATGACCATTTTTTCCACCATCACCTTATACCAAGCCGGCGCATTCAACCCCGGCAACACATCGGCGATTTCGGAAGCCAAGCGCGGTCGCGCCAAAAAATCTCCGTTGAATTTCAAGAGGGCTTGTTGCAGATAAAAATAGCCCATGTAGATACGCAGAAATGCGACGGGAAAAAGGTGGCCGACATATTTTACGCTATCGATGAATGAAGCAAACATTCTCTTCCATTACAGCCCGATCCGCGGACAACGGTCAAATAAGAAGCAAGTTTCACACTGAGGATTTCGAGCCTTACAAATTTTACGGCCATGCCAAATCAGCAAATGCGAGACCTGAATCCATTCGTCATGCGGAACTAGTTTTTGGAGGTCGTCCTCGATGCGAACGGCGTCCTGGGATTTGGTCCAGCCGAAGCGATTGGCCAAGCGGGTAACGTGGGTATCCACCACCACTCCAGAGGTGATATTGAAAGCATTGCCAAGCACGACATTGGCAGTTTTGCGCCCCACGCCTGCCAGAGCGGTGAGCTCTTCCATGGTCTGGGGCACTTTCCCCCCATGTTTATCCACCAATGCCTGCGCACAGTTTTTTAAATTTTTTGCCTTATTTTTAAAGAAGCCTGTGGAGCGAATGATCTCCTCGAGGTCTTCTATTTTGGCCGCCGCCATTTTTTCCGCCGTAGGAAATTTGGCAAACAGGACTTTGGTCACAATATTGACCCGTTGGTCGGTGCATTGCGCGGAGAGAATCGTCGCCACCAACAATTCAAATGGGTTATTGAAGTTCAATTCGCAATGGGCAGTGGGATAATGAGCTTTGAGGGCAGCCAGAACGACCTTAGGTGTCGCCGTCCCCGCCGATGGCCTCGACCGGACAACCTTCAGTGGCTTCTTTGCAAGCGGCTTCTTCTTCAGGATTTTCGGGCTGCTTCGAGACATAGGCATGGCCTTCTCCCTCGTCCATTTTGAAATTATTGGGGGCGGCTAATACACACGCGTCGCAGGCAATACAGGATTGATCCACGAATACTTTCCCTGGCGTGTTTTCCTTCCATTTTTGCCCTTTGTCAGCCATGGCTCTCCTTCTTTACTTCCAACTTTACTTTCCAAAAGTATTTATAACTCAATCCCCTTTATAAGTCCTGTTTTTATAGCTTGTTTTTTATTTTGCTGTCAAAGCCCGTTACAATATCTACATGGGGATAGGATTGTCCCCAGGAGGTGTCCATGGATGGCCCCCGTGCCCCTACGGAAAGGGAATTTCCGCGAGTTTTAGAGTTCCTTAACTCGAACCTGAGGCCAAACGCCAATTGGTCGATTGCCAGTGAATATCCAACCGCCCTGACTGAGGCGAATCTCAACAATATCCGCATCATTACCGAAGGCGACGAGGTTCTTTCCCATTCCGTTATTAAACCCCTGATTATCCGTTCGCCCACTATCATGTACAAGGTCGCCGCCATCGGCAGCGTGGTTACCGACAACACCCGCCGTGGCCAAGGATTGAGCAGTCAAATTTTGAACGAGTGCACTCAAGAGGCGCAAAAACAAGAATGTGACATCGCCATGCTGTGGACCAACTTATACGACTTTTACCGTCGCCTCGATTTTGAATTGGCGGGCTTTGAGGAAAGTGTCGTGATTGAAAAGGAATTCGCTGCAGATTTACACAACCTCCGCTTTATCAAAGGCACTAAAATTTCCGCGGAGTCCCTGCATCGGCTTTACTGCCAACACAGCGTTGGCTCCGTACGGACCGTCGAAGATATTCGCAAATATTTAACCATTCCCAACACCTGCCTCTACACGGCTTGGGATGGGCATGGTCAGTTGGTCGCCTATGCTGTCGAAGGAAAAGGCGCGGATCTGAGCGGTTATATCCATGAATGGGGTGGAGCTGTCTCCAAACTGATGGCCCTCTTCAGCTGGATGCGCAGTGAAAAACAAGCGCCCTTTACCATTATCCTGGCCCATCATTCGTTGAATTTGTTGTCGGCTTTGCGCTCAATTCCGGGAGCCCTCCACAACGAAGGCTATTTAGGAATGATCAAATTGATTAACGAACAACAGCTCTTCGCAAAAGTTCATCGTGCTGCCAGGACGGTGGGAATTCCCAACCTGATTTTGCAGAAAACTGCGACCGGCTACGCTCTTGGTGTCGGCCAAGACTCGGTGGAATTTACCGACCAAAAAGACATGGTGAGGATTTTATTCGGGCCACTACCCGAAATCCCGCATTTGGCTCCGCAAACGATGGACACTTTGGAAAGGATCTTGCCCTTGCCCCTCTGGATCTGGGGATGGGACTCTATATGAAAAAAATAAAAACCACCCTTCTACTGACCGTTGCCGGAATTGCTTTGTGCGCCTGTATGAAAACCCCGGAAATCAACAAGGATTTTGGTCCGGAAGTGCCGGCGGAGAGCCTGAAGGACGCCCTCAACCAAGCGCAAATCGAATCCACCTACCTTTCCGTGCAAAATATCAAACAAGGCGAATTTGCTTACACGGAAAAAACCAGCCAAATCGAGAATCTTTATCCGATTGTCTTCAGACAACGGGGCGATACCGTCAGTAAGAAAGTTGAAGACGAGAAAAAGATCATGTACACGATCACCCGCGAATTGCGCGAGTTGGACTCGGCTGGACATATGCAAGGGTCACATTCATCGAGCGACGCCTGCCTGGCCAAAACCCATGGCGGCTGCGACCAAAAAGATTTGGTGGGCTCGACCGCTCCAGATGTTCCCTCTGTGCTGAACCCGATCACGATGTTTTCGGTGCGTGACAATCCATCGCCACCCCCGGATTTCGGCATCGCCGCTGGCCACTTGCAGGATTTGTCCTGGCGGGCGATCACAACGCACTCGGGTGACTCCATCCACTGGACCTATCACAAATTGAGGAAAATTTACTCCTCCATTAACACTCCGTCTCTGGTGCAAATGAGGCCCGATTGCGGCGGTCGAAAAAATCCCTGCAGCTCGCCCATGCAAACCGTGGAAGTTCGTTTTGATGAAGTCGACTGGACCACGGAAAAATATCCGGTCAAATACTCTTATGTTCTTATCTTCAGTCCCGAGGCCCCATTTTTTGCTTCGCAAGTAATGTCTTGTGGCTCGACGACGGTTCCCTTCAGGAATCAAAGGGTCGCACTCCTCCAGTGTGAAACCGTAAAAGATTTCACAGCTGGCCACGATACCCCTTAGTCAAAGTTGAGCACAGCTTTTGCATTGTTTTTCCTTATCAGCTGTGAAAGGACTCGACGATGGACCTGGGGAAAGTACAATATTTTGAGAAAATCGAAAATGCCGAACAGAAGGATTTTTTAAACTCGCACAACAACTGCATCTTGTGCGGTAAATCCTTGGAAATGCAACACGCTCGGGTCGAATGTCGGCACGAAATTAAGGAAGAGGCTCATTGCCCTCACTGCGAACTGCGCACGCGTGCGAAAGTTTATACGCTCCACTAAGAAATGCCTTCAAAAATTTGGCGTTATCGTCAAGATACTGACGGATAGCCGTCAAAAAAATGCCGGCCGAATGCGGAGGAGGTCCGTGCCACGGATGTCCCCCACTTTTTGGTGCAGGCCTCGGCCTTTGAGAACTTCCTGGATCTGATTCTCCAAATTCAAGGCGTGGTCCTGCAAAGAGCGCAACAAGAGGTAGGCCTCACCATCGGCTTTCAACGTCCACATGATGACTTCAATCAATCGAGAAAATGAACTATCCAGATAAAATCGGCTGCGATTCTTAAGCTCGGAAGGCGATAACTTTCCCTGCCCGGGGACAAAGTAAGGCGGATTGCAAAGGATCAGGTCGTATCGATTTTTCCACTCTGGCGTTAACAGATTTTCATAGTTCATCAAAAAAAAATTCGTCTGCAGGTACGGCCGATTCACGATGCGTAAGTTGTCGTTGAAATGCTCGGAATAAACTTCCTGGATTTCGACAAAATCCACGGAGCGAATCTGCGGCAGATGCCAGGCCAGTTCAAAACCGACCACGCCACAACCAGCACAGAGATCAAGGACCTTTAAACTGGACAAATCCTTACGAGAGGAAAGCTCTTCCGCCACCGCCAGCGGCATTTGTACGGAATCCAGACTGAAATGATACTCCTTCGGTTGGGAGTATTGATAGGTAAAAGTCATGCCATTCTAGCGAAGGAGGGCGGTAATTTTTTTCTGAATATCGGTCATTTCCGCTTCCGATCTGCGCTTGGCCTTTTTGAAATCCAGATCCGGAATCGACCAGGCTGGAATCAGGTGCAAATGGTAATGGGGAACCTCAAAACCGGCGACGATGGTACCGACGCGCGGACATCCCGTTGCTTGCAAGATGGCTTTGGCGATTTTTTGCGCGTTCACTTGCACCGCCAGATAGGATTTTTGGTCTACCTCCCACCACTTGTCCACTTCCACTCGCGGGACGACCAGAGTATGGCCCAAGTTGATTTGGTCAAGAGCCAGGAATGAAAACGTCAGTTCATCTTCATGGATTTTATAACAGGGCAATTCACCGCCCATGATTTTCGTGAAAACAGACATACCTTATTTTCCCTTAAGGAGCTCTTCCAGGGCGGTGTCTTCATCGACGAATCCAACTCCGACCCCGATGCGGTCCCCTTCTAGTTTTCTGACCCATACTACTCTGCAGTTGAAGGTATAGTCGCGGAGGCCGGTGATGACAATTTGAATTCGTATGAGGTCTTCTTTTTTAAGTCCCAATGAGTTTTTTTCCGCCTCAAAATAGGCGCCGGTAGCGGAAAGATTTTTAAGCACCGCCTCCATATTCTCTGGCGATGTGCTGGAATACACGACAGCCCGCTGGTTGGTCAGATAGCGGGGCGAGGCCTGCTGTTGCCCGGCCGGGCGAGCCTGGGTCAGATCCTCCATGCCGCGAAATAATTCCGCCGCATCCACGGGAGCTTTCATAATCCGCACTTTCGGAAAAATGGTCGAAATCTGCATCAGGCCAGGTAAAATGGCATCGCAAATGAGGACCAGCGGACACTCTTTCGGCACATGGATCCTGAGTTTGCTGAAGAACTGGCTTTGCAAATAAGGATCCTTCGGCAAACGAATGACCAAGATCTCCGGCAGATTTTCTTTCCACCAGATCGCATCCTGACCCAATGATGCCGTCGTTTTTATTTCCGGCGGATCTTGGCCCAGAATTCGGGCTGTCTCTTGAATCATTTTTTGCTCATCATAGGAGGTGCTGATGATGAGGATCTTTTTCAAGATGTTCTCCTCATCGCTGCGCTACCGGAATCCACTTCTGATCCATTTTTCCGGTCCATTTCCCGCGTGGGCGATAAATGCGATTGTTCGCGTACTGCTCGTTCGCATGCGCAACCCAGCCGGCAATACGGGACAAAGCGAAAATAGGAGTGAAAATATCAATAGGAATTCCCAAGCTGTAATAAACCGCCGCTGAATAGAAATCCACGTTGGGCATCAGGCCCTTTTCTTTTTGCATGGTATCGTCGATGAGGATCGAAATCTCATACCACTTGTGTTCGCCGGCCTCAGCCGTGATTTTATCAGAAACCTGCCGCAGGATTTTGGCGCGCGGATCGCCGTGCCGGTAGACGCGGTGACCGATGCCCATGACTTTTTCCTTCGCGGACAAAAGATCTTTCACAAACTGCTGGGCTTTTTCAATCGTGGCAATTTTCTTCAACATGATCATGACCTGTTCGTTGGCGCCGCCGTGCAAGGGGCCCTTCAAAGCGCTGATCGCCGAAACGATCGCGGAATACATATCAGAGAGAGAGGACGCCGTTACGCGCGTCGCAAATGCTGAACAATTGAGTTCGTGGTCGGCATGCAGGACCAAACACAAATCAAAAATTTTGACATGCTCAGTTTTTGGTTCCTGACCGTTTTTCAGCATGTACATAAAATTCCAGGCGATGTTTTTATCTTTTTTCGGAGCGATGGGCTCGCGGCCGTTGCGAATGGCCTCAAAGGCACAAATCAATGTACCCATCTTCGCCGTCAACCGAATGGCTTTGCGGTGGTTGGCCTCTTTAGACGGTTCATTTGCTTCTTTATCCCAGTGAGACATCAACGAGACGGCCGTGCGCAGCCATTGCATGGGATGAACATCTTTAGCAGGAATGGTTTTCAAAACTTTAAGCAAATCCGGCGCCAAGGCGTATTCAGCCGATAGATCTTTTTTTAATTGTTCCAGCTCAGCCGCTTTCGGCAAGCGGTCGTTCCACAGCAGGAAGATCACTTCTTCGTAAGTGGAATTTGCGGCAAGATCTTGGATATCGAATCCTCTGAAACTCAGGATTGTGTCTTGAATCGAAGAAATCCCCGTCGTGCAAGCGACGACCCCTTCCAATCCCTTATCAATTGCACCTTCGTATATCTGTAGATCCGCTGCCATATCGATCCCTTTCTCTCTGCTGGATGTCTTATTATCATCTCTCTATGGATTTTGTTTCGCAAGTTTTATAACTCGGTCTTTCACTTCCATCACGATCACGGTCTGGTCACGCTCGGGTTCCCGCTGCCCCGTGAATTGCTCGACCTGAAAAAGCACTTCGTTGCGGGTATCATGAACCGCTGCACGCGGACCTCGGATGACCGCCTGTGAAAACCTTTGGATGCCAAAGGATTCACCTTCGGAATTCTGTGCCCCTAAAACGCCCTCCGTACACAGGATCAGTCGGTCCCTGGCATTCAGTTGCACCGTTTGCGCCAAAGGCTTTTCATTGTAATTTTTTGCAAAGGGTCCAGTGCTGGGCAGGAGTTTGGTCAAATTCTCAGAATTATGAGGCCACAGAAAACCTGTCATCGATCCTACCACCGAGAAATTAAACTCGAACGAACGCCGGTCCATGACCCCGTAAAAGACGCTGGCCGAGTCTTGGTTTTCAATGTTGGGAACCAGCTCCTTAGCCATTTGCGAGAGAACCTGGTTGGGCGGCATCCCCTTACGGGCCTCGATCTGGGAGGACATCTTAATCAGCACCGATAAAAACAGGGCGGACATCGAATATCCCGACGAACAGGCAAGAACAATGCCGAATCGCATTTTATCTTCGTGTTCAAAGATATCAAAATAGTCGCCGCCCCGGTCGTTACCGGGCACGAACTTGGTGCTGAATTCGAAGCCCGGAATATTCGGGATTTCCGTCGGCGAAAGAATTTTTTGAATCTGCGCGGCCATTTTAAGTTCCTGGCCCAGGTCGGCGATAATCTTTTCCAATTCGGCGTTGGAACGATTCAGCTCGGCCCGATAGCGGGCGATTTCCGCCTCGCGCAGACGGAGTTCTTGCTCCAGATAGGAAATTTTTTGTCGGAGATCGTTATCCTCAGCCATTCTCTTTCATCCTAGATTTTTTTGCCGAAATCTGACAGTCAGATCCTCTTCGGCTCGGCCTTGGTCCAAGCATAATAAAAATGAAAAATGAACATGGATAAAAGAGTATCAAAACCAATTAAAACGCCAAGCAAATACACGGACTGGAGAAGATGATGCAGAGGTCGAAACGGATCTAAGCCAAAACCCTGCCAGATGAATCGCAAAAAACCACCCAGTATCCAAAATAGGATAAGGGACACAACCGCACTCGACCCGCGCAAAAAAACCTCGCGACGAGTATAGCCCTTGCTGCGAAACCAAACCGAAGCCAAATCACCAAAAACCAATAAGGCGGCTCCCGGCGCGGAAATAAAGGACGGAAAAATAAATGCAACCGCCAGGGGGATGGAGAAGCCGAAATTGCGAAAAACCAGGCCTAAAACCACACCCAGAAAAAAACAAGCCAGCAAACTAGGCAGAGATTTGTCCACCAGCCACAGGACCAGCATGGAAGGCTCACCATAGTGATCGATAAGAATATAGGGTCCGGTGAAGAAACCCTGGTCCGCCAGTTGATAGCTCAGCAGCAAAAGCACGACGGCAAAGACCAGCTCGCGCAAATCCGACAAGGCGAAACCCAGCAAACGCAGGCGCCGTTCACCCACTTTTTTTTCCCAGCTGATTTTCGTCCGATCATGGAATGGGTGAAATTTCTTGAGGAGGAACCGCCGGGCGATAACAGACAGCAGAAAAAAAGCGATCAACTTTACCGCTAAAAAGAGAAGGACCATTTATATTTTTCCCTTCGTGAGATAAAGATCATAGCGGACGCTGTTGCCGGTAAAACGATGGGCGACACCCGCAGCGAGGTCCGGTGCATGTTTGGGGCGCTTGACGACCACGCGAAATTGAGCCTTGGCCAAAGCGATGTCAAACAACTCCCTGGCATCCCCATCCGGGCCCACCAAGTTTCGAAAGATTTGCATCTCTTTGCGCGGGAGCGCCGATTTTTTGCTTTTGTTTTCCGGATCAGGAAACATCGGATCCAAATAAATCACCTCCGGCTTGACCGAAAGCGACTGCAAAAACTCCCGACTGTCCTGACAAAAAAAATCGATCCGTTCTAACCACTCGGCCTGACCAGCCGCTCGTCTTTTTGCATCCTCCAGTAGCGGCGCAATCCAAGGGATTCGCTCCACGGCCCGCACACGACAGCCCAGACGTGCCAGCACAACCGCATCCTGCGCCAACCCCGCGGTGGCATCCACCACATCGGTCAGGCCTTTGCCAATGCCGACCGCCTTGGCGATCAATTCATTTTTGCCCCGCCTCAGCGGGCGGGCGTAGTTGATTTTATCGCCGACAAAATCAATCGCGAGCACGCCGATTTTGGTTTGCAGGGACAAGCCCTCGGCTGATTGGAGAAATTGAAAATCATCGGGAGGCAAGTTCAATCACCAAAAGGTAAGAGATATTTTCCAATATCCACAGGTAGATCATGAAAATCCCCAGTTGCCGACAGCGATCCAAGGCGATTTTGAACGTGGAGGCCACCGGGCTTGTTAAGGTTCTGAGGTATTTGAGCAGAGCCCAGGACAAAGCCAGCGAGATCACGATAAAGCTGACTGTCCAAAAGAGAGAATTATAAATCCAATGATAAACATCGATCAAGACAAGCAAGGAGATCCACCACACAGCCATCAGGCGTTTGCCTTTTTCAAAGCCCATGATACCGACCGAATTGGTAAAGCCGGCCTGGTTGTTCACCATAATCGCCTCAAAATTTTTCAAGTGCACAATATAAACCGCCAGCCAGCCGGTAATGATACCCAAGAAAACGGATTCAAGATCAAAGGGCGCGCCGATAGCCATTTGAAAACCCACGGTCAACAAAGGACCTAAAAGTAGAAAAGCAAAACCCTCCGTCCACAGCCGATATTTCAACCCGTGTGGATAGACGCTCAGGCCAAAGATCGCTAGCAGAGCGATCACGCCGATCACCAGCAACAACTCCGGCAAGCCGATCACCGCCGGCAAAGCACAAGCGATTCCCAGAACCGCAAATGCCGTCGACAAATTTTTTGCCTGGTGAGCGGTGATCCAGCCTTTTTGAATGGCACGACTGCCGCTGTCCGGATGAATACGATCCAGGCCGGAGAGATGATCGCGAAAATCATTGCGCAGATTCATCGCCGCAAATAAAAAGGTGGCCGCCAGCAAACTCCACAGCGCCAGACGCGGATCGAAAGGCACATTGTCCATCAAGTTCTTCGAAATGATCAAAAACATCGGAAAATACAGCAGAAAGTAATTTTTAATTTTGAGGGTTAAAGCCCATTTCCGCAGGAAAAAAGGGGCTTTGATTTCAGCAAGGGGAATGATTTCAAAGGTCACGGTTTCTGCCGCTGTTGCCACATTCAGGCTCTTGACCGAAATAGCGCGATCATCCTTGGAAAAAGTCCCCAATAGGTAACTGGAAAAAGCGGGGTCGCTTTTGGCAATGGTCTTCAGCTCACCCACGACGCTCAGACTTTCGCCAATACAAAATATCCGTCAATGGTTCCAATTTTTTGAGGAGATGTTTTTCCTCGGGTAGGAGATATTTCTCCAGATTGGTCACGTGGTGACGATAGAGTTGGATCAGGAATTTGTTTTGCTCATCAAAATCGCTCACTTTTTTCCAGAAAATCGTTTCGCCTCCGACACAATGATAAAACTGAGTTAAAGTTTTACACGTTTTCAGCTGTGTGCGGTCCGACTCTTTCGCGGCAAAGACGCCGAATGAGTTCAGGTAACCGGCCTGCAAATCCCCCATCACCGCCTTGCCTTCATCATTGCGGACATTGAAATCCAACAAATCATCACCGCGCTGAAAAAGTTGGCCGAGCAAAGTTCCCATTTCTTCCAGAATGGTGTGCAAACTGGGTTCGTTCCGGCTGATCGCTAAAAACGGAGCGCGCAAACACCACTTGAACAAAGAGGCGGTTTTCAAATTGTGCACGCGATCCAATTGCGAAAGATCAATGTCGAAATCGCCCACCAAAGAATCCTGCAGCCACTCTCCTTCCAGCAAATCGGAAATGACTTCCGAGGTGTACTGAACCAGTCGGATGTTGCCATAGCTGGAAAGGTTCACCATCACTCGCGCCAGCAAATAATCGCCGGCTAATACGGCGTACTCGGGAGTGTAGGCACGCCAGGCTGCGGTCTTTCCCCGTCGCAGCGGTGAACCATCGATCAGATCGTCATGCAAGAGCGAGGCATTGTGAATGAATTCGATGGTCTGCGCCAGCAGACGCTCGCAGCGCTGTTCAAGTCCCAGCTCAGTGGCCATCATTTGAATCAGTTTGGCGCGAAAACCTTTGCCGCCGGAAAAAAGATCATCGAAAAGCTGATTCAGCTTCGGAAGATAAGCGGGAAAATCTTTGGGATTGTAAATTTTCAGAGAACCCCCGGCAGGCGTCTCACGGTTCTCAGGCAGGGTTTTGGTCTCTGTTGCTCTCATATTAATGCATTGCTCCAAATGTGAATTGCAGATATGGCGACCACCATTTCAAATTTCTAAGCTTGAAGTCAAGCTCCGCATCCTTCATCTTAGGAAAATTCCATGAAAACAGTCGGTAAAACCTTTATTCGTACCGTTCAAATCCGCTTTCGCGAGGGCGATCCCGTGGGAATCATGTATTTTGGGAATGTTTTCTCCCTTGCGCATGACACTTTTGAGGACTTCATTCAGGCGGCGGGCGTGCCGTGGGCCGATTGGTTTCTGAAAAACAAACATATTGTGCCGATTCGCTATGCCGAGTGTGATTTTAAAGCTCCCTTTCGACCCGGCGACAGCTACGACATTCATGCGCAAGTCGAGAAGCTAGGGGAATCCACCTTTCATATGCTGTACACCTTTCAGAAGGGAAAACGCATCCACGCCATTGTTAAAATGGCGCACACTTTTGTCGATGCAAAAAACCAAGAGAAAACCAAAATGCCCAGCGGCTTTCGCGCCAAATTGGCCCCTTACCTGGCGGACGTTTCCCATGAATAAAGCCTGGTGGTCGGAAGGTGTGCGTTTCTCTTGCCAAGGCTCGGGGAAATGCTGCACTTCCCACGGCGAGTACGGATTCGTTTTTTTTGACTCTGCAGGATCGCCGGCGGCTGGCGCAATTTTTCGGTATTTCTACGTCCGCTTTCACTCGCAAATATTGCCAGAAGTACCACGGTGCTTTTCATTTGTCGGAAGAAGCCACTCGGCCCGAATGTCTTTTTTTAAAAGAAAAACGCTGCTCCGTTTATGAGGCTCGCCCCACGCAGTGCCGAACCTGGCCCTTTTGGCCCGAGGTCATGAATGCAAAAAAGTGGAACAGCGAAGTCCTGCAATTTTGTCCCGGCGTCGGCAAGGGCTCGGTGATTTCAGCCGAAAAAATTCAGGAGCAATTGCAGCAACAACAAGAAGCCGAAAATCAGATATTGTCAGAGAGAAGCCGCAGCTGATCCCACTGAATTTTTCCCAACGTGGTTCGCGGTATCCGGCCGATTTTGGTGACCCGAGAAATGCGTTCGACCGGCGACACCTGTTGCTGAAAGTTCTGGAGGATTCTTTCCACCACGGAGCTTTCCGCCCCGGCCGCAACAAATAGAATCAGTTCGGCGCCGTCGCGCAAATGCGGAATATCGGTCAACACCAATTGAAAAAGCAGATCGGGAAACAGATCCGCCACGATGTGATCCAGTTTTTCGCGCAGGAGCTGCAAACTCACACCCTCGCCTTTGATTTTGACAATATCCCGTTCCCGGCCCAGAGGACGAAGGTAAGACGTTCCATTTTGACTGCTGACTTCGACCCGATCCGAAGTCGCATACCAGCCTTCATACAATGGCACTTCCCAATGTTTTTTGCCGTCACGCCATTGGGAATAACCGGTCAGCAGAGATTCGCTGCGAATGGCAAGAACCCCCTCGGCATTGGCGTGGACCCGACAGTGGTCAAGGACCTTCAAACGCGGAAATTCGTAGGATTGCAAGGTGCCGACTTCGGCGGTCGCAACTTGTGAACCCGCTTCGGTCAATCCGTAGCTAGGTAAAAGCGGCCAGCCCATCAGGCGCGCGCGTTGATAAAGATCCGTCGACAAAGCCGCCCCGCCCACCACAACGGCGCGCAAGGATGGAGGCGAAATTAATCCCTCGGTCAGCAAGTCGTGAACCTGTGTCGGCACCAAAGAGGACAGGGTTCCGCCCTCTCGCAGGGTTTTTTCAACAAAATAATGAGGATCCCACTCCTCTGTATATTTGGCCGTGCCGGCACTGCCGCTCTCTCGCAAGGCTGATGAGACTTGCAAGTCGGCCAAAAGAGCCCGTACTTCCACCGCCAGCCCGCCAACATGAAAACGCGGCAAAGCCCGTATCCACACATCGGAGGACGTCACTTGCAAATGACGATTGGAAGCCAAAGCAGCGACCATCAAAGCCTTCTTGCTGAGGGCCACCAGTTTCAGAGACTCTCCAACCCGTCGGGCCGAGCCCGAGGACGCAATGCAAATATGCCCAGGCCAATTTTGCCAAGCAAATAATGAGCGAAGCTCATCGATATCAGCGGCAGGCAAGCGCGGATTGATCAGCAGATGGCTGTCCTGCGAGGACCAATGAATTTTTACGTTGGGGTCACCGGCTTCCACTCAAGGCTCTCCAAGATTTCGTCAAAACCAATTCCCGTGCCGGGAATTTGCATTAAAAAAGGTCCTTTAATAATCATTTTTTTTGTAAACGGCGTGGGTTCGTAAAGATGCGTGGTCAGGCATCCGGCGTCCAACACCAGTGACGGGTATTTTGTTTTCAGTTCCGCCGCTGCCAAGGCCGCATGGGCGACACCGACCGGATGATCCATAGCCGAGGTGACCGCCACTTTAAACCCCTTGGCCACCGCTTGCGCCGCGACCGCCTCGACATTTTGGCGAGCCGGTTTGATGACAATCACTTTAAAAGGCAAGTCGCTGGCATTGGCATTCCAATCGACCTTGTCGTATTCGTGGTCCACAGCCAACGGCATTATTTTGGCCGCTGCCGTCCAAGCCGCCACGTCATAGGGAAATGGATCTTCGACAAATTCTATTTTTTGCCGCATCCACTGCGGCCACGTCTTGATCGACTCCAAAATTTCCGGCGTGCCCTTGCTGTTGAAATCCATTCGCAGCGCAAATCCATTCTTGTGCAACGTTTTTTCCATCCACTCACATTCCGCTTTCCAATCCCGACCAACCTTGATCTTGATCGCAGAGAATCCGTCGGCTTTGGCCTGATCCATGGCGGAATCAGAGATGGTGCTATAATCCGCAACAATGAAATGGTTTTTCACTTTTTGTACAATTTTGATGGCATTTTTTTTCGC
>Ga0206845_1175_pt1 | contig 15422 bp, 12 predicted proteins | sample Alteio_BWOrgCont_19_FD_152887 | JGI IMG/M metagenome (GOLD analysis project Ga0206845, IMG submission 152887) | Enriched cells from forest soil in Barre Woods Harvard Forest LTER site, Petersham, Massachusetts, United States -... | ecosystem: Environmental > Terrestrial > Soil > Temperate forest >...
AGCCGCTGACGCTGTTTGAGCCGCCGGTACTGCCATTGCCGACGACATTGCTGCCGGTGGTATTGTTGAAATTGATACCCGTACCAGTGGTATTTAAAGCGTTGGCGGTGACGCTGTTGGCAAGCACGGTGACCGTGTCGCTGCCGCTGACATTGATACCGTTGCCGGTGATGCCGGTTAAGGTATTGCGGGTAATGTTGGTGCTGATGGCGCCAGTGGTGCTATCCAGCTCAATACCGGTTTGGAAACCACTGATGGTGTTGACGCCCGCGAGTGTGCCATTGCCTACCGTGTTGACGCCGGTGAGATTGGTAAGTTTTATGGCCGTACCGGTATTGCCAGCGGCTGCACCAAGGTTATTGCCAAGAATGCTGACGCTGTCGGAATTGCTGATGTCAATTGCATCGCCGTTTAAGTTAGTGGTGGTCAGGCCGGAGATGCTGACGCTGTCGGCGCCGTCGATATCGATAGCCGGGCCATTGCCGCCGTTAATAGTGTTCGCGCCAATCACCACATTGCTACCGTTGGTAATATTAAGCGCCGTGGTATCGTCGGTGAAGGTGTTGCCGGAAATGGTCATGTTGGCAGCTGAGAGCGACAGACCGGTGGCAAAATTATTGATGTTGTTGCCAGTAAAGGTGTTGCTGGCGGCCGAACCGGTGATGTTGCTTAAGCTGATGCCGGTGCCGGTGCCGGTGGTAGCTGCGGTCAGGGTGTTGCCAGAAACGGTGAGGTCAGAGTTGCTAACGGAAATACCAGTGGTGCCGACGTTGGTAAGCGTGTTGCCTGAAACGGTGATGCCATTGCTGGAATCGACGCTGATGCTGGTCGTACCGCCGTCGATAGAATTGTTTTCGATGACTGCGTTATTGCTGCTGCTGACAACGTTCACGCCCGTGGTGTTGCCAGTAAAGACGTTGTTATTCACGATAACGCCGCTGCCGCTTAAGCTCACGCCAGTGGCGAAATTCTGGATGGTGTTTTGATTGCCAGCCGTGCCGTCGCCGATATTGCTGCCGGTCATGCTGGTAAATGAAATACCCGTGCCGCTGCCGGTGGCAGCCGCGGTAATGGTGTTGTCGGGGATTGACAGGCCGGACGTGCTGCCGGCCACGATGCCGTTGGTGGCAGTCAGTGTGTTGCCGCTGACAGTGGCGCCAGAACTGCCATTGATGTTGATAGCAGTAGTGCTGCCGGTGATGGTGTTATTGCTGACGGCGCTCCCGTTACTGCCGCTGGTCAGCGAAACGCCTGTGGTTTCGCCAGTGAAGGTGTTGTTGTTGACATTGAGGCCGGTTGCGCCGGTGCCCAGGACACCCGTGCTGCCGCCGGTGACGGTGAAGCCGTCAATGGTGACGTTGCTGCCGGTAACGCTGATAGTGCTGCCAGCGTTGGAAACGGTGGTATTGCTCGCGCCACTGCCATCGATGGTGAGCGTCTTGCCGATGATAAGCGCTTCGTTGAAGGTACCATCAGCGACTTCGATGGAATCACCGCTGGAAGCATTGTCGATGGCATTCTGAATGGTGTGGCCGGCAGTGACGAACCATTTGTCGAGCACGGTGATCACGCGGCCATAGGCGCTGTTATCTTGTACGTCCTGGATACGATCAACAAGGATGAACTGGTCAGCATTGCTGGTGGTGAATTGCTGGGTCATCGCGGAATCTTTGTAGAACAGTTCCGTAGTGGCATCGACGGTGGAAGTCGGAGCGCCGCCGGTGCTCTGGTTGCTGATGAAGGTTTCCGCATCGGCGTATTTATCACCGGAGAGCGTAATGTTGCTATTCGCGCCGGTGAGCTCGAGGCCGATGCTGCCTGCGCCGCTCATGCCGTGGAAAGTATTGCCGCTAAAGGCAACGTTGCTCGAAGCATTGACGGATGCACCAATGGCAGCGCCGGTGCCGTTTACGATGTTGCCCGAGACGGAGTTGGTTCCGGTGAGGCTATCGAGTGCGATGCCGGTGCCGGTGATGGCCGTGTTGGTGCCGATCAGGTTGTCGCTGATGGTGATGCTGTCAGAACCGCTAACGTCAATGCCGGTTGTCGCGCTGTCTATGGTGTTGTTGCTAACGGTGTTGCCGTTGCTGCCACTGATGAGGCTAATGCCGGTAGTGTTTCCGGTAAGTGTGTTCTTATTGACCGAAGCGGTGCTGCCCGAAAGCTGGATGCCGGTAGCAAAATTGGTAACGGTGTTTTGGTTAGGAGTCGTACCATCACCGATCGAACCGCTGGTGACATTCACAAGCGAAATACCTGTACCAGTGCCGGTGGTGGCTGCACTAATGCTGTTGCCGGTCAGGGTGATATCGTTGCCGGTGGTACTGATGCCGGTGCCGCCGATATTGGTAAGCGTATTGCCGGTGATGCTGGTACCGGTGCTGGTGGCAACCGTAATGCCAGCGTTCACGCTGTCGATGCTCACACCGCTGATGGACGCATTTTTCGCGCCGCTGACCGACACGCCGGTAACGCCGCTATTGCTGTCGCCGCTGATGGCGAGGTTGGATACGGTATCGTTCTTGCCGCTGACGGTGACAACCGTGTCGTTGAGAGCGGGCGCATTGATGATGCTGGTTGCTCCCTGGCCGGTGAGGGTGGTTTTATTGTTGCCGATAGTGACGGCTTCATTCCACGTGCCTGCGTCGAGCGTGAGGATGGCCTTGGTGGCGGCGCTGTTGATGGCATTCAGCGCGGTCTGGATGCTGCCTGCGGCGCTCTGATTCAAGGTCACTGTTTTACCACTGAGAACACCGTTAGCATTGGAGGAGAACTCGCCCGTGTTGTTGATGGTGAGCGTGTTATTAGCGCTAACTTCCGTTGCGTTGCCATTAACGGTTATGTTGGTGGCGTTGATGGTGGTGTTGCCGGTTTGCGAGGTCACGAGACTGCCGCCGTTGACAGTGACATCGCCGCTGACGGTAGCCGTCAGGTCTCCGCCATGCGCGCCCAGCGTGCTGCCGGCATTGACGTTCAGGTTGCCGCCGGTGACATTTACAGTATTAGCTCCGGCGTTGGTTGCCGCGATGCTGCCACCGTTAATGGTCGTATTCCCAGCGAGAGAGGTGAGCGACAGGGAGTTGCCCTGTATATTGCTGAAGCCGGTATTGCCGATGTTGAGGTTTGTGCCCGCGGAGATAGCCACTGCGCCTGTGTTGAAAATAACTGCACCACCGGTGGAATTACCAATATCGACTTTACCAGCGGTGCCAGTCAGGTTGATGGCGCCGTTACCGTTGGTGATCTCTGCAGTGCTGCCCGCACCGGTAGCCAGGCTGATGGCGTTAGCGGCTGTCAGACCAATCGTGCCGTTCGTGGAAACAATTTGTTGTCCGGTGATGCCCGCAGTATTGCCGATGTTGATGTTGTTGCCCGCGCCAAGTGTGATGTCGCCGTTGACGGTCGAAATGGTGAGGTTATTGGTATTGGCAATGATGTTGTTGGCCGCGGTGAGATAGATCGCGCCCTGAGTGTTGGTGCCCGTTGCGGTAGATTCGATGTTCTTATTGACGGTGATATTGTTGGAAGCGTTCAGCGTGAGCGAGCCCGTGCCCGTCCAGTTGAGAGCGCTATTGACGTTGATATTTCCTGCGCCGGTACCAGGGTCGCTGGCACTGGTGGTGACGGAAACATTAGTGCCGGCATTGAGTGAGCCCACTATTTCGCTGGCTTTCACAGTATCGGTCATGCCGCCGGTACCATCGGTGGTATAGTTGCTGGGCCCGCCGGTGATGCCGGAGTCAGCGCCCGCGATGTTGATGTTGATCGGATCCAGCAACCATTGTCCGTGACTGGTAGTGCCGCTGGCATCAACGGTGCCGGTATCGATGCTCAGGTCATGGCCCGAGGTTTCAACGTAACCGCCGTTTAAGCCGCCGGTAGCGAGAATGCTGCCATTGAACTGGGTGAGGCCGTTCGACCAGAGAATCACGCTGCCGGCATTGCCGTCCGTGCTGCTGGCATCGAGCACAGCGCCAAGATCCACCGTCACGTTATTAGACGCAAACGCAGTGCCTTTGCCGCCTAGGTTGATGTTACCACCGGCAAGATCGCCGGATACATCGAGGAATGCGGTTTTAAGCAGATCAATATTGCCGGTGGTGACTACAGTTATGCTGCCGCCCTGGGTTTTGCTGGTTGCTTTGACTTTGCCGGCGATTTTGATATTGCCATCGCCGCCGTCAAATACGATTTTGCCGCCTGCGCCTTTATGCGCGCCACTGGCCTCCACGATGCCCGAAGTGTTGATGACGTTGTCGACGATGCCTTTGGCCACGCGGGCAGTCATGTAAACAGTGCCGCCATTGGCATAAATAGCGCCATCATTGGTAATCCCGCTGGTTTTGGAGTTAGCTTCCTTGCCAATCGAGAAGCTAAACAAATTGTCACCGTAGAAATCGACCGCGAAGGTCTTGCCGGCGCCCAGCGCCACCGTGCCAGCTTTGGCAGCGATCACGCCGTCGTTTTCAACGCCCGGTGCGAGCAGCGCCACCAGCCCGCCTTCTTTAGCGGTGATGGTGCCCTGGTTGATGATGGTGGCGTCAGAACGGCCTGGACGATCGAATTTATAATTGCCGGCGAGGAAATTTTTGTTCGAGATATTGGCGGTGCTGACGATCATGCCAGCCACGTTCACGGTTGCGTTCTTACCGAAAAATACGCCATTTTTATTGACCAGCCATACTTGACCGTTGGCGGTCAGTGTGCCGAGAATTTGCGTGGGGCTGCCGCTGAAGATACGCTCAAGTTCGATGGAGCTTGCACTGGGTTCGATGATGCGCGTGGTTTCACCGTTTAGAATGTTGAAGCTCTGCCAGTTAATGATGGCTTTGTCGGACGTTTGGGTGATAGTGAGTTGCGTGGGCGAATTTTGCGTAACGGACACGTTACCGGACACGACATTGCTGCCGCTCGGAAGCGCATATGCGCCAGATGTAAAACCAACACTTGTGGCTGCAACAACTCCCGCCAGTGTGCGCATGCAGCGCGAATATAAGATGGAGCTATTGTAAAATGCAGCGTTGGTATTGGTCATCGGTAGTCTCCCATTGCGGTAGTAATTCCGTTTATTCATTCATCCTGTTGATTCGCTAACGTCTCTTATATCGTTATTTTGTTTGTATCGTCACCCTTGAGCATTTAAACCTTAAAAATACATTAAGCAAAAATGCAAAAGTGTTCTTTGTTAAGTCATTTTTAATAAATAGTCAACGGCTGATCGTGTGCTGTGGCAAATTATTTTTCCCATATTGATCACCTATTAGTAATGAGTGGATTAAAAGCGGTAAGCCATTGAAAAGAATAGCCTTGGATCATTGCCGTGGTTCGGCGCATCCGCCGCTACCTGCCGGGTCAGCGGAAAGGCAAGTTCCAGGCTACCCGAAAGCGGATCGCTCACGTTGAAGCGACTGCCCACACCCGCCGAAGCCAGCGAAGACTGGTCTTGTTCACCAGATTGCGGATTGCGCAGCCACACCGTACCAACATCGTAGAAGCTATAAAGTTGATAGTTCGGCAGGTACTTGAAATTGGTGGTATCGCTGTATTGCAGCTCCGCGCGACCATCAAGGCCCGAATCGCCGGTGATTTCGGACGGATCATAAGCGGAACCGAATGTCGGGCCGCCGATGCCGAACTGTTCGGCGGTCAGCAAGTCAGCCGAAGCCATCTGGCCGCTGGTGGCAACATAAAAACTGAAGGGGCCGGTGATCGGCTGCAGGCGGCTGGCCTGCATGGTGCCTTTCCAGAAAGAGTTCTGGCCGCCCACGCGCGAAGGCAAATTGACGCCGGTTGTGGTATCCCAGTTAAACCCTTTTGAAATCTCGGCCTCGAAGCGGTTGACAGCAGACCAGCTATCGACAAAGTCATACGACCCGCCGAAACGGCCGACGCGCAAACGGTCTTTATAGAGCGCCTGGCCCAGTGAGTCGTTGTCGGTATTACGGATATCGAAGCTTACATTGCCAAACAGGTTGGTTCTGCGCGAACGGATGAAAGGATGCGAAATCGCCATACTGTATAATGAGTCGATACCACTGACATCAAAGTCCTTAAGCCGATAGTCAGGCGCGGTGTTGGTTCGGCTGGCGGATACGGTAAGCTTGGTGCCTTCGCTGTCGAGTTGTTCATCGTGTGACAGCTGGAAGAAACGCATTTCGCTCGGATCGCTGGTCATAACGGTGTGGAACTGCGTGCGGTTATACATATCGAACATGCTGTTCACGTTCACCGTGGCGCCGCCCTGAACGGGACCTAAGTAACGCGTGCCGCGATTATCCAATGTGAGCGAACCATCGATATCTTTTTTGCTGACGGTGATGACGACATCGGATGCATCAGCAACGCCCGGAGATGGGCGCAGCACGGCGCGCGCGCTAATACCCGGCAGATCTTGCATGAGGAGCAAATAGCGCTCAAGCGTGGCTACATCCAGCGGCTTGGAGTTACGGATTTTATCAGCATATTCGGCGAGCAGGCCGCTGCTCGTCTTATCGCCCTGAATGATCACCTGGTTGATAAACCCCTCAACGATCTTAATAGTGACCACGCCACCGCTCACGCTCTGCGGCGGCACGACAGCACGCGACAAAATAAACCCAGCATTGCGGTAACGCGCGGTGATTTTATCGGCAATATCATTGATGGTAGCAAGCGAAACCGGTTTGCCCAGATAATCCTTGAATTCCGGCTCCAGGTCTTCCTTTGTGAAAGCGGTAAGATTCTGGAAATGAATGTCCTTGAGTGTAAAGGTTACATCGCCTTTGAGTGCATGGTGGCCTTTGTTGTCCGTCACCGTGATGACAGGAGCGCCGCCAACAGCCGGGCGTTCATTTTCAATCATCAGCGGCTGGTCGGCACGGCCGGGTTGCGCCGTTGGTGGCACGGTAACCGGCGGTGTGGCAAGGGCCACGGCAGGAAACAACGCAGCCATGACAAGTCCAATTGAAGACGATTTAACAAACGGGCGCATGCACTGCTCCTTCAAAGAGTAATATCGGTTGCTATCAGTTAATAGAAAATGGCATGAATGTCAAAGCGTTGAATAATCCTAAATTGCGCCATTTCTTAATGCGCGACTGATAATCGGCACTCTTCCATAAACAGGACAGAATTACTTGGAAATAAAATAAGAATTTTAACAATGAAAATCAGTTTGATAGACGGGCAACACACCATTGCTATTTGCATATGTGGCGGACGGGCAACATGTGTGCATTATTTATAGACTCTCAACCGGAAGGAAAATAAACTGGCGGGAGGATACCAGCCTAACAATAACTTGTAAGCCGCTACCATAGCCAATCTTGTAAAACGTCCTTAAAAATCTACTCGTATTTCTACTCGTAACTGATTTGGATTCAAGCCATCTTTATTGGACTATAATGGATGGTATACTATCAAATATATTTTTGTACATATCGAATACGGGGATGGTGTTGGGTTTTTGCAAATCGATATTGATCGCCCCCTCTAACTTTCTTTTTTGGTAGAAAATCGATACTCGTTGCTTATGCCCCGTTTTACTAAATCTCAAGGGTTGACGCCCTCTGAACAATACCTAGCTAGGTTATGTGAAAAATCCTTCCTAAGCCTGTGGAGCTATCCCAATTTATATTATAATAAAAACAAATTTTGCCCCGAACTCTGTGATTTATTAGTCGTATTTGGCGAGCACGTAATCATCTTCTCTGATAAATCATGCCAGTTTAAACCAACTAATTTTGATGATGTTGATGAATTGCTTATTAATTGGAAACGTTGGTACAAAAAATCGATTATTGAGTCCGTAAACGATTTGTATGGGGCAGAAAGATGGATAAGGACTAATCCGCATCGAATTTTCATAGATAATAAATGTCAGCAATTATTACCAATCCAATTACCCTCCTCTGATAAAATGAAGGTGCATAGGGTAGCAATTGCCCTAAATATAAAACAGCCGTGTATAGATTTTTTTGGAAACGGCAGCGGAAGTTTACCTATTAGAAATTGCTCTTTTGATGACGCGCTGAATACTCCATTTACTATTGGGGTTTTTAATCAGCCTGATAAAATTGTTCATGTATTCGATGATGTCACATTGGATTTAGTTTTAAAGGAGCTAGATACAGTCCCAGATTTTGTGGCTTATTTAAATAAAAAAGAACTCTTAATAACCCAAGGAAAATTTGGCACAGCCACAGGAGAAGAAGACCTTTTAGCTCACTACCTAAAAAATATGAATGAACAGGAGGAACATGATTTTTGTGTTCCAGATCACATAAATTATGCGGCCTTCTTTGAAGGAATTTGGACTGGTTATGTAGGCAACCCACAATATAAAGCAAAAAAGCAAGCGGACGAAATCAGTTATTTATGGGATGCATTAATTGAGAGTTTTAATAAAAATGTTATCGGGGGGACTTTAGAATACGGCAATGATGAAAGTATTCATAACCATGAAATAGGCTTAAGAGCACTCGCCTCCGAAAATCGTTTTGAAAGGCGTGGATTATCTCGTTCCTTTCGTGATGCACTACAAAAATCTGAGGGACGCGATAGATTCTCCAGAGTGTCCATCTCTCCACATTCATCCAAAGCATACCTATTCTTATTTTTACAAAATAAATATGGAAAGACTCACGATGAATATCGGCGAGTGCGTTCTAATATGCTGCAAATCTATTGCCAAATTATCAAAAATCAAAATAGGCATCTTAAAGAAATAGTCGGAATCGCCACTGAGCCTTATAGCAATGCTCAAGGCCGTTCAGAAGATCTCGTTCATTATAGCTGTGATTTTGAAGTGACACCTGAATTTGAAAAAGAAACAGTGGAAATACAAGAAAAAATAGATGCACTAAAAGAGAGCAGATTTCGGTATATAAATTATCATGACCAAGAATACCCGGAAGTTGCATTACCAAAAAGAGAGAGGGGTGGCTTGAATAGAAAAGCTAGAAGAAAAATAAAAGCTCTAACAAAAACGGAATGAAAAATCGCCTGCGCCTACTTCTCGCTGTCGTTTTATTGTCTAATTCTGTTTTTCCTGCGACCACTCTGCAATGGCTTCGGATGAGGTTCACCGGCGGCGGGTAATATAAAAAACTCCTCAATCTTCGCATCAAGGGCTTTTGCCAGGCGCTCAAGCACGGCAACGGTAGGGTTTTCCAATCCACGCTCCAATCTGCTGACATAGGTACGGTCAATCTCTGCATCAACTGCCAGATTTTCCTGCGATACCCCCTGTTTAACACGGAGTTTTCTAAGATTTCGCGCTACAAGTGCCTGTGCTTTCATTTAGAAAAGTAAGCATCTTGCAGACTATTAAACCACGGAGTATAGTCCCACTATTTATGCAAGGGGGATAGCGCATGACAGAATCAATCCGAATATTGCCAATATTTTTTGTGTTTACCCTAGCAGGATGTGCACACAATCTAGCGCACCTTGCTCCCGATCTTACTGAGGCCGACAAGAAATGTGATGCACAACAATGGCCAAATCAAATTACTAGGGTGAGTTGCAATGATTCCGTAGAAACGCCTGTTATAAAAAGAGACACCCCCGTCCTTTTACAATCTTTTGAAACTTATTCGTCAAAGCGCAAATTGTTGGCTCAACAGTTCGATGAGGAAAATGCACCAGCCATGGAAGCTTGGAAGCAATTCAAACGAGGGGAAAATGAGGCGATTGCGATACTTATAGCACACGAACCAGAATACGCAGTGGGTAAGGATTCATCTCTTAACAAAGATATTATAGCAGCTAACCCTACAACGGCCTGCATCTCTAAAATTCTTGTAATTAGCATGAAGTGTTATGATTCCATCATGCACCCGATATGGCAACGTGATGCGCCAGACACCTTAGAATACTATGAGGAGTTTAACAAAAAACGGCTTCGACTGGCAAAAGAATATGATGCGGTAGGAACGCCGAAAATTGCTGTCTCAGCTAATGATAATTGGCAGAAAGGTATGAAAAAAGCATTGGATGAATTTGCTATTGATGCCCGGCTCGCCATACAGCAGCAGCAAGCCGCAGATGCTCAATCAGCCGCGCAAAATGCAGAAACTCTCACTAAGATTCTACAAATTGGTGCGCTTGCAGTGGCTGGTGCTGCACAGGCTCGTGCAAATGCTGATAATGCGGCTTTGCAAGCACAGCCAACGCATACCGTGTGTCATAATTATTTTGGCACAGTGTATTGCGATACTTCAAATTAATGACGTGGTGAAAAATTGTATGAGGAAAATCGTAGTAATTGCCTTTCTTTTATCGCTATCGGGTTGCACCAGCGATCATTATACCCCTGTCGATTACGGAATGAATGATGCCTTAAAAGAATGCAGACATAATACCTTCAAGAAATATTACGATGCCCATGCCAATGATGATAAAACAGGTGTCGTAGCTGGTGGGGTTCTTCTCGGCCCAATTGGTGCAGTATTAGGTGATAGCATCGCTAATTCAGGTAATACTCTGCCAAAGCTAGACTTGAACGTTGAAATGGAAAATTGCATGAAGGCCAAGGGCTATACCGGCACAAGCGAACATTATAACTGATTAATGCGTGTTTGTTATAAATGACTGAACATAGTGCAAATAATATGTAATAAGCACGTGCTGTAATTTATGAAACAGTGCAGCGTAACGCCACTTCTTATTAGGCTGGGCGCATGAAAGGGGTGGATAATCGAGCAAGTTCTTTTCTCCGATCAAGCTCACTATCTTTATTGGGGTTCCAGCCAACAATAGCGACATGGCGAGTATGAGGTTTACCATCGGGATCGAAACTTAATCCAAGATCAGTAACCGCTTTTGCCTGGAACTCTGCGCGTCCTACCGCCCTCTGATTTGTCCGTGCATGATTATCGCACAGATTCCAAATATATTCTGGAGAACGATCAGTTATGCGAAATACAGAAACTGTATTGTCGCTATCCACACGAAATACTGTCTGTTTAACACCGTTTTTTATATAGCTGCTGTCGTAGACAAACCGCGAAATCGTTTCTTTCGGATCAACATACCGACGAGGATGGGGGCAATTTTTTGTCACGCAACAGAAAATTCCTCACGTAAGATTGTTTGAAGGTCTTTGGGAAGAATATCGGCATAAACTTCTTCAATACCACTGCGTTTACGCTTTGGCGTACTGCCGAAATCGATAAATGACCATATCAGTTCTTTATCTTCAACTTCAAGGGATAAGGACTTCGCATGTAAATCCCATTCAAAACTTATCCCTCCAACTGAAGTAGGAATGATATCGGGTTTTTGAATACCATAAGGAAGCTGTTTGATTATTTCTAACGCCGTCGCTTTTGAGTCAACCGTAATTGGGCTTGCATCATATCCATCCCAACCAGCTTCGTTACGTGTTTCAAAGTAATTCACCACTAAACTTTGTAGCTCCGCACGTCCGCCCAAAAAAAATGAATTCGATACGGAATCTGAAATAGCGCGATCAATTTGTTTTTCAATCTGGACCAAGGCATCTGCCGACTCGCTAAAACCAATTGCCGCAGGCGTCATCGCGGTAAACATCGCTATTATAGGGAAACCTATATCGTGGGTAATGGGTGGCGTCATGCAAAAAGATCCTTTGTTTTTTGGGTAATGCTCCCAAAAAATACCCTGTCCTTAGTATGATTCAGAATAGTTAGCATTTCGTTAATTTGCGTCAAGGACAGGATTCCGTCAACTGTTTTAAATGCCTCAATATCTAGGACAAAGGCAGCATTCCCCAATGACTGTGGGGGTTGTTGTGCAAACGTAACATTGCACTTGGTATCATGTTCGGGAAAATTGATAATCGTGCGACTGAAGAAATTCTCCATAGGGCCGTCAATATTGGTTGGTAAGGTAGGACCAGCCTCAAAATATTCATCTAGGTCAAGTGTAGTCTGAGGCACTTCGATCAGATTGATATTTCTTACCGTCAGTTTGGTAATGATTGTTGGTTGGCATTTATCATGGAATTTTTTCCATCCCTCGATAGCTTTGGGTAAAATACGCTGCCATTCGGTATAAGGCTTCAGTTTGTGGTATGAAAATCCCTGACTTCGACAAGTCACTAATTCGCTATTATCCGCTGCTCGAAATTGATATCCGATAATTTCTGATTCCGAGGTTGAGTTGTTTGTACCATCGGGATTAAAATTATTCATTATTTTTAGCAACCGAACTGGTTGGACGTTTGGATATTCAGGAAAGGTGTTGGCAAGGGCTTCTAATTTTGCCAACCCGTCGGCACCGATATCGGCAACGGATATATCAACAATTGCCTCTTTGATTGGGGCATGAGTAAAAACTTGGTGACCGGGTATCGACTGTAAGGGCATCTATACATCAACCAATTGATATTAATATGTAGGCAATAGCAACATTCATGCCTTATTGAAACAACAAATTATCCGTAGCCAGTGAGATGCGCCAAATAACCTTTTAATAATTGGTATAATCATCGAGTTTTTAAAGACCGGGAAGAGGAAAAATACAACTTTAAGTTATATTTTTTAGATAACCGGATGCCTGAACGTAGCATTGCTGCATAGCTAGGAAAATGTTAATATCAGGTTATGAAAACGCTACCATTTCCTCTTGAGGCAGTCTGGGCTTGTCCGGGTATGGCAACCGCCGACATTGCTGTTTATGGGGCGGCGGTAAGGATTTTGGAATTTTATTGGCAATCCGGGTGCCGCCCGCTCCCCGGAAATGATGCTGTCCTATACCGTCATATTGGTTGCAGCAAACAACGCTGGCATAAGATCAAAAATGAAGTAAAAAAGTCAATTAATGAGGCTTTGTGCATTTTACCTCGCCTTTACTATGAATTATCTCAGGCTGCCGCAAAAAGGCAAGCAAAAGCAAGGAAAGGAGGGCATATCAGTGCTGCTAACCGTCGTCGTAAAATTCAACTCCAAGTTGGCAATATTCCATCTTTCTCCGATGAGAGTAGTACACATGCGCGAATTGTAGCCGTTCCTTCACACTCACATGGATATAACCGGGGAACCTACGACTCTGTTCTCCGCGCCGCCGCCAAGCGCAATAACGAATCCGGCAAACAGATGCTGTTCACGGATGATTAAGGGAAGTCGGATTGAACACCTGCCATTGGCTCCCTTGGCATGGTGGCATCCTTGGCACTCTTGGGTAATTCCCATTCCCAGCCACTATCCTCTTTTGTTGATTTTATACGCAGATCCTTCTTGGCGCGTTTGAGGGTTCGTTCTGATATACCTGCCTCTGTTGCTTTTTTATAAATCTCTGTAGCCCTCATTGCTCCGTGTACGAGGGTGGCGCATAAGAAAATGGTGGCATTCCTTAGAGCAGAACTATCATCATTAGTAATTGGCTCCGCCAATATGTCATTAGCGGTTATATCTACTGTGCCGTCTTCCCAAATAATCCGCTGAGATTCGATTTTATTATCATCTACCCAACATGACACCACACTGAAGGCCAATCCAGCCTGCATTTTGCTTAGGTTGCACTTGATAGGCAGAAATAGCCTCCGTTCTGGATTGTCCTTATCCGCTGCCACTAAATATGCTGCACGTGCTGCCGCAACAAAGGCCTGACTGCCTGTTATACGCATCATGGCATTTCCATCTTTGCTTTTATTAAGGTGGGAGATACAGACAATTGCGATATTATGATGTGCTGCTAATTCTGCTAATGGGGTTAAAACTCCACGCACATCAGCATCTTTATGGCTATCCACCTTACCAAGGTAGGCACTGACAGGATCAATAACAATCAAATCAACAGTGCCAAGAGTGCCAAGAAGGCAAGAGAGCCTTTCAATATCAGCTTGCAAGTTTAGGCAGCGTTTTCCCTTTCTGCCTTTTTCAGTGACGGCATCAAGTATAATGACGTTGTTCAAATCAGCTTTAGCAGCTTCCAAACGTGGGCGGATGGTATCTGCGGCATCATCTTCAGCGCATATAAAAACAGCCTTTGCCGCTGTTCCTGTCAAACTGCCATTACTGATGCCTGACGCTATATCTATGCTAGTCAAACTTTTACCCAATCCGGGATAACCAGCAATTATCGTAATTTTACCTCGTGGAATAACTTGCGGCCATAGCCACCGGACAGGCTCAGGCTTAATGTCGGCCATACAGCGATAAGAAATTTCACTATCACTGGTCATGTCTATCGTTGGTGCTTGTGTGTAGGTGCGCTTGTTCTGCTAATTTCTGAATCAGCGAAAGAATGTCTTCCGCCCGCCATGCGGTACAGCGTTCCGACAGTTTTACAGGTTTCGGATAGCGCCCAGATTTGACGCCAGCCCACCACGTCGATTTTCCAACTGGAATTAATGGCGGGGTTTTTGCGTTACCTAATATTTGCGAAAGACGTAAATATCCGGTGTTTGGTATTTGGCGCTCCATAGGTGACTGCTCCTGTTTAAGGGATTACAGAATCATCCTATGGGGGCCGTAATATTAAATCACGCCATCGAAGGTACAAATTTTTGGTAAATGCTCAGCCGGCACTTATATCCGTGCCAAGATATTCATCAAGGCGATCAGAGTGTGCGTCAAAATCGGCAGTTTCGATGTCGGCAATTATAAAAACCTGCTTCGCAAACTTGCGGAGATCACGCGGTTTTTTCTTATGAGACGCTGCAAAGTTTTCAAAAATTACTCGTAGCCATCCACAAAAAAGCCGCAAGGGTTCCGTGAGGGTTTCAATACGCTCATGATCTTCAATTTCTTTAAGTCTAGCAGATGCGGCGCAAAGTAGTTTCTCTTTTGCATCTAGTTTTTCTTCAAGGACGGCCTTCGCCAAAATTTGTAATGCGCCATGCGTTATATAATCAACTCCACTATAATCATCTGCCAGAACTTCTACAGCGTCATCATACGTCTGCCCTTTTTTCTCTAGGTTCTTTAATGTCACCTTTATGTTAGCTATCGTGGTGCTTTTTGCTCCTCTCTCTGTAGCCTTATACCGTGATATGACGAGACATATTGCCTCAGCAGCATTAGGTTCAGTTGGCAAATCATTTAGGCCAAAGCAACGGGCTAGATTTTTTTTAGCTCTACCTTCAAGGATAAAAGGTTTTGGTTTTGGTTCCGGTATTCTGTTTGGTAATTCAGCCCGTGGCATTATTTTTGTGCCCGTAACTTATGTATCTTTTCATCTCCCGCAATGGCAATGGCATCAAGATAATCCGCATAATCCTGCATCATTTTCTTACGCTCTAACAAATATTCAGCACGGTTATATGCGGAGCGGATTTTGTCTTCATCTTCATGAGCAAGCTGACGCTCAATCACATCCGGCGCATAGCCCTTTTCATTCAGGATGGTGCTGGCTAGGGTACGGAAACCGTGTCCTGTCATCTTGTTTTTATAACCCATGCGACGCAAACCCATAAGTACCGTGCCATTGCTGATGTGCAGAGATTTACTGGCAGGGCT
>Ga0206845_1176_pt1 | contig 15387 bp, 7 predicted proteins | sample Alteio_BWOrgCont_19_FD_152887 | JGI IMG/M metagenome (GOLD analysis project Ga0206845, IMG submission 152887) | Enriched cells from forest soil in Barre Woods Harvard Forest LTER site, Petersham, Massachusetts, United States -... | ecosystem: Environmental > Terrestrial > Soil > Temperate forest > O...
TCCGGTCTGATCAATCGACGGAAAGTGCTTGGCAGCGCGCTTGCCGGGCTGGCGCTGCGGCCCGAAATTGCATTGGCGCAGGAGAAAGTGAAAGCCGGTGATGGGAAGGCGGGCGAATCCGCCAATTTTCACCCGCCGGTGGTTTCGATTCAAGGCGGCAAGCTTCGCGGCTTTCGGGACGGCAAGACCTTCACATTTCTCGGCATTTCGTACGCGGAGGCGGACCGTTTTGAACTGCCCAAACCGGTTCGGCCGTGGGACGGCGTTAAGAATGCCCAGGCGTGGGGACCGGTGTGCCCCATTCCGGCGTCAAACGCGCCGGGCCGCGACGAGTTCGTTTTTCCTCATCGCTACTGGATGGAGAATGACCATTGTCAGGTGCTGAACATCTGGACTCAGAGCATCAGCTCGAATGTGAAGAAGCCGGTTATGGTCTGGATGCATGGCGGCGGGTTTACCAATGGCTCCTCCATGGAAGCTTACGCTTATGACGGCAAGAATCTCAGCGAATTCGGCGATGTGGTGGTGGTCAGCCTGAATCACCGTCTGAACATTCTCGGCACTCTGGATCTCTCGGCGTACGGCCCTGAGTATGCGAATTCGCGGTATACGGGGACTGCTGATCTGGTGGCGGCGCTCGAGTGGGTGCACGAGAATATCGAGAACTTTGGGGGCGATCCCGGGAATGTCACGATTTTCGGGCAGTCGGGTGGCGGCGGTAAGGTCGTGCGCATGATGCATATGCCGGTGGCGAAGGGTCTGTTCCATAAGGTTATTGCGCAGAGCGGCGGGAATTTGAATTACAGGAACACCGATCCTGCGACCAGCATCAAGACCCAGCAGGCTATCGCCGCCGCAACACTGAGAAGCCTGGGTCTCGACGGCAGCGCTATTGACAGGCTGAAGAAGGTCTCGTATCCGGATCTGATTACGGCGGGCACCGCCGCGCTACGGTCCGTGGCGCAGGAGAGCGGACGCCGGAATCTGGGTTGGGACGTGATCGCCGACGACCAGTATGTGATGCGGGAGTTCTGCGATTGGGCGGAGGACATTCCGCTGATGGCCGGCACCGTGTTCAGCGAGATGTCGGGCAACCTGACGAAGGGCGATGGCCGGAAGAACGAGTGGAGCGAGAAAGAGATCGACGAACAACTGACGAAGGAATACGGGGACCGGAAGGGCGAGATCGTGGCGGAGTTCAGGAAGGCTTTCCCGCGCAAGAAGGTTCAGGACGTTCTCTACTTTGCGAATACGTCACGCGCGCCAGTCAGGCAGATCCTCGCGCGCAAACTGGAGAAGGGCAAGACGCCCGTCTGGAATTATCTCTTTGCTTATGAGTATCCCGTGAATGGCGGCATTACGGCTTTTCACTGCTCGGAGATCGTGTTTGCGTTCCATAATGTGGGGCAGCCGCAGTCGAGGGTTGCTACCGGCGGCACAGCGGCCGGGCTGGCTCTGCAGGATCGGGTCGCCCAGGCGTGGGTTAATTTTGCTCGTGCCGGTAATCCGAATCAGCCGGGGCTTGAGTGGAGGTCCTGGACGGCGGCGGATCCGCAGGCGATGGTGTTCGATACGGTCAGTGAATCCCGAGCTTTGCGGGATGAGCGGCTTGTTTCGTTGATGACCGCTCCGGCGTAATCCGGTGAGAGTCACCGGCAAGCCGTCAACCCTGACAGCGTCCAATTGAGGGCTTCCGAATCGGTGCTGTGTGGCTTTGCGTTACGGCGATGAATTACTGGACCGTCAACACGACAGTGCCAGGCGAAACCTTCCCTCCCGCGCTCAGGGTGATTGGGTAGTTTCCGGCGGCGAGATCTGACGGCACGACAACGTTTGCCTGGAACAAGCCGGCTGAAACAAGTCCCGCCCAGACGACAGACGCGCTTTCCGTCCCGACGTTAACGGTGACCGGATCCGTGTATTGGGTCGCCGACGATATGAGCACTCCCGCCGGCGAGGGAGCCAGGCCGTTTATGTAGAAGACAATCTCTTCGCCCGCTTTGGCTTTGGTGGATCCGGGTTGCACGGCCGGATCGCCGATCAGGGTGTTGTCGGCATGTGTTGCAGCGGGGTACAGAGTGTTCCCGTTTTGGTAGACGAAGAAGGATGGAGCATTCTGCCCGATTGTCGCAGTGAAGGCGGCGCTTACGATTCCGTCGAAGGTTACGGTTACCGGTACGCTTCCGGAAACCCCGTCCGGAACCTGCACGTTAAGCTGCGTGGGGCTCACATAGAAAACGGCCGCCGGTATCCCTCCGAATTGCACACTGACGCCGTCGATGCTTGTCGGCAGGGCATTCCCGGCACCGAAGTCGCTTGTTGTCCAGGTTCGGACACTCCCAGCGAGGTTCGCGCCGTAAATGGCAGTCCACTCTCCGGGCACCAAAGTAAGATTGGCGCTTTCCGCATCCTGCACGCTTGAGCGGAGCACGCGCTGCGCTATCCCGGCTGCTACACACACGGGGTGGCGATCTCAAATCACCGGCTTGCCGCCCTGGCGGACGGTAAGGTGACCTTCCGGTGGCGTGACTCGGTCACAAGAACAAGAAGCGCCAGATGACTCTGCCCGTCGAGGAGTTTCTCGTTTCCTGCTGCATGTACTGCCGCCACGCTTCGTGCGTATCCGGCACTCGGGCATTCTGAGCACGCGCAATCGCTCCGCACTGCCTCCCCTTTGCCGCCAACAGATTGCAGCAGACCCGCCGCCGAAAGCGGGACAGACGCCATGAGAAAGCCGGCTGTCCGGCATGACGGCCTTTGGCAATGTCCGCAATGCGGCGGTCCAATGCGGTTACTGGAACGCCTTACAGAGACGCAACTCCGGCCTCGCCCGCGGCCGTACTGAAAACTGGCGGCATCGGCATGACGACGCAAACGCTATCGTCGAAACATCATCGTCTGCCCACACCAGCACCATCAGCGTGTTCTGTTGACAAACCAACTTACTGGGCCCGAGCTCCGCACAAAAGTATTTCCTGCGGGAATGGCCTGCTTCTTTCCAGGCGGCGTGTCAGGCGCACCCCGTTCACACCCGATTGAATGCCCGTAAGGGGCAGGCGCCGTAAGCGCTTCCTTTCAAGTCTGCAGTTGTCTCCACTTTCATCCGGTGTACCTCGCCGGATCGCTCCGTTACCGCCTAAGACTTATCGGGACCGATTTCCCGGAACGCCGTTTTCGTGGACCTCATGCGGGTTACCTTTCCGCCACCGTTTGAGGCATAGGGGTGAACCATGTGTCTCCCACGCCTCTCCAAACTGCTGAGAGAGCTCAGCCGATAAAGATCGGGACTTACCGTAACATCAAGCAGCTCTGGGGCCGCTCAGCGCGCATCCCAAACCTTGCGGCCCAAGTTCCTTTAGAATTGGAAACGCGCGATCAGCGTTCCCTGCCGGCCAGGATTGGCGTAGGCTGTGTTCGGAATCAGGTAAGCGTTGCTAAGTACTCCGAACCCGCTGGTGTAGATAGTGCCGCCTCCGGCGCCTTTGGCCGGCGGGTTCTGCGGGTTCGTCGTAAAACCGGTCGGCGTTGCTATCAGTGTGCGATTGAAGATGTTGACGAATTCCGCGCGAATGTAGAAGTCGTACTTACCCTCCTTGCCGATGCGGAAATGGCGGCCGATATTGGCGTTCTCCGAAGGATTGCGCGGCCCGCGAAAGTCCTTGTAGAGCACCGATGTGGAAGTGCATGTCGAATTAGTCGGGCACGGCGCCCATGCCTTCGGATTCAGCACCTGCGTGTAATTGGCATTGTAAGAGCTCAGATCGTTGAGGTTGACTCCGGGCGTGTACAGTGGCTGACCGGGAACCCGGATGTCCTCGCTGTTCAGGAAATTCGCAGTAGGGCTGGTGGGCGGTGTGAGGTACGCACCGCTCTGGTAGCGCGCATACCACCCGAATTGCCAGTCCCGGGTCAGGACATTAATATACTTTGGCAGGAAGCTGGCTTTCGGGACCGTGTAGATAACGTTGAAAGTGAGCACGCGGGGAGGGTAATTCTGCAATGCCCACTCTGCGCTTTCCGGGTTGAAGAAATCCTGCCGCGTCGCCCGGTTGAAGCCCTGGCTCCAGGTATACGCCCCGCTACCCGATAAGTTGTGGGAGAACCGCTTGGTTACCTTGATTTGCAACGAATCGTATCTGGAATTGCCGGTCGGGGATCCCGAGACACTGATCGGGGTGCCCGTGGAAGACGTAAACTGCGGGAATGGATAGAGCGCGCTTTGCAGGCTGTTCCCTGACGGGAAACCGCTATAGGGCGAAAAGTTGGGGAAGCCGCGCGCCGCCATGGCAGTTTGAACTGCTGCACTGCCCAGCGGCTGGGTGAGCAGGTTACGGTCCTGATCGTTGTTATACGTCGTGCTCGTGCAGATTCCACCGCCGGAGGTGCAAGGGCCGGTTCCGGGATACGGAAATAACCCATAGTGGGCATAGGTTTGAGGCGATATCTGGCTCAGTAATCCGAGCGGGCCAGTCCCGCCGGTAGGGCCACTCAGCCAAGCCACCCGGTTGGCCACATAGCTGGCCTCCATCACGAAGTTCGGCGTGATTTCCCGTTGGAAGCCGACGCTGAATTGATTGATGCGGGGCGGCCGGTTCTCATTCCCGTCCGGAACAAACACGCCGTTCGTAACTACCGGCAGACCGCCCGTGGTGCCCGGAAGGGGTACAACAAACTGGTTAGTCGTCGGCCATTGCGGCGTCAGGATGGAGCCCGGAGTCGCGACGTTGATGTACTGGGAATTGTTCGGCTGAGGCGGAATCGGGGTAACCCCCGGCGTGGAGAATATGTTGCCGGCAAAACCCGCTACGTACTGATAAGCGATTCCCCATCCACCCCGGAACACGGTCTTGGGGTTGATTTGATACGCCACGCCCACCCGGGGCCCAAAAGCATACGGATAAGACGGCTTGTAGAAGGCGCAGTTGCACGTGCTGCCATATTGAATCGCGCCGGGGCGTCCGCCGGCATTCGGATTGGGCAGCGTCGCATCAAGTTGCCCCAACCGCCCGTATTGCTCACGCTGGGCAGTTGCATAATCCCAGCGCAGGCCATAATCCACCGTCAGCCTGCGGGTCACCTTCCAGGAGTCTTGCGCGAACAGTCCCCACGCCTGGTAACCATTCCGCACTCCCACAAAATTGGGCGTTTGCGTGATGGAAGTGAAATCACCCAGCAGAAAACTGGCATAGCCAAAGCCCTGCGTGAACCCGTTAAATCCGACGGAAGGTTGGAACGGTTGTGAAGTAGGACCCACGCCCGTGGCCAAGGTGACGCCGGAGATGTCCGCGTTGTAGCCGATAACCCCCTCAATTTGATATTCCGCACCAAATTTAAACCTGTGGGAGCCCTTCACCCAGGTTAAGTTGGCGTTGCCCGTCGGCCTTTCCTCGTGGATCCACGATTGCAATTGGCCGGCGGTTCCGATGTTTTGCATCCCGCCATAGCTGCCCGCGCACAGAGTTCCCGAGCACATCCCCGTCACGCTTGGAAACTGGCGGTTCTGGACAAAGCCCGTGAGAAAGAATTCAGAAGGATTGAAACTTAGAAATGGCGCCTGGTCGTTGAAAATGGTGTCCAGGTAACCCCCGCCGAAGTGAAACAGCATCGTGGGAGTCAGCGTACGGTCGTAGTTCAGCCTCCAGGTGTTGGTGGGAATCAATCCGCCGCGATATTGCCCGATCTCCAGCGGCAAGCCATCCGCGGAGAACGGACCTGTATTGATGTGGGTCTCGACATTATTTCTTGACCAATAGAACGACAGCCTGTCCTTGCTACTGATCATCTGATCGATCTTCAGTGTCGGGATGGCTGAGTATTGCCCCCCGGTAATGGACCCGGTATAGTTGGACACCAGATTGGCATTGCCCGGATTGGGGTTTGGAAACAAGGCTTGCATGGCCAAAGCCGTGGCATTGAAACGACTGGCCGGGATTGTATTGTTTTGAAACGGATTGGCATACTGCAAGCCGTTTGCAAGAGTGCCGCGCGTTGAAGGATCATAGATTGTATTCGCGAGCATCGGACGGCCCAGCGCGTCGGTATAGGTCGCTCCCCCCAGGGGTCCGGTCGGAATCCCATAAGCGGCGCACAGACTGCATGTGCCGTTCGCCGAAATCGCCGAGAAGTTCCCATTACGAAACGCAGGGCTCGGCACGGTATCGTTGAACGAGAAAAGCTGGCTGTATCCAAACTGCTCATAAGCCCAGTAAAAGAAAGTCTTGTCTTTCCCGTTATAGAGCTTGGGGATGATGATCGGACCGCCCAGGGTGCCGCCGAAATCATTGCGCCGGTAACGCGGGCGAAATTTTTCCCCATTTCCGTTAGAGCTGAACGGGTATCCCGCGTTCAAAAACTCATTGACGAAATATTCGAACCCGCTGCCGTGGTATTGATTCGTCCCCGACTTCATGGTCATGTTGACGACCATGCCCCCTCCCTGCCCGAACTCAGGGGCGTAGTTACTGGTCTGGTAGCTGATTTCCTGAATCGCATCGACATTAGCCTGCGACATCGATGGGTACTCGGTTAAATTGAACAGGCGGTTACTGGAGTCCTGACCCTCTATGCGATAGGCTGCGTTGGTTCCATTCCCACCCAACCCATTCATGACGGCGCCGCCGGAGCTACCCGGAAGCGTCGTAAGCGTAGCGTAAGGATTCCGGTAGCCTCCGGTGATAACGAGGAGAGGCAGCTCGTCCATTTCCTTCAGCGTGACGTTGTGAGCCGTTTCGCCGCTCTCAGTCTTAAGCAGAGACGCTTCGGCCGACACAGTTACTGACTCGGTGGAGGAACCAACTTCCAGCGTGACGTCCTCTTTTAAGACTTGTCCCGCGGAGATGGCAAGATTGTTGTGATTGTAAGTCTTGAACCCGGGCGCCGTCGCCGTGACCGTATAACTGCCCACCGGCAAATTCGGGATCGCATAGTTCCCGGTGGTGGTGGATGCGGCAGTGTAACGAGCACCTGTCTCGACATTTGCAGCTTCCACGGCCGCGCCGGCAACCACTGAGCCAGACGGATCGGTAACAGTGCCCGTAACTGTTCCGTTCACACCCTGGCCGAAAGCAGGCAGGCCAGTAAGAGCCAAATAAACGATTAACCCCAAAGACGAAACGATTCGCACGATACCCCTCCCTTTCTTGCGAGCCCTTACAGCTCGAACAATTCGGTACCCATCTCAGAACCCACCGTGCGCTCCCCAGCGCCGCCAAATCCCCTCTTCATCTGCGGAACAACCCGTGAGCGTCCCAGCCGAAGTTTGAAGGTGGTAATAGTTGGCGGGGATCATATCGTAAAGCACGGCCGTGCGCAATCCCAACGCCACGACGGGTTTTGCATGCATTATTCGCAGCCGGCCAGTCGTCCATAGTGCAGGCCCGCAGCGTCCCTTATGAGCCTCCCAACGAGGGTGCGGCGCCGCGGGAACGAGTAGCATTGACGGAGAGGAGATCTTTACGCGTTTCGTGTTTGGAACATTCGTCCTGACGGCGGGGCTCCTGGCCCAGACCCCGCCCACGCCTGCAGATCCAGTGCGCACAGTCATCGACCGCCTCGAACTTGAACAATTCAAGGCGCACATCAAAGGCCTGGCACAGTTCGGAGATCGCATGCAGGGAACGCAGCGCAACCGCGATGCCATCGACTGGATTGAGAAACAACTGCGGCGCTTCGGATATGCCAACGTCGAGCGGCTTCGGTTCCAGTCAGCCAGCGGGCCTCTTGAAGACATCTACGCTACCAGGATCGGAACGACCACACCCGGAGAGATGTACATCGTCTCCGCGCACATGGACGGCCGCGGTAGCGGGGAGGCAGCCGATGACGACGCATCGGGCTGCGCGGTGGTGCTTGAATTGGCTCGTGTTCTCGGTATGCCCGGCATAGGGACGAACCGATCGGTAAGGTTTGCATTTTGGAACAACGAAGAGTTCGGGATGGACGGCAGCGGGACATATGCGACAGAGAAGGTACCTGGTAAGCCTACGGCAGTCGAACCGAAATTGCTCGGTATCATCCAGCACGACATGATGCTGTTTGACCATGGCATGCCTCCGGGACTAAAGCAAAGCCCCCATGCCGACATCAACATCGAGTACCAGGAGCACTCCCGAATGGCGGCCGAATCCGCGAGCCTGGCTGCAGCTCTCCTGACAGCGAGCCGATCTTACGCCCACGATTACCCTGCAACCATCGGCGTCAACATGGCGGGCACGGATTCAATACAGTTTGAGGATCTCGTGGCGTCTGTCAGCGTGCGCGAAAACGAAAGGGTCACCGGGATTGTAAGGGGTTCCAACCCGAATCATCACGAATCCACCGACAATTACGAAAACTACGGAGAGGAAGACTTTCGTTTCGGATTCAATGCCGTGCAGATGACGCTTGGCGCGCTCGGAAAACTCGCCGGGATAACTCTTGCGCCGTCGCGCTGAAGCGTTGCCTGCCCGCCAAACGTGGTGCCAGGCCGGAAGAAGGCTAACTTAACTAAAGATTTTTACGGATATCGCGCCGTTCAGCGATGGCCCAAGGTTTTCGCGGGCCGCCGACTATGTCACGGAATGGAAGTTTTCTCGAAGGGGCTCTTAGTTTGTGCCTGCGCCCTTCTTCGCTATCTCGTCATAAATTCCACCGAAGACTTGCGGATTGAACTTCCATCCCAGATCGGCGGTATTTACTTGCATCGCGAGCGTATCCCGCGTCGCTCCGGCCTTCACAGCGTCAGTGCAGCGGGTGATCAGGGTAGCCATCTTCATCCGGAACGCCTGAATATCAGCCCGGGTCTTCGGCTCGCCGCGCCCGGGAATCGCAATTTCAAAATCGAGCGATAGCACTCCGTCGAGTGATTTGTTCCACTCCAGGATACTGCCCCCATTTGCGAAATCGGCGCCCGGATTGCCGTCTGTAATCTGATCGCTGACCATCACCACTTTCAAATCCGGAAAGTAGATCATCGTGTCGTCGCCCGTATGACCGCGTCCGTACGCGTGCGCATCCACTTCAGCGCCGCCCAATTGCAGCACGTAATCTCTGGCGAACGTCTGGGTCGGCAATCCGGGAATGTCCTTTGTTCGGGGATCGTTGGCCATGTTCGTTTTCAGAGCATCGAGCGCGATCACAGTGGCTCCCGCATCGATGAACTGCTTATTGTTGCCTACATGGTCCGGATGGTGGTGCGTGTTTAAAGCGTACTTTACTGGCTGGTCCGTCACGGATTTGATTTCTTCCATCATCCTGTCGTATCTGTTCTCGCCTGGATTTTTGGTGTCCACGACGATCACTCCCGCCGGAGTCACTCGGATCAGAGTATTCGCGCCGCCGCCCGTGATCATGTAGAGATTTGGCTTCAACAGACGGATCTTCGCGACAGGATCTTGTGCAGCTGATCTCCCCTGTGCCCTCAAAAAACCGTTGGAGAGCCCGAGAGTCGCCAGAAACACCATACTAAAAACTGTCGTCTTTAACATGCTCTCTCCTCGATTAGCGGATACCGCTCTTCCGGAGTCCTTCTGCGCCGAAAACGAGAAGGACTCAACACCATAACCACTCACACCATAAGCACTCACGTCATAAGCACTCACGTCATAAGCACTCACATCAGCTGGAGGTGAAACAGGCCTTCGCGGGTGTTTTCCGTGCGCCGCGTGTCAGCGAGAGCGGTCGTATCGAGCGTCGCCCTCCGCCGCGCTAAGAATAAAGTGCGTCACCCGACCGCTCGAATCCTGGTAGAACTCGATCGTCCCGGCGGTCGAATCGAAGCTGGTGTCGCTCCGCGGAATCAACGGAAAATCCTTCATATACAGTTGTCCCTGCAGGACGCTTACGATTTGATCTGGGCCGAAAAAGTCTCTGGACGTCACGACGCCGTCGTGAAACCTGTATTCGCCCGCGTATTTGGCAAGCACGGCTGGGCTGGGATGGGTTGCGGCTTTCGCCGTCCCCACCAGATGCCCGGTATCCCGCTCGTCTTCGTTGCACACGTACTCCAGCATGTCCCCATCCGCAGCGTAGTTGACCGCTACCGACATGGTCAGCGGCCTGGTCAATGTCTCGGGATCGTCGTAGGTGACCTGAACCTGCATGTGTCCGAAGTCAGCGCGTCGGAACTTCTCGGTAACGCGCAGATACTCGGAATGGGGATGCCCAACCATATCGAGCCAGGTCCTGTCGTTGAACCCCGCTGTTTCCACTACCAGCGTGTCGCCTTCCCAGTGCCCGACTGAGTAGCCCATCCACGTCGGGTTCGGGTCTTTCGGCAGTTGACGTCCATCCGTGTAGATCTGCCTGAAGTCACCGAGCTCGTACAGCAACGCAATCACGCCGGGCGATTGAACGATTCGGTAGAACCGCGTCGATCCGGCAGCAAAAATCGCCTGAGGGCCCGCTGGCAGGCAGTGCGTCACCGGATTGTCGTGCCTCAGGTTGACGGCCCGCTGCAGGAACAGCGCTTCCGCCGCGGGTCGGAAGATCCCTTCATCCTTCACATCCTGGATCACGTCGAAACGATACGGAGTCAGCTCCGGCTTCCACAACCCGGACAGATCCGGTTTGCCATCCGGCATCCGGGGGAGGGGCGCCGTCAGGTTCGGTCTCCCATCAGATGTGCGCGGAATTCCTGGAGTGGGTAGATTCAGCCACTGGGCGAGGGTCGGCACGGTAAAGACCAGGGTGAGGATGATGGTGCGCATCGCTAAGCAATGATAAACCCACACTCGTACGGAAGCCAGCGGGGCTTCGGCAGGTGTGAACGGATAGACTTTCCAGCGAACGGACGTAGACGGGCAGGTGCCGCAGGCGCGTCCCGGAGTGGCTACCGATAATTTACCGATATCTGGCCGAAAGGAGGTCACCTGTTGTTGCTTGTCCGCTGTATTGGCACGGCGAAAACACGAATCGTCGGCTGGGGCTGCAGTCAAGCGTCTTGCAGCAGATCGCGCATCTTGATCTGCTGCTTAAGATCTGCATCAATGGGAGCCTTGCGCGAAGCGTGATGAATCGTAGCTGCAAGATTGCCTTGACAGCAGCGTTTTATCCTCTTTGGAGCATCTCTTGTTAAACTTGCCAGGCCACACCATGAAGACCTTCGTGATTCACACGCCCAAACCTACCGACCAAAGCGGCAATCGCAGCTTCGAGGCCACCATCGAGACCTGCACTGGCGAGGAGTTCGCCATTTATCGCAACATATACGACCAACTCCACGAGGGGATGCCTTTAATCGTCCTCGACAAACTCCAGAGGCAACAAGCCCAAGCCATCGTCACACGTATTGAGTTCCAGCCAAACGCAACGAAGCGAGTTGCTCGCTGCAATGTCCTCTTCCACAATCCAAGACGAGTGGCGTACCGGGGCGACGAAATCAAGCTGAACCGCTGCGGCGTCGCCCTCCTCGACAGTCAGGACTCGTGGGAATGGATCGTCGGCCACTCGTACAATGCCTGGGATCGGCGTTGGCGCGCTTGCGAATGCGACACGGTTCCGGCCCCTCTCCCGTGGCAGTCACATCATTCCCGTCAAAACGCTCTTGCCATCCAGATATGGCGTTGGTGGAAGCGTCGCTCACGCTCTGAGCGATTTGTCGCCCACTTGTACAGCGGTCGAAGAAGCGCGGATTGACCACAACATTCTCCGAGTGCGCGTGATCCGCCGGTGCCCTCTGTCGACGTAATTATTCCTCTCTGTCTCGCATAAACAAACAGCCCGTTCCGGAGTGACTCCGAAACGGGCTGCAGTTTTCCCTCCTGAAGAACGGTTAGTGTCTCATCTGCGTCACGATGGAACCCGTTTCGTAGACTTCGCAATACGCACGCTCCGCCACAAGGCCGGCGTCGGCAGCGCCGTTCAGCCGCAGCGTTCGCGGCGCCATCACCCACGGTTCCACGAACACATCCGGGTCGTCGACGGTGATTTCGTAAAGGATCTCATCGCCCTTGCGCGTGAATTTCTCCACGATGTGCATGTTCTCGGAGTGGAAGAGGCCTCCTCGTCCCAGCCACGTCGAATCGACAAACGAGATGGAGTCGAGCACCAGCGTGTCGCCCTCCCAGCTTCCGACTGTGTATCCCATGTAGGTGGCCTCGATCGCCTTCTTCGGGTCGTGCTTGCGGCCGTCGGTTGGAATCACGCGAAATTCCCTGTTTCCGCCTCCGTAATCGCTCGTCGAATACAGCATGGTAACGTCGTTCGGCGTCTGGAAGATGCGGCGCGGCGTGCCCTCCCGCGGAAGCCCCATCGGCTGGCACGTCATGATCGGATCGTACTTGTTGGTCCACTGATCGAGTTCCTGAACCTTGTCCCAAAACTCGGGTTTGTAAACGGGACGACTCGGCCCAAACCGTGAGGGCGAGATCCACTCATAATCTACCCAGAAGTTGTCTTGTCCCACTCTGCAGCCGACGTCGGGATTGAGTCCCCCACCCGCCACCTGCGTTGGACCACATCGGCGGGTTCCGCTGCCTGTGATTACAAGAGGCGCAGCACTCCAGGTTCCCGTCAGGTCCGGCTTGCCATTGGCGAGGCGCGGGGTTACGACGGCTGCGTTCCGCGGCGCCGCCGCGGGGGATGTCAGAGTCCAGTTGGGAGGTTGATTCGTTGGCTTGATCGCCGCCTTGATGCTCGCCGGAACAGGCACCACGACATACATCTGTCCCGTTTCCGTCAGCGTCGTCGTGATGTCGCGGACGACGGCGCCGTTTTTGCGTTCCGTCATCTTGCCCGCGTAAAACGCCTCGGCCGGGTTGAGCGGATTGTTCCAATCCTTATAGTTGCTGTAAGTGAACTCGTAAGTGTCCGATCCGTGTTTCACCACGACGCGCTCGGGCATGAACTTCGCGTCAAGCGTGGCGGTCGCAGTTGCATTGGGGACGCCCGGGATCGGGAACGTAACGACGGGCTTGCCGTTCTCCCATGAGACGGAGGTTTTCCCGGCCTTCGAGACGTCAGCCGGGACCTGTTGTGGTCTGGGCGCCATTTGAGGTGTGTCCGAAGTCCCGGCGAATGCGGCTTTGAACGCACCTTGCGGGCTTGCCCAAAGGCGAATCATCCGCTCCTCTACCGTTGCCGGCATCGGAGTGGCTTTGCCTTTGCCCGCGACGAGTTCGGCGCCGGGAATGTCTTCGTTCCAGGCGTACGCTCCACTGAGGACTTCGACATTGGAGCACGACTGGCCGTTGGGCCGAGTGCCGGTGATCTGTATCCGTTCACCCGACGTCTGATAGCTGATGCTGGTTCGATATTTCGTCACATTGCAGGGCTGCCCATCGACCTGCATGGCGCCCTTGCCCTGATATTCGAGCGACATGATCAGATCGCGTTCCTCGCTGCTCCGTAGCATGCCCATATACCAGGCCCAGTTGAAAAGGACTGCTTTCAGGTCCCTGGCGCCGGCTGCAGGGGTGTATAACGGCTGCCCTCCTCGACCTCCGCGGCCGCCGGCCCGTCCACCAGCTCCGCCGCCCGCACCCTGGCCACCCGGGGCTGGCGCTGCAGGGGCAGCGCCTCCCCCTTGTGCAAAGGCCGAGGACGGCGCGCTGATCGTCAGAGCGACTGCTATCGCAACACTTGTTCCAAAGATCTTTCGTCGAACGGTCATATCTACCCCTTCTTGTTTCAAGTCGTTCGCGTTACCAGGCGCAAATTTGGATCACGCGTCCATCCGGAGGTATCCCAACCGTAGCTGAGGCTGGCAACAGCAACCAGGTTATTTTATGCTAATTTCGCCTGCGATTGGCTGAACCAGAGGTTGACGGCCCAGGATCCCCGCCAAAGCCCACAGATCTCGATGGCCATAGATTTTGCGAAAGTTCTTCTCCTTGAGCAGCCAGCCTGAAGCGACCCAGCGCTCCACCATCTCCCGATCACGCCAAAGGACCCTCGCCGCGCGGCGAGGAATTTGTACGGCGAAGGTGGCAGCTTCAGCCGCTGCAAGGTGAGCATCTCGCCGCGACAGCACTTCGCGTTGAGACTGTGCTGGATGAGGTCCCGGAGTGGGCGGAGCTCCAGAGAAACAGACTTGGGTTTCGCCGGACATTCGAAGTGGCGAGTACCTTTGAAGGTAAAAACGCTTTCGGATTGTCGGGAGTATTCGGGCTGTATCGCCGCTGAACCCGCTCCGGGAAACAAGGTGTGCCGACATATCCGAGTGCGGAAAGGTCGCCATCGCAAAAAGCAGGGTGGTCACCAAAAACTCGGCCGTCGTTCACGAACATTCCGGTCACGCCGCGAAACAACAGGGCGAGCCATGCTCACCGCGGATTCACACGGTAGCCCTTCGACGGGAAAGCCGTAGCCATCTCCTACGCGCCACTTCCCGGATCGACCACAGTCGTGAGTCAAGCGACACATCCTAATTGAAGCTGATAACTCGATCCGGTGGCGCGGGGTGTCGTCGATGAATCTCGGCGAACCACTGTCGCATCGCTTCGGTCAAAGCAGGTCTATAGAAATCAGCGAAAACCGCGCGGTGGGGCCGCGTCGCTCAATCTCGTGCATCCCACCAGGAATGGCTTCAATATTTGCCAAAGCGTCAGCCACCCTTCCAGAGCGCAAATAGCAACCGCCGCCAACACCAGTGGAAGAGTCGCGTATCGCTCGAGACTTATCCGCTTTGGGAGCGCGGCATTTCGCTGAAATCGGTCCTGCTATTTCTGGCCTGCTGCTTTCTGCCTGGCTTCCGAGTCGCCCACGTAGTGCCCCGCGTCCCGGTCTTCGCAAACCGACTCGAAGAGTTCCGTGTTGGGCATCAATTGTTGCATCACTCGGACCGTGAATGGTTCGGTATACGCCTTTGGATCCTCGATGGTGACGTCGATCTGCAGCGTGCCGAAGTTGAGGCGCGTAAAGCGCTCCACCATTTTCCCGGTGCCGGTAAGCGGACTCCCATTCACATCCAGCCATACATCGTCACGGAACCCGACGGTGGTCACCACGAGGGTATTGCCTTCCCACTTGCCCACAGAGTATCCGTACCACCAGGGCGAAAGCTGCGGACCCACCTCCGGCAGGGGCTGGCCATTCGTGAGAATCTGGCGGACGTCATTGTTGGCGTTGTACATGATCACGATCGCCTCTGGGCCTTGCACAATCTTCTTCTCGAAAGGATGTGTGTGGAGCTGCATTAGCCCCAGCGGCCTGCAGTGGGCGTCGGGGTTGTCTTTACTGTTGTTTGCCTTACGTTGATCCCGGGTTTGCCTGCCCCATTCGGTGTACGGCAGTCCCTTCTCAAAGCCCGCGCCAAGGTCGCCGAACTCGGCTGCTGGAGGTTCACCCGGAGCCCGCACCGGAGCCGGCGCAACTCCTCCACTACCCCTCCCATTTCCGTTAGCCCGATTCAGGCGCATGGGCCGCCACAGACCGGAAAGGTCGGGATGCTGGTCCCGCGCCTTCGGCGCG
>Ga0206845_1177_pt1 | contig 15298 bp, 12 predicted proteins | sample Alteio_BWOrgCont_19_FD_152887 | JGI IMG/M metagenome (GOLD analysis project Ga0206845, IMG submission 152887) | Enriched cells from forest soil in Barre Woods Harvard Forest LTER site, Petersham, Massachusetts, United States -... | ecosystem: Environmental > Terrestrial > Soil > Temperate forest >...
GATTTGTCCTTGCCGCCGTCCGATACCGCCGTTTCCTGGGGTGAGATTGTTTCCATCGCTTCCATTCGCTAGTCGTCAGCTTGATTCCAGACTGGTCTCCGGTATCGACAAAAATAATATTGTGACTGCCTAGTTTACCCGGAATTTCCAGGTTCAGTGTGCCAGAATTTGTGTCTATCAAAAGTTGGGTCCATTGCTTGATTCCTTCGGGGATCTCCGAAAAGAACGTTAGTTTTTGCGCCTCAGCATCGATACGAAAGATATTTGACCTCATGGGACCCCAACCCATGAAGCCATCAAAGTTTGGAATCATCTCCCGAAGATTTAAAATGTTGAAATCAGTCTGAAATGGATACCCGTCAAACTCTGCGTTGTAAATCGCGGTATATTCTGTCGTCATCGGATTATGTCGCTCCGAACGGAGCTTATGCATCATCAACCGTCTAATACTACATCTATGCCAGCCCTAACGGGCTTTGCCATTTTTGCGTCTGCGCGTTGGACTTGCCAGAATCAATATAACTCACTTAATTCGAAAGATTTGCGCATTAATCCAAATGCAGGACTTCAGGCCAAAACCTCGAAAATGCTGAAATTCCACCATTCACAACCCACCCATTTTCAACCACTTGCATGTTCACTAAAGGTAATTAAAGGTAATTTAAGAGTAAAAAATTCCGGATTTTTTTCCAGGCACTTTGATGGCAAATCATTGGAAAATCAGGCAAAAACCGCCAAAAAATCCCTTCAAAACAGCGCAAAAAACACGCGATTTTTGACGTGTTTTGTGGCGCGGGTTTTGCCGGTTGCGCCACGGCGTCTGGACATCTCAGGGCGATGCACTTATCGTATCTGCTGTTCAACTCTGACTATGGCAAATGAATCCATAAAAATGGTCCCGATCATCGTGGGCGCGTGGCTCGGTTTATGGTGCGTCCTGCCGGCGGAGGCGCAGTTCACGAATGTCACGTTGCAGAGCGGGAACCTGATTATCAGCGGCCTGAACCGCGGCACGAACCCGGACTTTGAAGTGCTGGCTTCGACGAATATTACACTACCGCTGACCAATTGGACGGTCGTTTCAACCAATACCTTTGCCGGCAATGGCCGTTTCAACCTGACGAACCCCGTGAGCGCGCACACGCAGCAGTATTTTGCGCTGGAGACGCTGCCGGGGGAAAATGATTTGTGGGTGCCCACGTGCGGGGCGTGGCTGGGAATCGTGGTGACGAATGATGCGACGGCAAATTTCAACCTGGAAGAGGCGCAGATTGGACGGACGGACGATGTGCTGCGGATTTATCACACACCGGGAAGTTGGACCAGTCTGTCCTCGGAAGAAAAGACCTATATCAACACGGGCCAAAAATTGCTGGAGAGCGTCAAGCCCGACTCGAAGTGGACCAATGCCGTGGGCGTGGCCAACGGCGGGAGCGCGACGGTGGATACACAAATGGCTTCGCTGGCGCAATCCATCGCGAGCGTAAAGCCGCATCAAATCATGCTCATCGTGTGGCACGAGCCGGAAAATGACGTTGGTTCGGCGGGGACGGTGACGGAATACATCGAGATGTGGCGCAACGTGGAAAACATCTTCAACGCAAACGGCGCAACGAACGTGATCTGGTGCTGGGACATCCAGAACACCGCGCCGGCGGAATGTTCCTGCTCGGCGGGCTACCGCGAATTGCTGCCATCACTTTGGCCGGGAAATACGAACGTGGACTGGGTGATGTGGGACCCTTATTGCTCGAGCGAATCCATCACGGACGACGTGGCGAACGGTTATAACTGGCTGATGACCAATTCGACGGCGACGAATGACTGGGCGAGCAAGCCATTTGGACTGGCGGAATGGGGCGTGGGCATCAACAGTTATTTTCCGACAGTGGCACAGCAGACGAACGGTATCGTCCAAATGTCCAATGCCTTGAATAAATACAATATGTTTCCCAAGTTGAAACTGGTGGAATATTACGATGACCTGGCTTCGGCGCTGCTGCCGGGAGCGCTGAACACGTATAGCAATTTTGCCAATTCGCCCTATGTGACGCAGCAGTGCGGGCAGTAAGCAATGTATATGCAATTGAACGATTCTCCCTCACCCCTACCCTCTCCCGCTGGGAGAGGGAGAATAGTCCGCCGATGTCTTGAAATATCGGACGACTGGATTGGTTCTAGGATTCGCCGCGAAGGCACTGCGGCAGACTTCGATGACTTGCTTTCGTGCAAAAATCCCGTAAATTCATTGCATGACAACGACGGTTGAAGCCATATACGAGGATGGCAAGCTGCTTTTGCAGCAAAGCCTGCCCCTCGCGGAAAATTCGCGCGTGCGCGTGACCATCGAGTCCGACGCAGAACGCGAGGATTGGCTGAAGCTGTCCGAGGATAATTTGTTGAAGACCTGGAACAACCCGGAGGATGACGTTTTCAATGAATTGCTCTCGAAATGATGTAGTTCTTCTTCCGATTCCTCCCCATGAACCGGCACAGAATTCTAGCTCAAAAGACTCTCCCTCACCCCTACCCTCTCCCGCTGGGAGAGGGAGAATAGTCCGCCGATGTCTTGAAATGTCGGACGATTGGATTGGTTCAGGGCTTCAACGCGCGAAATACTTTTGGGGGAAGTCTTTCATGGATGCCTTCTAACGATGAGCCATGAATCTATAAGCGGCGCAGTGACGCCCGTGAAAATGTTGCTGGGGTTCCACGCCATGGCCAAGCCGGTGAGTTCGACGTGCAACCTGGATTGCACGTATTGCTACTACTTGAGCAAGGAGACGTTGCCGGGCGGGCCGGCGACGGGCCGGATGTCGGACGAGGTGTTGGAGTTGTTCATCCAGCAATACATCGCGGGCGTGGAAGGGCCGGAGGTGGTGTTTTCATGGCAGGGCGGCGAGCCGACGCTGCTGGGGTTGGACTTTTTTCGCAAGGTAGTGGCGTTGCAAAAGAAGCATGCACGCGCAGGCCAGAAAATCGAAAACGACCTGCAAACGAACGGGACGCTGCTGGATGACGAGTGGTGTGGGTTTCTGAAGGAGTACCGTTTCCTGGTGGGCTTGAGCATTGATGGCCCGCGCGAAATCCACGATTACTACCGGGTGACGAAGGGCGGGAAGCCGACGTTTGACAAGGTATTTGCGGCGGCGAAGCTGCTGCAACGGCACGGCGTGCCGTTCAATACGCTGACGTGCGTGCACCGGTTCAACGGGCGCAAGCCGCTGGATGTGTATCGTTTCCTGCGGCAGGAGCTGGGTTCGACGTATATCCAGTTTATTCCCATCGTGGAGTTCAAAGATTTCAAGACGGTGGCGCCGCAGAAATGGGATGCGGCGCAGCCGAAGGACGGCGAACCGGAGGCGCGACCGGGGCATCCCAACTCCATCGTGACCGAGTGGTCGGTGGACCCGGAAGACTGGGGATATTTTTTGAGCCGGGTGTTTGACCGCTGGCTGGACCGCGACCTGGGCAAGGTGATGGTGAATCATTTCGAGACGCTGGTGGCGCAGCACATGGGCATGCCATCGCAGATGTGCATCTACAGCCAGAATTGCGGGCGGGCGGTGGCGGTGGAAAATGACGGCGGAGTTTATTCGTGCGACCATTACGTGTACCCGGAGTATCGAATCGGCAATTTGAAGAGCGGCCGGCTGGGCGACATGGTGTTCTCGCCGGGGCAGGCGAAATTCGGAACGGCCAAGAGCGAAACCCTGCCGCAGTATTGCCGCCAGTGCGAATACCTGACGGATTGCTGGGGCGAATGCCCGAAGAACCGGATGATCCGCACACCGGACGGCGAGCCGGGGCTGAATTATTTGTGCCGGGGATTCAAACAATTTTTCGCGCATGCAATCCCGGAGATTGAGCGCATCGTAGCGCACCTGGAGAAAAATTCGGCGAAGCCGAAGGCAAGGATGTGATTATTCATTTGGAATTTCAAAGCCACTTAGCTTGGCATCCGCGTTGTTAAATTCGATCGAAACCCAATGTCCCATCGGATCGACCTGCACATTTCCCTGTCCGCTGGCTGGGTAGTTATGGTTCGGATAATAAATGAGAAACTCACTCGTATCTTTGTCAGATGAAATTGGCACCACTAAAATCCAGGTGTTGCTTCCATATATGGCGAGATTTTGGTTCCTGATGAAATTGAATTGCGGATACGCCCCCACTTTTGTCGCTGGTATGTTTTGAATGTATTTGGGCACGAGGTCGTCGAGGGCATTTGGGGGAACCCCATTGGTGGCTTGGTATTGCCGAATGGCCTGTATCAATGGGCGCGCCCGAACCGTCATGGCACGTAATCCCAAATCCCTTATGATGTCTCCGATAGCCAGTGTGAAAATTATAAAAACAACCAGAAAGCCGAAAATTTTGAAAAGCGTTTTAAAACCCGACCAGGCTTCAGCTTTGCGCTCAGGAAATAGCAACATAAAGAGGCACCGCAACATGCCGAGAACCGACACCAATGTGATGAAGAAGAGCAGGCCAAGGACGTACATGCCGTCCCGATACAATAAATCCGAGCCATTTTCCGACACTGAAAACCAACACGAAAATATATAAAAGCAGCAAAAAGCCATCGTCACAAACAAAACAATAACAGTCTTATTTTTGACAAGATTGTTCATTTTGATTGGCTCAGGGATAATAATCCCACCGCGTGATTTGGGGGCGGGTTTCGCCGGCCTCCTCCATGCGGGCGAGAAGGCGTTCACGGAGTTGGTCGGTGATTTGGCGCATAGAACGATTACCGGCATAATGAATCAGCTTTGGCGGATCAATGCGGCCGGCGAGGTTGATGATTTGCGCGGGGTCAGCGGCGTTGTTGTAAAGCTGGTAATCCTGATAGACCGGGCTGCTGGCATCGGCGCCGGGTTTTGCGCCGGGCGCGAGGGCGACATAGGTCCACTCGGGCGTGCGAAGGGCGCGGGCGGTTTCCGATTCGCTGATTTGGATGAAAATCTCGTTGCGCCAGGCAGCGCGGGCGGCAGGATCGCTAATAAGCGGGAAGAAACTTTTTCCCTGCATGGAGGCGGGAACGTCTATGCCCAGAGCAGCCAGGAGCGTGGGGGCGAAATCCACCAGGCTGACGAGTTCGGATATCCGGCCACCGTTATTGAAACCGGGGCCCTGAATGAGGAGCGGAACATGGATGGAGCTTTCGTGGGGGCTGCGTTTGTATTCCACGTTGCGCGTGCGGAAATGGCAGCCGTGGTCGCTGAGAAAAATAACAATGGTGTTGTCCTCCAGGTTTTGCTCATGCAGGGTCCGGAAAATTTTTTCCATGGACTCGTCAATGCGTTTGCAGTCCCCGTAATAGTTGGCGAGCTGAAAGGGCCAGTCGCCGGGGAACGGGCGCAGGTCGGGAGGGACGTAGGGGTTGCGGAATTTTTCGTCGTAACCGGTAGGGGGAACGAACCCGTCGGCATCAATATCGTGGTGCGGTTCGAGTTGCGAGAGGACCAGGAAAAAAGGCTTATCGTGTTCTTGCTGCAAAAATTTGACGGCCAAATCGGTCAAATAATCCACACGATAGATGCCGTCGAACGTCATGGGATTGCCGGCGGCATCCCAGATGGTGCCCTGATAGGGATGGGTCGTGCGTTCGATGACATTGGACGCCTGCCAAAGGCCGTCGAAACCTCCGCGATATTCCAGGGGAACGAATCCTTCGGTGACCGGCTTGGAGTGGGAGTTGGGGGCCAGATGCCATTTGCCGATGTAATTGGCCGAATATCCAGCGGCACGCAGGACGGTCGCCAGGGTGGTCGCGCCGGGCTGCAGGCCGAAGTCGAGCTTCCAGACGCCGGTGGTGGTGGCGTATTGGCCGGTGAACAGGCAGGCGCGAGCGGGCGAACAGAGCGGCTGGTTGGTGAAGGCGTTTTCAAAAGCGGTGCCGCGGCGAAACATGGCATCGAGGTTTGGCGTAAAATCCATCGGGTTATGGCCATAGGCGCAGATGAAATCCCAGCGGTATTGATCCGAAATGACGAGCAGGACATTGGGGCGGTTTGCGGGCTTGCCGGATGCGCCGGTTTCCGGCGCAGGGTCGGCGGCGGCCATCAAGGGTGACACGGCGGCGGCGGCCAGAGCGGTCTGTTTGAGAAAACTGCGGCGCGAGGATTGCCGGGGGAGATTTTGCGAGGTATCGGCGGCTTCATTCATAACCAGTGAAAGGATTATGAAGGGGATGAAGGAAAAATAAAAATGAAAATTGGCAAACGCACGGCAGCGAGGAATATCGGTTTGCCCAACGGCGCAGAGAGGCCTGTCGCAAAACCTCAATAAAAAGTCGCAAAGCCTCAATCAGAAGGAACTGGCATTATCAGGAGGGCTGATTAACATAAGACCAAATGAATTCCACCGGATGATGACGGCGCAAAAAGAAAAAATGTTGTTAAAAATGGAAGATGTCTCCAAGGCATATTCCGGAGTCCCCGCATTGAAAAATGTGCGGCTGGAACTGGCGCGCGGGGAGGTTCATGCGTTGATGGGGGAGAACGGCGCAGGAAAATCCACGTTGATGAAGATTCTTTCGGGAATTGTGCAGCGGGACAGCGGGAACATTTTCCTGGAGGGCGAGCCGGTGGAGATTAAATCGCCGAAAGCGGCGCTGGATTTGGGGATTTCGATGATACACCAGGAGTTGAACCCGGTGCGGGCGATGACAGTGGCGGAGAATATTTTCCTGGGCAAAGAGCCGTGCTACGGTTTTACGGGGGTGGTCAACCGCCGAAAACAGCGGGAATTAACGCAAAAGTTGTTCCGTGAGATGGACGTGGCGATTGACCCGGACAAGACGATGGCGAAGTTGTCGGTGGCGGAAATGCAACTGGTGGAAATCATGAAGGCGGTGTCGTATCGCTCGAGAATCATTATCATGGATGAGCCGACGTCGGCGATTACGGGACGGGAAGTGGCAAGGCTGTTTGAAATCATCCGGGGCCTGAAAGCTAAGGGCATAGCGATTATCTATATCTCCCACAAGATGGATGAAATTTTTCGGATTTCAGACACGATAACGGTTTTGCGGGATGGACAGTATATCGAAACGCGGCCGGCCAAGGAGCTGGACCATGATACGCTGGTGAAATTGATGGTGGGACGGAAAATCAGCGAGATGTTTCCCAAACGGGAGGCGACGGCACAGCCGGAAGTGATTTTTGAAGCGGACGGACTGACGCAGCAGGGAGTGTTTGAAAACATCAGTTTCAAGGTAAAAAAGGGAGAGGTGTTTGGGATTGCTGGGCTGATGGGGGCCGGACGATCGGAAGTGATGGAGACGGTGTTTGGATTGCGGCAGGCCGACGCGGGCACGGTGAAAATTTATGGGAGGGAAGTGCGGATTAAATCGGCGGCAGACGCCATCCGCCACCGCGTAGCGCTGATCACGGAGGACCGGCAATTGAAGGGATTGAATTTGAAGGCGTCGGTGAGGGACAACATCAGCCTGGTGAGCTTGAAGCAGTTCAGCCGGTTTGGACAATTTTTGCAGTTTAAGAAGGAAAACGAGGCGGCAGATGCGGAGATTGAGAAGTTGCGAATTAAAACGCGGGGCCGGAGCCAAATCGTGCGGACGTTGAGCGGGGGCAACCAGCAAAAGGTGGTGCTGGCGAAGTGGCTGCTGGCAGAGCCAGAAATCATCATTTTGGACGAGCCGACGCGGGGCATAGACATTGGCGCAAAAGCAGAGATTTACAAAATCATCGCGCAACTGACGGCCCAGGGGAAGACGGTGATTATGATTTCGTCCGAATTGGAGGAAATCCTGGGGATGTGCGACCGGGTGATTGTTTTGTATCACGGGAAGATAACGGCGGAATTTGAGCGGGCGGAATTTAACCAGGAAAACATCATCAAGGCGGCGATGGGGAATTGGGCGAACTAGAATGGAAACTCGAACCACCAATTGGCGAAGCGCAGGCGCTTTCTTTTCTAAATATGGGATTTATTTTGCGTTTGTGATTTTATCCGGAACGCTGGCGATTTATTCACCGGCATTCCGTTCGCTCCCAAACATCAAAAACATCCTGGAGCAGATTTCAGTGAATGGAATCATGGCGATCGGGATGACACTGGTGATTATCACGGCGGGGATTGATCTTTCGGTGGGCTCGGTGCTGGCCTTGTCGGCGGTGGTTGGGACGTCGTTTGCCCAGGTGAATGACCAGGGAACGCAGGAGCATACGGTGCTGGTGCCGATTGCGATGGGTCTGCTGGTGGGGCTGGGGTGCGGGGCGATTAACGGGATATTGATTGCCAAGCGGCGGCTGGCGCCATTTATCGTGACGCTGGGCATGATGACGGTCGCGCGCGGGTTTGCGCTGGTTTATACGAAGGGGCGGCCGGTGATTAATCTAAGTGACGTCTACGATACCATTGGCGGCACTTCTCTGGGCGGCATTCCCCTGCCGGCAATTATTTTTTTTGTGGTGCTGCTGCTGGGGATTTTCATTTTGCATTATACGCGGTTTGGCCGATACGTGTATGCGGTGGGGGGAAATGAACTGGCGGCAAAGGTATCGGGAGTGAATACAGACCGGATACTCATCGGGGTTTATGCGCTAACGGGCGCTCTGGCGGGCGTGGCGGGGATTGTGGAATCTTCGCGCGTGATGTCCGGGCCGCCGGCCGCGGGACAGGGATATGAGTTGGACGCGATTGCGGCGGTGGTGATTGGGGGCACCAGCCTGAGCGGAGGGGTAGGCTCGATTGCCGGCACCCTCGTAGGGGTGTTGATTATCGGCGTGATGAGCAATGGTCTGGATTTGCTAAATGTGCCTTCCTATTGGCAACCGATAGCCAAAGGCTTAATCATTATCTGCGCAGTCTTGCTGGATAAAAAATCCAAAAACTGACAGAATCAACGGAAGAATATTTTCGACACCATGCTAAAAGGAATTCCAAACATTTTGCCGCCGGAACTGCTAAAAATCCTGATGGAGATGGGGCATGGCGATGAAATTGTGATTGCGGACGGTAATTTTCCGTCCGCCAGCCACGCCCAAAGGCTGGTGCGGTGTGACGGCCTGGGGGCGACGCAGTTGCTCGACGCGATACTGCAGCTTTTCCCCCTGGACACGTTTGTCAAACATGCCGCAGCCCTGATGGCGGTGGTGCCCGGAGACCATTACACGCCGGAAATCTGGCCAGTATATAAAAAAACGGTCCAGAAACATGAGCCGCGTTTTGCGGATTTCGAAATGATGGAGCGACACGCCTTTTATGAGCGGGCGAAGAAAGCTTTCGCCATCGTGGCGACCGGCGAGCCGGCGCGTTATGCGAATATTATTTTAAAGAAAGGAATAGTGTCATGAAAACAATTATGAAAAAAACCAAACCCTTCCTGATGGCGGCGCTCCTGGCAGCGGCGGTGAGCGGCTGCAATCAAAAGCAAAATGCGCCGACGGAACAGAACCAGCAAACCCCGGAGAGCCAGCTGAAACAGATCACCATCGGCATCAGCTACCAGAACCTGCAAAACGAATTTATCATCAACATCCAGGATGCCGTGCAGGCGGAGGCCAAGAAGCTGAACGTGAAACTGATTGAATCGGACGGCCAGGGCAGCGCGGACAGCCAGTATTCGCAAATACAGAATTTTCTCGCAGAGGGCGTGGACGCCATTATTTTGAATCCTTACGACAAGGAAGGAGACGTGCGTGTGGTGGATGCGGCGGTGGCGGCCCAAAAGCCGATTGTGGTGGTCAACGCGATTGTGTCCAACCTGGACAAGGCGAACGCTTATGTCGGCTCACGGGACGCGGAAGCAGGACGCATTGAAGCGCAACGGATGATGGATGTGCTGGGCGGAAAAGGAAACGTAGTAATCATCCACGGGCCGAATGGTCATTCAGCGGAAGTGCAGCGCACAGAAGGCATCCGCGAAATCCTGACGAATTACCCGGATGTAAAGGTCGTGTTCGAGCAAACCGCGAACTGGGACCGCGCGCAGGCGCTGGACCTGATGCAAAACTGGCTGGCGTCCGGCCAGAAGATTGACGGGGTGCTGGCCCAAAATGATGAAATGGCACTGGGCGCATTGAAAGCGGTGGAAGCGGCAGGCAAGCAGGACCAGATTGCGGTGATTGGGATTGATGCAATTCCCGACGCTTTAAAAGCCGTAGCGGACGGCAAAATGATCGGCACGGTGTTCCAGGATGCCAAAGGACAGGGCACGATGGCGGTGGACATGGCGGTGAACCTGGCACAGGGCAAGCCGGTGCAACATGACAATTATATTCCGTTCCAGTTGGTGACCAAAACAAACGTCGTGCAATTCATGCCATCGAATTAAAATGAAAATTACATACAAAATCTCATTCTTGTTCTTATTTTTAGCCGCGTTGGTCGCGTCTACTCCCCATGCCAACGCCCGCGAACAATGGAGCGAAGACAAGGCGAATGCCTGGTGGAAGCAAACCGGCTGGCTGGCGGGGTGTAACTTTATTCCCAGCACCGCGGTCAATGAAATTGAGATGTGGCAGGCGAACACGTATGACCCGAAAACGATTGACCGCGAATTGGGCCTGGCACAGGGGCTGGGTTTCAATTGCGTGCGGGTGTTCCTGCATGACATTCCATGGCAGGAGGATCCCAAGGGGTATTTGAATCGAATCAACGATTTTCTAAAAATCGCGCAGAAACACCATATCAAGGTGATGTTTGTTTTGTTTGATTCGTGCTGGAACCCCTACCCACATGCGGGCACACAGCCGGCGCCCAGGCCGTTCGTCCATAATTCGGGATGGGTGCAGTGTCCCGGGGCGGATTACCTGGCGCATCCAGAGCGATTGGATAATTTAAGACCTTATGTGCAGAGCATCGTGGGGCGTTTCCGAAACGATAAACGGATCGCGTTTTGGGACGTGTATAACGAGCCGGACAACCTGAACAACAGTTCCTACGGCAAGGAAGAACCGGCCAATAAAGAAAGGTCAGCCCTGTATTTGCTGCAAAGTGTTTTCACCTGGGCGCGGGAGATGGACCCGAGCCAGCCGTTAAGCTCGGGTGTGTGGAAGGGCAACTGGAGCGATCCGACAGAATTTTCCGCGTTTGAAAAGGTGCAGTTGTGCGAATCCGACATCATTACCTTCCACAATTACGGCAAATTGGATGACGTGGAAGCGTGCGTGAAGAACCTGCAGCACTTTCATCGGCCCATCATCTGCACGGAATACATGGCGCGGCCCCGGGGAAGCACGTTTGACCCCATCCTGGGCTGGTTCAAGGCAAACGACGTGGGCGCGTTCAATTGGGGTTTTGTTTCCGGGAAAACGCAAACGATTTATCCCTGGGATTCGTGGGACAAAACGTACACCGACGAACCGCCGGTGTGGTTTCATGATATTTTTCGGACGGATGGCACACCCTACAGACCCGAAGAGGTCGAATACATCCGCAGCGTGACGGGCGCCGCCGGGAAGAAGCCAAAAGGATGAAGTAGCGGAGTCTATAGCTTCAACGCCACACACGACGCCACATTCGAACTCAGCATTTCACCGAAGATCTATGAAAAACACTGCAAAGAAAATCCATGAAACATTTGACCAGGGCAACGGCATTTTACGATTGATTCCAGTTTTTGTGCCGCGCCGCTTCAGCAAGGCGGGCCGGCGGCTGCGGCTGCATCCGGACGATTATTACACACTGGGGACCAAGCGCGGCTCAATCAAGGAACGCTGGTTTTCCTCGGTAATTCCGGCCATGAATGGCGAATTGGCGCCGCCGGATGAAGGCATGAGCTACGTGCTGCCGTTCAGCAACCAGTTGTCCGAAAAGTTTTTGTTGAAGGAGACGGTGGATGAATTGAAGGACCAAATTGTCGGCCGGGAACTGATGAAGAAATACGGCGGCTGGCCAATGTATTCAAAGTTTTTCGATTATCTGGCGCCGCTGTTTCATCATTTGCACCTGAGTTTTGAAGCGGCGGCCCGGGTGGGCCGGCTGGGGAAACCGGAGGCGTATTATTTCCCGCCGGAGATGAACAATTATCCGGGTGAGTTTCCGGTGACGTATTTTGGTTTTGACCCGGACACGACGAAGGAAATGGTGCGGAAGCGTTTGCTGATGTTTGAAAAAGGAGACAACCGGATCACGGAATTGTCCCGCGCCTACCGGATTGAACTGGGGACGGGATGGTACACACCGCCGGGAGTGGTGCACGCGCCGGGTTCCTACCTGACATACGAGCCGCAATGGAACAGCGACGTGAACTCGGTGTATGAAAACATCACTTCCCATGAAGTTTATCCTTATGAGTTCCTTGTGGAGAATTGCCCACCCGACAAGAAGCGGGACGTGGATTACGTAATGAGCCTGATGGATTGGAAGAAGAACATTGACCCGAACTACAAGAAACATTATTTCCTCAAGCCCATCGTTTGCAAACCTTCCGACGCCAAACACACGGAGAAATGGGTCATTTATGCCAACGAATATATTTCCGCGAAGGAGCTGACCATCCAGCCCGGACAGACAGTAAAAGTTAAGGACGGCGCGGCTTATGGGTGCATCGTCATCCAGGGACATGGCAAGTTTGGCGTGTATGACGCGGAGGCGTCGGTGATGCTGCGCTATGGCCAGGCCTCGAATGACGAATATTTCGTGAGCGAAGCCGCGGCCAAAGAGGGCGTGACGATTTCCAACCATAGCCAGTTCCAGCCGATGGTGATTTTAAAACATTTCGGCCCGAACCATCCGGACATGCCGAAGAAAATCACAGCGTAAGAATGAACTGAAGACAGGGGTGGTGGAACGCCCGGCGGCCTTTGAGGTTTTTAAAGACCATCACGGGACTCGGGCACAAGCCCAGATGAAAGGCCACATCACATATTTGCCAGCATGGGTTTCGTGGATGGCAGTCACACTCTATCCCCTGCTGGCCCAGGGCCAGGTGGCACCGATGGACGACCCGGCCAGGCTGACCCCGGGCCAGACGAGGGCGGAAAATGCGCTTTGGATCGAGAACCCATTATCCAGACAGTTCAAATCTTCGCGAAAAGTGGTCATTGCGGAAATTAACGGGCCGGCGGAGATCACGATGATTCATTTTGCCTATGGGAGGGCACAATTGGGGCAGGACCCCAAGAAGCCGCTGCGGAGCCAAATCGGCAACGGCAAACCGCTGAACCGCGATTTGATACTGCGAATCTATTGGGACCATGAGCCGGTTCCCGGTGTGGAATGCCCGTTGACGGACTTTTTTTGCGACCCGGGCGGCGACCGCGAGGTCATCAATACCGAAATGCTCAATGTCTGCCGGGGATTTAACGCGTATTTTACGATGCCATTCCACAAATCAGCGCGAGTGGAGTTGGATTATGAAGGGCCGGTCCCTCCCGGCGACGACCTGGAACGGATGCTGCCCTGTTATTCCTATGTCTGTTACCGCACCCTGGATCATTTTCCGAGAGACATGGGATACTTTCACGCAAGTTGGCGGCAGGAAACCCTGTTGCTGGGCAGCCGGGAATACGTCGCGCTTAAGACCGATGGCAAAGGCAAATTTATTGGCTGGAACGTGACGATACACAGCCTTTATCACGACGACTATCCAGTAGACGAAAACGAAAAATTTTACATTGATGGCGAGACCAACGCTTCCATCGAATTCCAGGGTTTGGAAGATTCGTTTGGGTTCAGTTGGGGATTCCCCACGAATGCCACTTTTTTTCCGCTTACCGGCCATTTTAACTTTCTCAATGGGGCCGCGGCGTATCGGTTTTTCATCCGCGATTCGATTAGTTTTAAAAAATCCCTGAAAGTGGCGATTGGTTTTGGCGACACGGAAAAAAGCTGGAAGCGAAAATATTCGAAACCGGACACAGCAGTCGAGCTGTCCTCGACTGTGTATTGGTATCAGAAGGAGCCAGCCACGCCGCTGCCGCCGCTGCTGCCGGCGGCGGAACGAGGGCCGACCCTGCTGGCTGCATTCCACACCGGAAAGAACTGAGATGGATGCATCTGCCAAAAAAATTGAATTGAGTAAATCGTTTATGAGAAGACCCAGTCTGATAACACGTCTTTTCTACGGATGTATCACCGTGGCCATGGTGAACGTGGCGGCTACCGCCACCCCAGCGAAAGAGGTAACGCTGGAAGATGATTTCATGCGGGTTTCGTTTGATTCAGATTCCGGCGCGCTGACGCGCCTGGAGGACAAGGTGACGCATTGGGTCATTGAGAGGCGGCCGGAGCTGGGAATTTCGTTCCGCTTGTTCGCCCCATTGCCAAACCGCCGCTACAACCCAATCCTGGGCCAGAAGCAACGCGCCGTGTGCGTGGAGAAAATTTCGGACCACGAGCTGCGGCTCCAATGGAAAAATTTGGCGAGCGAAAATGGCGGCGTGCTGCCGATAACGTTCACGGCTACCGTCACGTTGACCAATGGCGCGCTGACTTTCAATGGCGCCCTCGTCAACGACTCTTCCCTGACCGTGGAGACCATTGACTATCCCTATTTGGGGGATCTCAGTCCGCCGGGTCAAAACCGGCCCCTGCGGGTGTGCAGCGTAAGCTATGGCAGCATGTCGTCGGATGAAATATACCCGCATTTCAATAATGACAAAGGCTATTGGGGGGTTGATGTTCCGACGAAAACTACCGACTCAAAAACTTTTTACCTCATCCAATCCACTCACGAGGGCCTTTATATTGAACGGCATAACCCCGATGCGCCATATCTGATGCAATGCACCTTTGAACAGCATCCCGGCGATGTGGATTCAATCAACAACACGGTTCCCACGAGTGACGAAATCAGCGGCGTGCCGGTGCATTTGGAATTTTCCGCTACTCATTTTGTTTTTGCCCATCCGCATTCGGCGATTAATCTCATGCCGCTGGTATTTCGCTGTTATAAGGGCGACTGGCACGCAGGCGCGGACTTGTATAAACAATGGCGCGCCACCTGGTTCAAGGCACCGCATCTTGCGGACTGGATCAAGGGCGTGAATGCCTGGCAGCAATTGCGGCTCAACTCGCCGGAGCAGGATTATCTCGTTCCCTACACCAACCTTCTGAAATATGGCCAGGAATGCGCGAGCAACGGCGTGGCCGCCATTCAGGTCGTCGGCTGGAACCGGGGCGGCCAGGACGGCGGAGACCCCGCGCTGGAGCCGGACCCCGGACTGGGCACGTGGCAGCAATTTCATGATGCCATTGCTCAAATCCAGGCCCTGGGCGTGAAAATTATCCTGTTCGGAAAGCCGAATTGGGCTGACGAAGCCACCCCCTGGTATACGAATGAATTATACAAATTCGCCGCGACGGACCCCTATGGGGTTCCTTA
>Ga0206845_1173_pt1 | contig 14821 bp, 15 predicted proteins | sample Alteio_BWOrgCont_19_FD_152887 | JGI IMG/M metagenome (GOLD analysis project Ga0206845, IMG submission 152887) | Enriched cells from forest soil in Barre Woods Harvard Forest LTER site, Petersham, Massachusetts, United States -... | ecosystem: Environmental > Terrestrial > Soil > Temperate forest >...
CTCGAAATCCAGTGTTTCCAAGCTGACCCAGATTGTGGTACAGGCTAAAACATTGATCGAGCGCTTGCGAGAACAGGTGCAAAACGTCGAATGAAAACACGTATCATCATTGTTGCGGCCCCTTCGGGAGCTGGCAAAAGCAGTTTTGTCGATAAAATCTGCCAAGAGGACCCTCGTTTGGTGGACGTTATCACTTACACCACGCGGTCCATGCGCCGAGGGGAAAGCGAAGGCCACCCCTATCATTTTGTGAACAAAGAGACCTTTGAATCCCTGCTGAAAAGAAATTTTTTCGTAGAGCATGCTCGCGTTCACCAAAACCTCTATGGAACCCCCCTGGATCAGCTGGAGAAGGCCTGGACACAGGGCAAATGCGTGATCATGGACCTGGATGTACAAGGAGCTCAGACATTCAGGACTAAGTACCCGGATTCTAAGCTGATTTTCATTCTCCCACCCAGTATTGATGAATTGCGTCGAAGAATCATTAAGCGGGATGGAACGACCCCGGCGGACTTGGACGTGCGAATGGCGAATGCGGAACGAGAAATTTCACGGGCAGGGGAGTACCACTTTCAAATCGTGAATGACGATTTCAACCAGTCCTACCGCCAATTTAAGAAAATCGTTGAAGAACTCCTGCAGAACCAGTAAAACCAAGAGCTTCCGTGCTGGTATTCAGAGATCTTAAAGGAGAGTTCATGGCTCGCGTCACAGTTGAAGACTGTTTAGAAAAGGTTCCGAATCGTTTCGCCCTGGTTCTCTTGGTGGCGAAGCGGGCCAAACAGCTGTTGAAGGGATCGGAAATGACCGTTGCCACGAAGGGCAACAAGTACATCGTCGGTGCTCTCCGTGAGGTGGCTGCCGGCAATGTGGGCTTCGAGTACGGCACTGAGGGCCGAGGCACCCCAGACGAACAAATCGAGAAAGATCTCAATAAATAACTGGCCGATGAACCGGCTAACTCCAAGCAAAATCGCGACAAATTGAAGCAAAATCGCTATGATGACCTACTATGGCTCAATTTGCGGGTGGCGACCGCCTCTCTGAAAAACCACTTCGATCTTTGGATGATCTGTTAAAAAAGATTCTGGGTTTTTATCCCAACGCCGATCTTCACGTCATTGAAAAGGCCTACGAATATTCCGAGAAAATGCATGAAGGGCAGATCCGTCGTAGCGGTGAGCCTTATATTTCTCATCCTCTCAATGTCGCGGGAATATTGGCTGAGCTGCATTTGGATTTGGATTCCATCGCCACAGGATTGCTACATGACACGGTGGAGGATACCCATGCCACCATCGAGGATTTAAAAGAGGAATTCGGTGACACCGTTTCTTATCTTGTCGACGGCGTGACCAAGATTTCGAAAATGCAGTTTAAAACCTCCACGGAACGTCAGGGCGAGAACATCCGCAAGATGATCGTGGCCATGGGCAAAGATGTGCGCGTGATTCTGGTGAAGCTTGCTGATCGCCTGCACAACATGCGCACGCTCCATCACATGCCGCCGGAAAAACAAAATCGCATCGCTCTTGAAACGCTGGAGATCTACTGCCCGCTCGCCAGCCGCATGGGGATCAGTGCTTTAAAAATTGAACTGGAGGACTTGGCTTTCCGCTTTTATCGGCCTGACATGTATTACGAACTCACGCAGCTGGTGCAAAAAAACGAAAAGGAACGGGCCCAGTATATCGAGGACGTCAAAAAGCAAATCACCAAGGATTTGCATGGATCCGGTTTTCGCGAATTCGATGTTGCCGGGCGCTCGAAACACTTGTGGTCCATTTACCGGAAAATGCAAAATCGGGATATCGACTACACTCAGGTTTACGATGTGCTGGCATTTCGGGTGATCGTCGATACGCTTCCGCAATGTTACGAGGTGCTGGGGCACGTTCATGCTCTGTGGAAACCGATCCCTGGCCGCTTTAAAGATTTCATCGCCATGCCCAAGGCCAACAACTATCAGTCCTTGCACACCACGGTGATCGGGCCGGGCGGTGAGCGTATTGAAATCCAAATCCGCACCAAGGAAATGCATTTGATCGCCGAGCGCGGGATCGCCGCTCACTGGCGCTACAAGGATCGCGGCAAGATCAATGAGGAAACCGCACAAAAATTTGAATGGCTGCGCGATCTGGTCAACTGGCAACAGCAAGTCCGCAATCCTGAAGAGTTTTTGGATACGGTTAAAACCGACCTCTTTGAGAGTGAAATTTACGTTTTCACGCCGAAAGGCGATGTGCGGGAATTTCCTGATGGAGCCACGCCTTTGGATTTCGCCTACTCCATCCACTCGGATGTGGGCAATCATTGCGTCGGCGCCCGTGTGAACGGGCGGATGGTGCCGCTGAAATATCAATTGCAAAACGGCGACACCGTGGAAATCGTCACCTCCAATACCCAACAGCCGTCGAAGGATTGGCTCAAAATCTGCGTCACCAATCGCGCTAAGTCCAAAATCCGCCAGTTTGTTAAAGAGGAGCAGCGCAAGCGCTCCCTGCTGCTCGGGAAAGAGTTGGTGGAGAGGGAGTTTCGCAAATTCGGCGCCGTGGCCACCAAATACATGAAGGGCGAACATTTTGAAAAATTAAAACGCGACTTCGGCGTGCACGATGATGACGAAGTTTTAGTGCGTGTCGGTTACGGAAAATTGGAGCCGCGGATCGTGGTGGAGCGCTTGGCTCCCGATTTGGCGAACTCGCCTCATCGCCAACCCACGGCTGAAGATAAAAAAGATCCGAACTTTATCCAGAAGGTATTTAAATCTGCCGCCCAGAAAATCAAAAAAACGGGCTCCTTGGTTTCCGTCGGCGGTATGGACGATGTTTTGGTTTATTTTGCCAAATGCTGCAACCCGATTCCCGGCGATCCCATCGTTGGTTTCATCACTCGTGGTCGCGGCGTTACGGTTCATCGCTCGGATTGTCGCAAGGCCTTTGAGTTTGATCAAATGCGCAAGGTGGATGTGGAATGGAATCGCAATATGACCGATCAGGATGTGGAGCGGACGGTGCGGGTGCAGGTGGTCTCGCAAGATGTGCAGGGATTGCTGAAGCATCTCACTGAAGCCTTTGCTGCTCACGGCGTGAATATCGCCAGCGCCAATATCCGCACCACGCGCGACAAGAAGGCCATTTCCTCTTTTGAAGTCGGAGTGAAAAATACCGCTCAGCTCAACCAGGTCATTTTGGATTTACAAAAAGTCAAAGGCGTCATCGGCGTCACCCGCCAATCCAGCTCATAAATTAGCAGCTCACTTTTTAATAGGCAGCGAGTTAGATTTTTCTAGATAGGAATTAAACTTTATCCTTTCCTTCTTCGAAGGACCTCCGCGGGGCTACAAGGCGCAGGAGGTCCTTCGAAGAAGGAAAGGATAAAGTTTAATTCCTATCTAGAAAAATCTAACTCGCTGCCTATTAAAAAGTGAGCTGCTAATTTTAGAGCATCCAGCCGTAGCCAGCGGCGAAATTGATGCTATTTTGCGTGATCCCACTGCCAGCCAGATAATAATCGTAATGAAGGAAGACAGGAATAAAGGTATCTTTTGACATCGTAATGTTAGAACCGCCGCCGACAAAGAGGGCATTGGCATAAGACGGAGCCACCAAGCTGTAGACGTTGCTGGAGGTGCTGGAATTGTATTGGAAACTGTAGCCTAATTCCCCATATACCTTTGTCAGGCCCTTGCCGCGATAGAAATTCCACATGATGGAGCCTTCGAGCGCAATATAGGTGGCGGAAAGCGAAGCCGTGGTTGAGCTATTGCTGGTGATCAGAGGGCTGACACCACTGGAGGTCGCGTTGAATCCGTCCAAGCCGCCGGTGAAACGCCATGTGAATGTGTCTGTCCACGGATAGTCGTAAAATCCTTTTATTTTGTAGGAGTTTCCAGACATGGCGATGGCTTGCGTGAGAGCCGGAGGTGATTGATTGCTGCCGGCGGTAAAAGAAATACTATCCATGCTGTAGCCAACGATCAGGCCCGCCGCACTTTGCGTTTTGGGTTGACGACGGATGTCCGCATCGTCTTCGGCGGGTTCATCTTGAAAACGGCTTTTGGGTGGTGGACGGGGAGTGAGGGTTTCACCGACGACCACAATTCCCTTTTCGATATCAGCCACGGCCTTGTTGCCTCGCACCTGTTTGATGCGGATCAGACCTGTCTTGCGGCCCACATCATTCACCGTGATGTACTCACTGCCCACTTCCAGCGGCGTTTCACCGGTGTCAATCAGTGCAGCTTTACCTTTTACCTTGAGCACGGTTTGCGCCGAGGCAGCAGTGGCAAATAGGAAGCTAATTATGAGAAAGAGAATCTTTAGTTTCTTCAAGACATACCTCGATGGATTGCTCGTCGATGAATTTTACTCGGTATTCCTTGCCGGATTGGGCGAACCAAAGTTGATCGTTCTTCGGTTGGCTCCAGCAAGAAGTGGAATTGGGTTTTTCCAGGGCTACGATGGGTGGACTTCCGGCATTGGTGCTAGAAAGTTCGCCAGGCGCGGCGGCTTCAAATAAATTTCGGCCATTGCTGCGATAGGCCTGGCAACCTGTAAGTGAAAGCAGGTACACAACACCCAACGCAAAAAAACATACTTTACGCATAGTTAAATTGTATGCGTAGGCTGAGGCAAAGAAAAGCTTTCCGTGCAAATCTCGAGTTTAAAATTGTTGATCCACTCCAATTGGCTCAGTTTGTTTAGCAACTTAACTGGCCAATCAGAGATTTATCTCGAATTTTCTTTCTCAATTCAGTCTAGAACGGGATCTCGTCGGCAGCATCGAACTGAGGCTCTGGTCCAAAGTCTTGACTGACCTCTTCGTTACTTGTGGAGGAGGCGCGCTCTGTTTGACCACCCAAAAATTGCACCGTATTGGCAACAATCTCCGTTGAATAGCGTTTATTTCCCTGAGGATCTTCCCAGCTTCGTGTTTGCAGCCGTCCTTCGACGTAAACTTGCCGTCCTTTGCTGAGATGTTTGGCGCAATTTTCGGCTTGTCGGCCCCAAACCACAACTCGGTGCCACTCTGTCCGTTCTTGTTTCTGGCCATCTTTGCTCAGCCAGTTTTCACTGGTCGCCACACTCAAGCGCGCGACGTTTTGGCCATTACCCACGTTTTTCAATTCCGGATCAGCTCCCAGGCGGCCGACGATAATAACTTTATTAACTCCTGACATATTTCCTCCAAATCCTTTCCCCCCGTGAATTCCTCACGAGTTTTGATGCGAAAAAAGTACCAATTTATTAAATAATAAATACCTAAATTCGATCCGTAGATATCCGAAAATAGGATTAATGCAATGCACTCATTGACGGCGGAAAATTGGGATTTTGTGCTGACAGTCGGAAGCGGTAACGACTCGAGTCGCCGACGCTGGTTTTGAATTGACTGACAGCAACAAGGAACAGGTTCAAACGCTCTTCCAGAGCCGTTTTGATGGTGAGATCCAGATCGAAGGAATAAGGACCTAATTGGGGTTGAAAACCGGTTGGCGGATTCAAAACCACAGCGATTCCGCCTTTGATACTGCCGCGGACTTCATCGCCGTCATGACCGACACGTCCTTCCTCAATATTCAAATGGCCGGCATTTATATGACCTTTCAACTCCACCGTGTTGAGGCGCAAGTCGGGAATGTTGATGGGCCCCATCAAGCTGTTGAAGGTCTGCGCCGGAATTTCGAATTTCTCCACTTGAATCAAGACGTCGCCTTCCGGCTGTTCGCCCAAAGAAAAATCCACCAGCATCGTGCCTTGTAAATCCAATTGGCCCTTCAAAGCCATTTGCAATTGGCCCACGTCACGCAAATCCTGAAGATTCAAATGCTCCGCTTTGATTTCAATTCTCTGCCGATCAACGCCGGCTTCTGATTTCTTACCGCTTTTTATCGAGATTTCCAGATTGCCGTGGCAAAAGCCCTGCGCATTCACAGTGCCGAGAGGCACGCGGCTAAAAAGAGCGGCCGGAGACGGAGAAACGATCACTTCCTGCGCCGTCAAAGTGCCCGTGGCCGGCGTATCGACGCTGATGTCGCCGAATTCAAGACCGAGGGGCCACCAGGAAATCTGCAGATTGGAGAAATGCAAAAAAATCTGATTGTTGGTCATCGTTGCAATTTTTTCGGCCATGAAATCGGACAGGTCGCTGAAGGGAAATAAAACCACCAGCCAGATCAGAACAGAGACAAGCAAAAGCAGAATTTTCCCTTTATTTTGGCCCAGCATGCGGAGGAGGTTAAACAGTTGACTCATTCGTCGATGGCCTTCGCTTTCGGTTTAGCAGGTGATTTCTTGTTCCCCTTGCTGGGAGTTTCTTCCTCACCGCCACCCATCGGCAGGACGGAGGGGACCTTCAGGGAAACAACTTTGTAAACAACATCAAAATAGTGGCCGTCTTGCAGGTTGGCTTCGATGGACATGTCGGTCATCTTCAGAGCCGGACTGATCGCTGTGATTTGATAGCCGATATCGACAACCTGGCGCAGATTCAGTTTGCCGAGGGCGACCCGCAACGCTCCATCAATGTGTTCTTTGGGCAAATTGGCAGGTGGGGCATCCGTCGTTACACCCTTGATCTGCTCGGGTAAGAGCTGCGCGTTTTTAAGGTCGCTGTTGATCCGCAAAATAAGAGCATCCATCGCCGGAGCCGGCACCAGACCTGCGGTGTTTTGCGTGTCCTGTTGCAACTTGAACATATCGCGGATCAAATCCCTCTGCTCTTCGAATTTACCGACATCGTCCGTTGATCCCAAAAATGACGTCATCGGTACGGATAAGAGCAAGGCTAAGACGACAAAAATAGTGCCGCCGATAAATAATTTTTGCATCAGCGGACTGAAATTTTGATAGCGATCTTTCAGTTGGTTAAAAGCAGCGCTTTCTGTAACGCGATCGAGGGCTCGCTCTGCCCCCGCTTTCAATCTTTCTTTCAGATCATCGATAAGTGCCATAATTATTTACTCGTCATTCCGCGATCCACAGGAAACGCAAAGGCAAAAGGGACCCCTGAGTGCACCATCCCGGTCGGGCGAATGGTATCCACTTTGCCGTTGGCGGAGACGCCGTTCAGAGAATTTCGCAGAGTGGTGAGTTCATGTTGATTGGTGACGGAACCTTCAATTTCCACCCGATTGGCCTGGATGTTGATACGGCGGATATCCAAGCTGACTGTGCTTTTGCCTGGGACTCCATCGCTGATTTTGCGCAAAACGTCCATGGCCGAATTCATCTTCGCCAGACTTTGAATGTCGCGGATTTCTTGGCTGCGTTTTCTTTGCTCCTGCAGATATTTTTTGATACCGGCCTCGTTGGCCTGTTTGCCGGAAATTTTGGCGACAGCTTTCGCTTGGTTTTTCATCGCCTCGCTGGCTTTGTCCGCCAGGCCTGAGGAAATTTGTTCGCGGGCCATGGCATAGACCACGAACAGGACAAACACGGCGGCGGCATATTTTGCAAGAGTTCCCCATTTTTCCCACAGGCGGACCAGTTTGAGATTTTGTTTTTGGAACTCTTGGCGCAAAAAATTCAAGGCCGGATTACGCGGCTTTTTGAGTCCTTCGATGGCCAGGCCGAGGGCGATATTGGCCACGGCTTCCACGTGGGGGCTGAGTTCAAAGGCCGTGGCGAAACGGTTGCGGATCAAGGATGTCGGATTGACCGGAATTTCCAGCTGCTGGGTCAAAAAAGCATTCAGGTTTTGAATGCGGGAAACTCCGCCGACAAGGGAAATCGAGCTGGCCCGCCCATTGAACTCACTTTGAAATTCCATCAAAGTCATCTGCAGGTCGCGGGTGAAATCCTTCAGAGACTTGGTGATGGTCTCGGAAAAGACAATCTGATCGTAAGAGGCATTTTCCTGCGACAACAAAATGAAAGCCTTTGTTTCCAAAACCTTGGCGGCTTCCGGTGCCGGGATTTCATATTTTTTGGCCAGCGCTTCGATCAGATTTTTTCCGCCCCAAAGAATACTTCGCAAACCCACCAAATGATCATCATCAAAGGCGGTGACCAGACAATGCGAATGACCCATTTCGATGATGATCTGAACGGCGCGCGCTGGGCGGGCAACACCGTCAAAGGCAAATTGGGTGCCTGCTTGGTTCGGAGCAGCGTCATCCCAAGCTTCTTGGCAGTTGGCCAAAGCCGCCGCCTCACAGGAAAGAATGGAAATGTCGAGGCCGGCCTCTTGCAAGCCGGCCATAATGTCTCTGATCCGCGCCTTGGGCACGGCGCAGGCCAAAACCTCGGCGGAAGTGCCCATGGTTTTGATGATTTTAACGTCAAAAACGGCGTTGTCCGGAGAAAATGGAATCTCTTCTTCCAACTCAAAGGGCAAACTTTTTAAAATTTTCAGGCGGTCGTTGAAGGGAAAAATTTTATTGCGAACGGCCACCATCTCTTGCCTGAGGCCGACCACAATCCGCCACTGCTCAGGATTGTACTGCTTGGAAATTCCATGCAGAAATTCAACCACTTCCAAGGCGGGATCGTTCACCAGGCTTTGGCCTAGGGCGTGTTCGTAAAATTTACTGATCAGCAGGCCTTTATTTGTCTGCAGGACTTCGACAACTTTGATGTTGCCTGAACCGATATCAATGCCGACCGCTCTCATGCGCCATCCTGATTCAAGAGAGTTCTATCTCTCGTTCCAATATACAATTCGGGGCGGACCTTTGGAAGCAGAATTATTCGGATTCGCCCCGGGCGCAGGCTGAGAGGGGGGAGGTTGTCCCGCTCCCGCGGCGGCCGCAGTCTGAATCATTTTGATGGTTTGGCCGGCGGTCTTTTGCAAATCAAAGACAATGGCGGTGATTTCACTGGTGGTGTTTTTATAGGCGCCGGTTGCGACAATTTTGAAATTGAAAACGCTGTCGCAGATGATCGGTATATTTTGCTGATTGTTAGGATCGACGCGAGCCCCGATACTGCTGACATAATTCCAAAAATCATTGGCATCTTTGAATTCGCCGCCCTTGGTGTTGTCCGTGCGCCGCTCGATAATTTGATCGGCAATTTTGCTGGTGATCGAGGGATCCAAAGCCATGAGCACGTCTTTTGACGCCTGGTTGGGGTTGATTGCGCCCATGCCGAAAACGGTCACTTGATCGCGGAGCAACTCGAAGGCATCCTCCGTCATCCCCGGCACCAGACGCATTTCATCGACGGTACGGAAAGCGCGATTGGGCGGATAGCCTTCTCCCAGAGAGGAATAGCGGGAGGCTTTGTCGCCGCCGTTGGCACTGACGCGACCGAAGCTGACCCAATCTTGGATGCTATTGACCAACTCATCCGGACGAAGGTCTTGGTGGTTGCGGGCCCATTCCTCATCATCGCGAATTTTGTTTTTAAAAATCGCCACCAGTTGTTTCTTGGTGATGTCACGGACCGTCTGCGCCGGCGAGTTGAGATCGTTCAAATTCAACTTGGTGCCCTCGTCGGAAATCGTGGTGGTGTAACCCGCATCCATGGCACTGGCGTCAATTTTTTCCTTGAGGAGATCTTTGTCCACATCGGTGGAAGTGGGAAGAACCGGTGGCCAAGCAAACGGCATCTTCCAAATCATATCGATCATATCTTGTTTCACCATACCCTTCGCTTGGCCCGAAAGTTGCGAGCTGACTTGCCCGTAAATCTTGATCCTCAACAAAGAGAGCTCCATGCCGGCGCGGGCGGCATAATAGGCTTTGACCCTTTGCAGTTCCTGCGCGTTCACCAAGTATTCGACGTTGGTTTCATAACTCAACTCGCTGGCCAAATAGGCGACGATGATGATCGTGACCATCGCAAACAAAAGCGCGACCCCATTTTGATTACCCACTAGTGCGGGTTTTTGTTTGCCCGGACGAAACCATTTCATGGCGATCTTCCTCCGGGTGGTGGTGGTCCGCCGGGAACACCGGTTCCTCCAGGAGGAGGGTTATTCGCATAGCGAACCGGCGCGATGATTTGCATACTGACTTTGTTTTTCTTTTGGCCTTCTTTTTTCTCCATCGTCAAAGAAATTTCCACGGCATCGGGAAAATTGTCTTTGGTCCCTCCGTCACCGGCCTGAGAATTCCAATCCGAAACCCAATCCTCTTTGTTGGGGCCGATGTAACGCAGTTTCAATTCGGTGATATTTTCCACCAAGATCGTCGCCGGCCCGTGCTTGGTCACGTCGCCCTCCACCAGCGGATCCGAACTTCGCAAAAGGCATTTGCCGCTCGTATCGGTGGAGCCCGGTTTTTTGCAACTGCCCAGGTAGTAGCTGACTTTGACAAAATCCGCTTGCGGCACATCTTCGGTCAGGCGGGAGGAATTCATGGTGATAAAATGCAATTCATCCGAAGAGCCGACAAACTGTGTGGTCGGATCTTTTCGGTCCGGATCCGGCCGTGTCCAGGTATTGATGGCATTGGCAATCGCCGATTGTTGATTGGCCGTTGTCGCCGGATTGGGCGGCGGCGTGGTCGGTGGAGGCTGACCGGGCTGCGGGGTTCCCTGCGGACCCAGGGCCGACTGGGCGTTTTTTTGTACTTGTTGTTTGTATTCGCTTTCGATGTCCCGGAAGTGATAGGCCAAATTGATGTCTCTGGCCATCACCCGCAGGGCATCGCGCACCATGGACATTTGCTCCACCTTGTCGTGGATTTTGACTTTGGCCCGCAGGCCGTTCTGAATAAATTGGTTGGAAGCCAACATGAGCACGGAAAGAATTCCCATGGAAATCAATAATTCAAGAAGGGTAAAGCCGAAGTTTTTTTGGCTGGTTTTAATGGCCGACCCCTCCCAAATTCAAAGGCTGATCGTAGTCCACGAAATAGGTGGTTGCCGATATCTCGATATTTTTTTTCCCAGTTTTGAGGATGACCGTGATGGTGACCTCTTTGATGCTTTTGGAAAGTTGGTCGGTCAGTTGTTTGATCACAGTTTGAGTCATCGCATCGACACCGCCTTCGCGGGCGGAAAGGCTGGCGGCAATATCCGGCATTTCCAATTTTTTCGCCGCCATCTTCCACGAATATTGAGGATATTCGTCGCCGAAGTCATCTTCTTCGGAATCCTGAATTTCACTCAAGGGTTTGCCTTTGTATTTGCGTTCAAAGTCATTCATCTTTCGTTCTAGCAACGAAGCCATTTCAAAAGCGGTTTGCGTTTTTTTTATTCGGCCCGTGGCCATGGTCCACGAATTCATTAACAGCAATAAGGCCGTGGCAAGAAGACTCATGGCGATCAGAACTTCAACCAGGGTGAAAGCCTTTTGGCGGATTTTTTTCATTCCACTTCCATGTCTTTTAACGTGATGGCTTTGTCGACCATATCGGCATGGCCGGTGAGGGGATTGATGATCAGGGACCAAGTCAGATTTTTGCCGTCGGAAATCTGTATGACGGTCTCATCCACCAATCCCTCTGGAGTGAAAAAAATGTAGCCGTTGCCCTTGGTGACCGGGGTGGAAATGGATTTATTTTCGACACTTTTAATGAACAATCCATGGGGCAATTTTTTTTCATCTTTGAGCGGCTTGTCCACCCGGTGAAAAGCGGAAACAGGTTTTTTGTCTTTGTCCAGGGACTGCTCGGCCTCGGCTTCCTGCTTTTGTTTCGCTTCTGATTTGATCAGAACTGCGGTACTTCCGGCCTCCACATAATAAGAGTCTTCTTGGCCGTTCATGTTGAAGACGATTCGGTAGGTGGCGTTTTTGAGGCGGGCGTAGTGGCGCACTTCCACCGTCAGGACTGACAATTCCCGCATGACCGATTTGATATTATTGTCGGTTCGGCGAATGCGAGGAAGGGCAAGGCCCAGAATGGCCGCCAAAATAGCGACAACAATCACAATTTCAATCAGAGTGAATCCGCGCTGCACCCTTTGCCGACAAAGCAGTTTACTGCATATCCTCGCTGGTAACTTCTTTGCCTTTATAGCCGGGGCTGCGAATGACAAAACTTGTTCCGGTGACCTCATAGGTGAAATCATGGCTCCAGCCGTCTTTGGGGATGACTTTCATATAGGGATCCGGTCCCCAGTTGGAGCATTCCGGATCCGGCTTCTCAATATTTTCCAAGGCGGCCGGCAATTTTCCGCAGTCGATTTGATAGCTGTTCACAGCTTGAACGATCTGGCTGATGGCGATTTTGGTTTGCTTCATTCGGGAGCGATTCAAGGCGCCCATAATTTGCGGAATGAGCAACGCCATCAATGAGCCAAGGATAGCTAGAACGATCATAATTTCAAAAAGAGTCATCCCTTTTTGCCGAACTCCAAAAATTCTCATTTTTCTCATACCCATTTGCCTCCGCAGCCCACGAAATAAACCTACCGCTCGCGCAGCTAGGCCGCGCGAATTTACGATCCTATTTCAGCCTGCTAGGTTTGTCATCTCAAACATCGGCACCAGAATCGCCATGACAATCAAGCCAATCACGCCTCCCATGATGACTAAAACCACGGGACCCATCAGACCGGTCAGAGTTTCTACCTTATTCTTGACTTGAAAATCAAAGGCGTCTGCTACTTGCAAAAGCATTGTCTCCAGCTCGCCAGTTTTTTCACCAATATTGACCATATGAATCACAATTGGCGGAAACTGCCCGGATTTTTTCAAGGGGCCGGAGATGGATTCTCCCTCGCTGATGTTGCTGCGCGCGTCATCTACAGCCTTGGCGATGATTTCGTTATCGACCACGTTGCGCACGATTTGCATTGCCACGAGCATGGGCACGCCGCCGTTGAGCAAAGTTGCCAGAGTACGAGTGAATCGCGAAACAGCCACCAGGCGGTTCACCTCACCAAATAAAGGTAAGCGCAGAGAGATGGCGTCCCATTGGGTTTTACCTCGCGGGGTCCGTTTCCAATTGATAAACAGCAGCCAGAAAGTGAACAGTCCTCCTGCCATCAAATACCAGTAGTTGACCATGAGGCCGCTGAAATCAATCACGATCTGCGAGTACCAGGGCAAAGTCAAATTGGGCGCAGACTCAAACACCGTCACCATTTGCGGGATCACAAAGATAAACAAAAAAGACAGCAGAGCGACGACAAAAACCAACATGATCACCGGATAAGTCAGGGCGCCGCGGATGCGAGTGCGCAGTTCATTTTGCGCTTCCGTAAATTCAGCCAAACGAATGAGAATAACATCCAAAGTGCCGGAGGTTTCGCCGGCTTCACACATGGAAACATAGGTGGTCGAAAAAATATTCGGGTAACGGCCCAGGGCTTTGTGGAATTGTCCCCCTTCATTCACTGAGTTGCGGATTTCGGCTGTCGCTTCTGACAAAGTCGGATTTTCCACCTGTTCCGCCACCGCCGCCAAGGAATCCACCAACGGGACATTGGCTTTCAGCAAGGTTGCCAACTGGCGGGTCATCAGCGCCAAATCGCGCACCGGCACATTTTTGCCACGAACTGCTTTTCGCCGTTTCCCCGACCTGTCCGTCGCTTTTTTCTTATCCTTGAATTCGGTGACGTAAACGCCGTCTTTCTTAAGTTTCATGCGAGCCGCGCGCTGACTGTCGGCATCGATGATTCCTTTGGTACTTCGTCCGTCGCGGGTGAGGCCCTTGTATTCAAAGACTGGCATAGTTTGATCCTATCCTGAAAAAACTAGAGATCAAGCTGCGTATTGCTGAGCAACTCTTCGATTGTGGTGATTCCGGCCAAAACCTTTTGCACACCGTGTTCGCGGAAGGTTTTCATCCCCTTTTGCACCGCTACTTTACGGATGGCGGCGCCATCTTTTCGTTGCATAATCAGGGAGCGGATCTCGTCGTCCAAGATGAGCAATTCGCCGATATTGGTTCGGCCGACATAGCCTTTTTGATTGCAGCGGTCGCAGCCCACGGCTTTGCAAACGTTGCCCTGCCGGGCTTGCTCAGCGGTGATGCCAATCATGCCCAGCTCAATTTGAGTGGGTTCGGCTCGCGTTTTACAGTGAGGACAAAGCACCCGCACTAGGCGCTGGGCGACCACGCCGAGGATCGATGTGGCAATCAAAAACGGCTCCGCGCCGATATCGATCAGCCGCGGGAAGGCACTGGTCGAGTCGTTGGCGTGAATGGTGGAAAAAACCAAGTGACCAGTCAGCGACGCTTGCACGGCTAACTCCGCGGTTTCCAAGTCGCGAATCTCACCGACCATGATGACGTCGGGATCCTGCCGCAAGAAGGAGCGCAAACCGCTGGCAAAGGTGAGGCCGATTTTCGAGTTCACTTGCACCTGGCCGATGCCGTGAATCCGTTGCTCCACCGGATCTTCGATGGTGAGGATGTTGATGTCCGGCGCGTTGATTTTCGTCAGAGCCGCATACAATGTCGTCGACTTTCCGGAGCCGGTCGGCCCGGTCACGATCATAATGCCGTAAGAGCGGGTGATCAAATCGTCAAGCTTGACCAGCATGTCGTCGGAAAAACCCAACTGTTCCAATTCCAAAACCACATTGGATCTGTCTTGCAAACGCATGACGATCCGTTCGCCAAACGCAGTCGGCACGGTGCTCATCCTGATGTCGATATCTTTACCGCCGACTTTCAAAGGAATACGGCCGTCCTGAGGCAGCCGTTTTTCAGCGATATTCAAATTGGCCATGACCTTCAAACGGCTGGTGATGGCATTTTGCAATTTTTTGGGCGGTTTAAAAATATCAAACATAATACCGTCGATGCGAAAGCGCACCGCCATATCTTTTTCAAAGGCTTCAACATGGATATCGGAAGCTTTCTCTTTGACGGCGCGGAAAAGTAGCGAGTTGACAAGTTTAATCACCGGCGCATCGTCTTCGCCGGCTTCCAACAAGTCGATGATCGTATCTTCGAAGTCACCGCTCTGACTTC
>Ga0206845_1145_pt1 | contig 14747 bp, 14 predicted proteins | sample Alteio_BWOrgCont_19_FD_152887 | JGI IMG/M metagenome (GOLD analysis project Ga0206845, IMG submission 152887) | Enriched cells from forest soil in Barre Woods Harvard Forest LTER site, Petersham, Massachusetts, United States -... | ecosystem: Environmental > Terrestrial > Soil > Temperate forest >...
AGCAACGAAGAACCTTCAGAGATTTTCTCAGCTCCGGGAAATTGAGCGGGCCACCCGGTTTTAGAGCCAGTCGCATGTGGTTTGATCTGATGCCGGACGCGACTGCCGATCAGCCAATGTCGCTGCAAGACGCCGACAACAAACTCGATCGGCAAAAGCTGCCAGGCCTTTATGCCTTGCTTCGCGGGCGGGGATTGGTCGGCGGCCCAGACCTCAAGCCGGTGCAAAGAACTGCCGTGAATTGGAGCGGTGAGATTACCGAGCTGTCCGATATCTATCCGACGATGTTCGTTCGTCGCCATGATTTGTCGACCAGGCAGGACCTTGCGGGAGTCGATCCCGATCTCGAGCGTACCGCTCGCGATGTCGATCAACGCACCTCGGTTTATGCCCAGGCCTACCCGGAATTGCGCAGATTGACGGAGATTTTCCGGGCCTATGTCGCCAATGTCAGTATTTTGAAGCAGAAGCCGGACATTTGCCGCGCCGTGCCGGCCCAGCTGTCGGACGGCGAGAAAATTTCGGCGGCCTTGCCGGAATTCCGCCCGAGTGAACTCACGCTGACAGTCGCAAAATTTACCGTGCCCGCCGGCAGCCGAAACGCCTGGCAGCTGGTGAATGGGGGCTCGGTTGATGGCGGTATTTCGCTGCGCGGCAAGCAATTCTATGCGCAGGCGGCGCGGCAGATCGAGACGCCGCCGATCTCGGAAATGCGACGCATGCTGGCGGCGGACGTTCCGGCGCAACGATGGAAGTCTGCGTCGTCGGGGCGGGAATACGTCGCGTTCGACGTGGACTCGCGGGATCCTCCGCCCAAGGTTCCGATCGTGGCGGTAAAGAAGTCGGATTAGTCGTTCGGATCGGCTGAGGCAAGCGCGATGGGGAGCCGGCCCGGTGCTCAGTAGGGTTTCTATGCAGACCCTGCGGGTCCATGCCCACTGTCTGCCGGTCATGGCGTGCGCACGCACTCGCTTCGTGGCGATTCGGGTGCCGCGCCCGGTAGAGGAAAATCAAAGCAAGGAAATCAGACGATGAGTTTGCGGACATTCAGCACGGCACTTTGGTACCTGTCGGGGGTGATGATTGTTTGGATCGTCACGGCCGCGGCCCTGAGGATTCCCTTGCTCCCGCAAGTGGGGAGCCTTCTGACCCGGCCGGATTTCCGAGACAACATACCTCCCATCCTCATCCTGCTGCTGTTCGGTTGGGTTTTGTTTGAAATCTGGATGAAGCGGAAAATGGTACGGCGAGAACACGCCGCCGTCGGCGAGTTCCAATCGACCCTCGAAAAAGCGGATGCAAGCCAATACCGGCCCAAAAGCTTCGATTTCAAGGAGCCTCGTGCGCTGCGTCGCGCCGATCTGATTATTGAATGCACCCGGCGCGGCGACGCTTCCAGTCTGCATGAAGCGGTTCCTGCCGCAGCGGCGCTCGATTCGAGTACTTTGGCGGCCAGTTACACATCGCTGCAGGTCTACGCCTGGATTCTCCCCGTGCTCGGCTTCATCGGCACCGCGAGCGGCATGGCCTCCTCCATCGGCGGCTTTCGGGACGCGTTGCGCAACAGCGGGCAAGGCCAGGTCGCGGCGCTTGCGGGTGAGTTGGGTCAGAAGGTCATTCCGGGGCTCGCCGGCGCGTTCGAAACGACGATCTTGGCGTTGGCGGCCGCCGTCGTCGCATATCTTTGCACGACGGCGTTGCGAAGCTGGGACCAGGAAGCGCTCGATCAATTGGATCGGCTCTGCATCATATTGCTGTCGCGTATCCCGCAGCCGCCGACTCCGGACGGACAAAAAATTCTCGACGTTCTTCAACGTATCGACAGCCAGCTGCGCGAGGTCGTTCACGTCCCGATCATGATCGAAACGGCCGCGAAAGCGATCAGCGGCACGGCAGAGGCATTGGCAACCTCCAGCGGTCAGTTCGGATCGGCGGTGAACGCGATCGGCACCGCCGCCGAGGCGCTGAGCTCCGCGGGCCTTCAATCGGAATCCGCGGCAACGGCGCTTAGGATTGCCGCCGAATCCTTCAGACCGGGGGACGGCAGAGTAGCCCCCGAAGCCGCCGCGAAGGGCAGCGCAACGGACGAGCTGGCGACGGTGCTGCGAGGTCTTCAAGGCACTTTGGTCGGCATGCAAGACACCATGAAGGGCGTGCAGAAGTCGATCGAAGCGCCGTTGGTGATCACGAGGGGCCAGCCCTGATGCGGTCGCGATGGCAGAGGGCGCGCGCGGACGACCACAGCCCCCCGGTCGAGATGCGGTTCATCGACATGTTCATGACCGCGCTGGGTGCCCTGATATTCGTGGCGTTGCTTCTGGTTTTTTTGCTGCCGAAAACGACGCAAAACAACCCTGAGGAACAGATCCAGAAGAGGATCGATGATCTCGTTGCGACGAATCAGACGCTTACTCAGCAATTACAGCGGCAGGCGGCGCAAGTGTCACCGCCCGGGGGCGGCAAGACCGACGACGTCGACCTCATGAGACGCTGGTTCGACGTGATGTTGGTCACGAAGGGATGTGAGGCCGGACAGCCCGAATTGTACGCGCGCATCGAGGGCAAGGTTGTGAATGTAAGGACGGGTGAGAGTGCGCCCGATCCAATCGAATTCGACGCCAGCAATCCATTAAACAGAACGGTATTTTTCGGTACTGCATATTACGATGTCGGGAACGTCGCGGAAACGCTGACCAATGCGATCAAAACAGCGCAACTGCCCGACGTGGAAAAATCGGTGACGGATGGCGCACGCGTCAAATACTTTCACGGCTCCGTGAGAGGTGGTGATGCGTGGTGGTCGGTGTATGCGGGACTCGTCAATCCTGAAAGCCAAGGCGACTTGGAATGCGCGGTCAAGCCGTTGTATTTTTCCTCCGACGGCCTGACTGTCGGCGACGAGTTGAAGTTGACCAAACATCAGCCATTTGCATGGCTGAGACATTTCAAGGTGAATTCGGACGGCACGACGACGCTGGCAAAACTGCCGAAAGACGACGAAGATTTCAAACGAGCCCTGGCGACTTTTTCCGGGAAGCAAAGCAAGATACTTTTCGACAGCCGGCATCTGTGCAACACGGTCGATGCGTATTATGCGCTGCTCGTTCCGGGGCAAGCCGGGCCGGGCCTGTCGGACCCGAAACGGCCGAGCAATGCGACGCTGTGGAGCTACGAGGATTCAACGGTGTATCTGGTTTCGGACCAGAGCGGACGCCGGCAGCTTTTTTTCAATGCGCCGTCGTGTGATGCGACGCTCGCCGGGGCGGCGCCGGGCGGACCGCTGTTCGACGGCAAATATGCGTCGGACAAGGGCAAGAAGACGTATTCCGGGATGGCGTATGCATACGCGTCAGGGTGCACGGCGAAATCCTACCCGGTGACCGGCGAGGTATCGGACGATTATTTGCTGATCTCGCTCAAGGGAAGCGAGCCCGTCCAAGACACGAACTGCAACGTTACGGGCACGCGGGACAAGACGCTGAATTTTACCGTTCAGGCGTCGGGTGATCGAAGCTCGGCGGCAGCGGACCACACGGACAATTTCAGCGAATGCGATGGCTGTCCGCAGATGGTGGCTGTCGCGGCGGGTTCGTTCCTGATGGGATCGGACAACGCGCAAAAACTGCCGCTGTCCGGAGAGCCCCAGCACATTGTGAATATCGCCAATGCGTTTGCGGTCGGAAAATTCGAGGTCACCGTCGCTCAGTTTGCCAGCTTCGTGAAGGAAACAGGTTACGACGCCGGAACGAAGTGTTTTACGTTCAGGAAAATCACGTCCGAACTGACGGAAACCACCGGATCATGGCATGAGCCCGGATATCCGCAGACCGGTGCGGATCCGGCGACGTGCATCAATTGGTACGACGCGAAAGCGTACGTGAATTGGCTCGCGGCCAAGACGCATAAGCCGTACAGGCTGCTTTCGGAGGCGGAATGGGAGTATGCGGCGCGCGCCGGGACAACAGGGAGTTTCTATTTTGGCACCGACAGCAAGGTGCTGTGCAAGTACGGCAACGTCAGGGACCGAGCCGGCGTCGAGGCATGGGACAAAGCGATCAGCAAGCCCGACGACCAAAATGGCCTTTTTCCGCCGCAGACCACCGCGGACATGTGCAACGACGGTTTCGCCTATACCTCGAAGATCGGAAGTTTTCCGCCGAATGGCTTCGGCCTATACGACGTCTACGGCAATGTGTGGGAGGCGGTGGAAGATTGCGCCAACGACAATTACCGCGGAGCGCCGAAGGACGGCTCGGCATGGCTGAGCGGCGACTGTAAGCATCGTATCCGCAGGGGCGGTTCGTTCTACACCGACACGGACTCGGCGACACGGTTCCCCGGAATTGCCGCGGACCGCGTCGCGGATGTCGGGTTCCGCGTTGCGCGCTCGATTTCACCGGCGGACGATTGTCGTGAAGGCGTGCCGGCATTGGCTGTTTTCAGCTGCACGCGCATCATCGCAGCCAACGAAATGAGCCCCGGAAATTTGGCGGTGGCCTACCAAAATCGCGGTCTCACCTATCTCAGACTTGGTCAATTCGACAAGGCGATCGCAGATTACGACAACGCCCTGCGTCTCGATCCGAAACAGGCTACGTCGTTGTACGGCCGGGGCCTTGCAAAGCGGCGCAAAGGCGACCAGGGCGGCGGCGACGCCGATATCGCGGCGGCAAAGGCTCTGAGACCGAGCATTGCGGACGATTTCGCCGCTCAAGGCATCAAGAGCTGACTCTGGTGCGCAAAGCGGTGTTTTCTTTGTGAGGCCGATTTCTTTGTGAGGCTGAGTTTGACACAGGTCCAAGAGCGATTGTCCGGGCGCGCGGCATGAAGGCCCCGACGGAATGTCCAGCTGGAAATGTTTATGACGCTTCGGTGCACGGCGAATGCCCGTGCCCGGCGTGTTGGGCCAAGCGCGCATCGGAGCGTCTGACGGCCGTTAAGCAGGAGCCCGCCGCCGACGATCATTCTTCGCATGTCATGGGCAATCAATCGTCCAACGAGGCCGCGCCGGCGCAAACGCCCGTGGCCGAGCCTGCGGCGGCCGGGATGTCGCGCGGTAAGGCATTCAAGCTGGCAGGAATATTGGTTTTCCTGGTGGGCGTTTGCGTTGCCTACGTCATGCAGATGAAGGCGTCCTCCGAAGACGACAGGCTTTTTGCGCAAGCGTCGGGTAACATTGAAAGGCTCGGCGCGTATTTGCGATCGTGCAAGGAACCGTGCGGTCATCGGCCGGACGCGCTCGATGAAATTGCCGGTCTTGAGAAGGAAGCCGATCAGCAGCGCAAGCAAGAGGAGGCCGCGTTCAAGGCTGCCCGCGGCAAGATCGACGCGTTGCGCGCCTATGCGGCGAACTGCAAAATTTGCGCCCTGAAAAACACCGCCAACGAAGAGATAACATACCTTTCGGCGCGAACGAATGCAGTCGCGCTGAAAAGCTACATTGGTTCCTGCAAGATATGTGAGTTCGGCTCTGAGGCGCGGGCCGAGATCAGCCGGTTGGAGCTCGCCGAGCAGGAGAAAACCGAACAGCAAATGTTCGACGCGGCCCGCGCCGACGCGAATGCCCTACGACGATATGTCGGCGCTTGTCGTGTTTGTGCGTTCAAATCGAATGCGCTGGACGAGATCCACCGGTTGGACGAGGAAGCGAAGATTTCCCGCTTTCAAGTTTGCAATAACACCTCCTATTCGGTTGCTTTGGCGGTGTCGGGCCGGCGAGATCCGAATGCCCCCGATTGGACGATAAAGGGATGGTGGAACTTGGCCGCAGGGGCGTGCCAGCCGCTTGGCAATTTCGCCAGAGGACACGTTTACGTGGTGGCGACGGTTTACGGACAGAGCCTTGGGTGGAGGGGTGAAACCAACCTGTGCGTTGCCGCCGAGGCGTTCAGCCGAACGTATTCCACAGGCTACAGCTGCAGTGCTTCCGAACACATCGAGCGCTTCATGGACATCTGGATCGAGTCGGCGGCCTATACCTGGTCAATCGAAGGGGCGCCGACGCCCTTGATGGCGGATTTCTCGATCGCGAATAACACGGCGAGTGCCGTGAACGTGAGTTTCTATGACGGCGGCACCCGCGAACAAATCGATCCGCCGCAGGGCCGGGTCTACGTTCACGGCGGCAACAGCACGCAACGATATCGAATTCAATGCACGATAGGTCAAAAGGTTTGTTACAGCGCGGTGATGCAGGGCACGGCTCTCAGTTCCTATTGGGGAGTTGGCTACAACGGCAAACAAAGCTGCGACGCATGCTGCACCGTGTGCGGAGGCTCCTTGTCGACAAAAACTCTTGAGCAAAATGACGCCCGACAACCAAAACCCACGATCACGTGGACTATCGTAGACAATACCAGCAAGCAGCTGTCGGTTGCTTTTTACTCTCAGAACCGATCCTTCGGGTGGCCGGCCTGGAACAAAAATTGGACCGTGCTCAAACCGCAAAGCACGTTTTCGTTCGAATGCCAGGCCGGGGAGCGGATTTGTTATGGTGCGTGGCCGATCGGCAATATCAACGGGCTTCACTGGGGCGCAGGACCCTTCAAGAAATACGGCTGCACAAGTTGCTGTGCGGTTTGTGACGGCGGCACCTATACAATGTCTGTGGGCGATTGAGCGACCGCTGGACGGGCCCGCCGGGTGTCGGACAGGACAACTGCGGACAAAGCGAGCATAGGCGCTGTCCAAATTCCGAGCGTTCTGACTAAAACTTAACCTCGCAACCGCGCCGATCAATCTTACATACGCATCATCACCGACAACGGCCCCGTGCCAGGCGTCGATGGCTGAGAGTCCGGTAACGCTCCCGCCTGTTTCAGCGGAGTAGCGCATGTCGTATTGCAAGCCCTCAACTCCCGTTAGCGAGCGCTCGCCCTTGGTGCCTGACAGGGGGTTGACCATCGTGTGCCGTACCTGCGGCGACACCATGAAGCACTTCCGCACGATCTCCGGACTTGGAGTTCGGCCGGAACAGTTCATGTTCCGCTGCCCTTCCTGCAAAGGGGTCGACACAAAGGAACTCAAGCGGGTGGCGTAAGGGTGCCTCAGTCGGCTCCCGGTCAATTCAATGAACCATGTGTGACCACGAAGCGTTACTTATCCAGAATCGGAAATCTCATGCGTATCCATCTCGGTTGCGAGCTCCATTTCGAATTTCCGCAACCGACGCCGATGATCTTGACGTTGAACGTGCACTTCTCGCGCGCCTCCGAACTGGAGCATCCGGATTATCTGATAACGAACCCTCCGGTTCCCGTTGCCAGCTACCGCGACAGTTTCGGCAATTGGTGCAACCGCCTCGTTGCGCCCGGCGGACATTTCAGCCTCGGCACGGACGCCATTATTCGTGACTCTGGTCTGCCGGACCCGATCGAACTGGATGCTCGGCAGCACCAGGTTCGGGACTTGCCGTCGGAAGTTATACTGTTTCTGCTCGGCAGCCGGTACTGCGAAACCGATCGTCTCGCCGACGAGGCTTGGCGCCTGTTCGGCAACACGCCGCCTGGTTGGCCGCGGGTGCAGGCGATCTGCGACTTCGTCCAAAATCACATCACGTTCGGCTACGAGCATTCCCGGGCCACCAGAACGGCCTATGAAACATACGCCGAGCGCAAGGGTGTGTGCCGCGACTACGCGCATCTTGCCATCACGTTTTGCCGCTCTTTGAACATCCCGGCGCGCTATTGCACCGGTTACCTGACCGATGTCGGCCTGCCGCCGCCCTATCCAGCCAATGATTTTGCAGCGTGGATCGAAGTCTATCTCGGCGGCCGTTGGCACATGTTCGATCCGCGCAACAATGCGCCGCGGATCGGGCGCGTCCTCATCGCCCAGGGCCGCGACGCCGCGGACGTGCCGCTCACCCATACCTTCGGCCCGGGGACCCTGTCGGAGTTTCGCGTCTGGGCCGATGAAGTGCCGGCGGAATGAATGATCAGGCGTCGGTCGCCGCTGCCGTCGTGACCTTCACGGCGACTTTCATGGCCAGGTAATCCGCCGCGGTCCCGAACCATGTGCCTTGCAGGGGAATTGCCTCGCGCGGGTGATGCGCGACCGCAACGCGGATAAGTTTTTCATTGCCGACGCTGCCGCCCGACGGATCGAAGTCGACCCAGCCCGGACCGGGAACGTAGACCTGGACCCAGGCGTGGGTGTTGCCGCCGGCGGCACAATCGTCGTCGTCGTCATCGGCCAAATGCAGATATCCGGACACGAAGCGAGCGGCAATGCCGCGGGCGCGAAGCGCCGTTATCATCAGCACGGCAAGGTCACGACAACTGCCGCTGCCGAGATTGAGCGTGCAGACGGCAGGCTGGATGCCCTTCTCGTGCCGCGAAACGTGCTTGAAGGTCCGCCTGATGGTTCGCGTCATGGTGCCGAGCAGCGCGTGCGTGTCGGCAGAGCCATCGTCGCGGAAGAACGTGGCGCTCCAGCGATCGATCGCGGGATGCGGCGACAGCGGCTGGATGAAAGGCTCGAGGCCGGCCCGATTTTCCGGCGCGTAGGCAAACGGGTAGGTGCGGGCAAAGTCCGCTATATCGGTGGCGCGAAAGTCGGCAGGCGCATGGTCGAGACGAATAGTGCTGACAAAGCGCAGCTCGCAGGCCCGGCCGCCGAAATGAGCGGTCGCCACGTGATTGCCGAGGCTGTCCCGCGTCCAAGCCAGTTGCTTTGGCCTGGGCGTGATTTCGAGTTCCGCTTCAATCACCTTTTGATCGTCGTCGTCGCGGGGACGCAACATCATCCGGTGCTCGCCGAAAGCGACCGGCTGATTATAATGATAAGTCGTAACGTGTCTGATGTTGCGAATCGGCATTGCCGCCCCAAGATAATGGATGCGCCGGCAACATCCATCGCGGCCGCCATCCTCTCCACAACATGCATGTCTTGGGCCAAGTATTGCGAGCGCCGGCTCGCAATTGAGCGCGTCGGCCGCAAGGCCGGGGCGCCCAAATGATGGTCATGTCGCCGCGTGCTTGGGGGCCGTTCGCTCGCGCTTGCGGCCCCAGGAATTAACCCAGTCCTCGACCTCTTGGTGCGGAATGCCATTACCGCGATCGAGCGACACCATGGCCCGCTTGACGCCGGCGACCTGCCACTCATTCACGTCGAGATACGCGTTGAGCGCCTCGGCGGCGAGAAACGAGCGGCTGCGCCCGGTGCTCTTGGCGAGCTTCTCCAGGCGCTTCTTGACTTCGGGCTCAACGCGGACGGTGAAGGTTGTCGACGGCATGGTTTCCATACTCTGTATTCGAATGTGTACATGGTAGCACACCGGCGCGTGTAGGCAATGCGAGCAACTGGCGCCCGCGTATGATTCGCAAAAAGAATATGGTGCGACGTTCGTTGTAATGGCTTTTTGGGCGACCATTTGGCTAAAAAGTTTTTTGGCCACATCAGGCCCATTCTTAAGGACGGCGTTTGTTGCCGGCTTCCTCGATCCTTCTCTGCTCCGCCTCTGACAGCGTCGCCCAATACATCTTAAAGTCCTCGGCGACCCTTTCGATTGCTTCCGTCGAGTACCCAAGCGGTCTACCAAAAAGTCCGTTTATGTTGTGAAAGACCTCGATTACTTCTTCAATTTTGGCGGACATCTTGTCTAATTCGCCCGCCATCTGTTCATATCCCGTTTTGGTAAGTAGTAGGTCGATCCGGGGTTTGAAGTAGCGGTGTGCAAGTTCATTTCTGATGTCGCAAACTTCATTTAATCTATCGAGAAGATCGGGAGGCAGCGTCGTCACTTCGCAAAGGCGGGTTCTCAGCGTGCCCATGGTCAGTCTCTGATAACGGGGCATCGAACTGTTTTTGTCTGACCATGTCTTGTCGCCATTGAGCATCTCACACATGAACAAAACATCGGCTAGTCTATGCTCAAGCACTTGGCACTTCATAATTGCGTATCCGAGGTGAGCCCAGACAGTTATTTTTTCTTGGTAAGTCGAGTGCGCACGGTCTTCTGTTTTGGCGCTCATGGAAGCTACCAGGCTATCGAAATGGTACGAGTTAGACGGGTAGTTCCTTTTTGTGATTGCGTCCAGTTGCTCCTTTTCCTCCTTCGGGGGAACGTGACGGGACTATCAGAAAATTCTTTTGCGGAAATTTTCTAAGCTCGATTTTCGAAGATTTCCGATCGGCCAAAACGAAAAAAACCAAGAACACAAAAGTCATTTCGCTTGTTTTCGCGATCGAGCGACTTTTCGGCGTCGAATCGTGGAGAGCGGCCAAAACCTCGGTTGAATTTGTCGAGGGTCGCGCGCGTCAGCGCTGCTTTCCCTTCGTGCCTCGCTATCCCCTGCCTGGGCTGTTGCTTGCCTTGATATGCCTGCCCGATCCCAGGTCTTTCCCAGCGCGCCGAAGCGCAAAGCCGCCACCCGCGCGCTGCCCACATGCGCGCGTGAGGCGGCTGAACAACTATGAAACACCTTGCTGGTGCCCAGGAGAGGACTCGAACCTCCACGCCTTGTGAGCGCTAGTACCTGAAACTAGTGCGTCTACCAATTCCGCCACCTGGGCTCGCCGGGATAGGTACGGAGCGGTTTTGGGCTTGTCAACGGAACGAGCTATGGCCCTATACAGTTCGCCAGCGATCCTGTATTTCCGCCGCCGATGACCGCAAAAAGCAAGCTCGAAACCCTCGTCACCGTGTTCGGCGGCTCAGGCTTCCTCGGCCGCCACGTGGTGCGGGCGTTGGCGCAGCGGCAATACCGCATCCGCGTCGCGGTGCGCCGGCCGGAGCTCGCCGGCTTTCTGCGGCCGATGGGCCGGGTCGGGCAGATCCACGCGGTGCAGGCCAATTTGCGCTACCCGCAGTCGGTCGCGGCCGCGGTGCGCGACGCCGACATCGTCATCAACCTGGTCGGCATCCTGTTCGAGCGCGGCCGCCAGCGCTTCGACGCGGTGCAGGCCGAAGGTGCCGAGGCGGTGGCGCTCGCCGCCAAGGCCGCCGGCGCGCAACTCGTTCACGTCTCGGCGATCGGCGCCGACGAGACCGCGCCCTCGCTGTATGCGCAGTCCAAGGCGGAAGGCGAGCGGCGGGTTCTTGCCGCGCTGCCCGAGGCCGCGATCATGCGGCCGTCGATCGTGTTCGGCCCCGAGGACGATTTCTTCAACCGCTTCGCCGCGCTTGCCCGCATGGCGCCGGCGCTGCCGTTGCCCGGCGGCGGCCAGACGCGGTTTGCGCCGGTGTTCGTCGGCGACGTCGCCGAGGCCATCGCCAAGGCGGTCGACGGCGACACCAAGCCGGGCACGATCTACGAATTGGGCGGGCCGGACGTGCGCACGTTCAAGGCGTTGATGGAATTCACGCTCGCCACCATCCAGCGCCGGCGGCTCTTGGTGCCGGTGCCGTTCGCGCTGCTGAAATTGCAGGCGGCGTTGCTGCAGGTCCTGCCGAAGCCGCCGATCACGCCCGACCAGGTCGAATTGCTCAAGCGCGACAATATCGTCTCGGAAGACGCCAGGCGCGACGGCCGCACGCTGGAAGCGCTCGGCATCGTGCCGGAATCGATGGCCGCGATCGTGCCGTCTTATCTGTGGCGCTTCCGCAAGAGCGGACAGTTCGATCCACACACGGCTTAGCCGTCGTCCCCGCGAACGCGGGGACCCATAATCACAGGTCGTATAGTTCTACACGGACGGTGGCTATGGATTCCCGCCTTCGCGGGAATGACGCCAGGCGCGATCAAGCCTCGTATTTGAACGACAGCGCGACGCGGGTGCGAAACGCCAAAACTTTGCCGTTCTCCACCCGCATGTCCATCTTGGTGACTTCGGCCACGCGCAGATCGCGCAGCGACCCGGCGGCGGTTTCCACCGCGCGGCGGCCGGCGTCCTCCCATGATTTCTCGCTGACGCCGACGACGTCGACAATCCGGTAAACGCTGTCCGTTTGTTTCTTCGCCATTGAAGCGGTCCTTTCGCGGATGAGACGCGTACGCAATATGGCGCCGCGCGACGTCATCTTAGCTCAGACCCAGGCCGCTTTCACATCCCTGTTAGGGGGATCGCTACATCTGAAACTGATCAAGGCCGCTTTCTGAGGCCTCTTGCATACTCTATTCGTCACATCCCCATTGCCAGCGCGATCAAGCCGAGCGCGCCGACGACGATGCGCCACCAGGCAAACAGCGCAAAGCCGTGCCGCGACACGTAGCCGAGCAGCGTCTTGACCACGAACCAGCCGCAGATGAAGGACACCGCAAAGCCGATGGCGATGAGCAGCGTGTTGCTGCCGGCGGCGAATTCGTGGCGGTTCTTGAAGGCTTCGAACGCGAAGGCGCCGACCATGGTCGGCATTGCCAGCCAGAACGAGAATTCCGTCGCCGCGCGTTTGTCGGCGCCGAACAGCATGGCGCCGACGATGGTGGCGCCGGCGCGCGATACGCCCGGCACCATGGACAGGCACTGGATCACGCCGATGCCGAGATACATCAGCAGCGGGAATTTGGTGGCGTCGTGGTAGCGCGGCTTGAGGTCGAGCCGGTCGATCCACAACAGCACGAAGCCGCCGATCAGCAGCATGATGCAGACGATCCAGACGTTGAACAGCACGCCCTTGATGAAGCCGTACAAGAGCGCGCCGAGCACCATGGCGGGAAAAAACGCGATCAGCACGCCGATGATGAAACGCTGCGCCTCGGGGTCGTTGAACATGCCGAGGAACAGCTTCCACAGCCGCCCGAAATAGATCGACAGCAGCGCCAAAATGGCGCCGCGAAGGACTTGCCGAAATCGTCGTCGTCGAAGCCGAAAAAGTGGCCGACCAGCAGCAGGTGCCCGGTCGAGGACACCGGGATGAACTCGGTCAGGCCCTCGACGATACCGAGGAAGATCGCCTTGATTACGTCCAACGTCATAGGTAGCTCCGCAGCGGGGAAGGGGCCGGCGAGGTTGCCTGCGCCGTGTCGTCGCCTATAAGGGGATGATCGCTAGGTCGGGATCAGGCATCAGCGATCAGGGATCAAGAATCAAGGGGGAATGTATCAGCCGTCAAATGTCGAGTCTCCGCGGCAAAGCAGGTTCTTGATGCCTGATGCCCGATACTTGATGCCTGATCCAGACATGCTGACGCTGTTTTACCATCCATTCTGTCCGCACTCGCGTTTTGTCCGGCTCGTCTTGGAGGAGCTCGGGCAAACCCCGCGCCTCGTCGAGGAGCGGACCTGGGAGCGGCGCCAGGACTTTCTGGTGCTCAATCCCGCCGGCACCACGCCGGTGCTGGTGGAAGAGGGTGCGCCGCCGGTTCCGGGTGCGGCCGTCATCGCCGAATATCTCGCCGAGACCCGCGGCGGCGAGCTTGCGAAACTGGGGCTCTTGCCGCCCGAGGCGGGCCCCCGCGTCGAAGTCCGCCGCCTGACCCATTGGTTCAACGACAAGTTCTTCGAGGAAGTCTCCGGCGCACTGGTGATGGAGCGCATCTACAAGCGCTATATACCGGCCGCAAAGGGCGGCGGCCCGCCCGATACCGACACGTTGCGTGCCGCGCGGGTCAATATCCGTTACCATCTGGCCTATATCGGCTGGCTGGTGCGCACCCGCGACTGGCTCGCCGGCGAAAGCCTGACTTTTGCCGATCTGGCCGCGGCGGCGCATTTGTCCGTCGCCGATTATCTGGGCGAAGTGCCGTGGGACGAAGACAAGACCGCGAGGGCCTGGTACGCGCGAATAAAATCGCGGCCGGCGTTCCGCGCGCTGCTCACCGAGACACTGGCGGGGCTGCAGCCGGCGCCGAGCTACGCCGATCTCGACTTCTGACGCCGGCTGAGCTGAAGGCCGCGCTTGCCGAGGCCGCCCGCGCCCAAGGTTTTGACGTCATCGGCGTGGCGCGGCCCGATGCGATCCCGTTAGCCGCCGAGCGGTTACGAACCTTCCTCGCCGAGGGCGCCCACGGCGATATGGACTGGATGGCGGCCAAGGCCGCCCGCCGCGGCGATCCGCGCGCGCTATGGCCGGACGTGCGCGCGGTCGTCATGCTCGGGGTCAATTACAGCCCGCGCGGCGATCCGCTCGCGATTCTGAAACAGCGCACGCGCGGCGCCATCTCGGTCTATGCCCAGGGCGACGATTACCACGAGGTGATCAAGCCGCGGCTGAAAACCCTCGGCCGCTGGCTGATCGAACAAGCCGGTGGCGACATCAAGGTGTTCGTCGACACGGCCGCCGTGATGGAGAAGCCGCTCGCGCAAGCCGCAGGCCTCGGTTGGCAGGGCAAGCACACCAATCTGGTGTCGCTCGAGCTCGGCTCCTGGCTGTTCCTCGGCGCCATCTTCACCACGCTCGAGCTAGAGCCCGACGCGCCGGCGCGCGATCACTGCGGCACCTGCCACGCCTGCCTCGACGTCTGCCCGACCGACGCTTTCCCGGCGCCGTACCGGCTCGATGCGCGGCGCTGCATCTCCTATCTCACCATCGAGCACAAGGGCGCCATCCCGCGTGAACTGCGCGCGCCGATGGGCAACCGCATCTACGGCTGCGACGATTGCCTGGCGGTCTGTCCGTGGAACAAGTTCGCCCAGGCTGGCCGCGAGATGAAGCTTGCGGCACGCGACGCGCTGCGCGCGCCGGCGCTCGCCGACTTGGCGCGGCTCGACGACACCGGCTTCCGCGCGCTGTTCGCCAAAAGCGCGGTCAAGCGCATCGGCCGCAACCGCTTTTTGCGCAATGTGCTGATCGCGATCTGGACCAACGCGTTCTGCCCGGGTCCGTAAATGCCGGCGAGGCGCAGGATCGCGACCGCGATGTTGTGG
>Ga0206845_1184_pt1 | contig 14676 bp, 16 predicted proteins | sample Alteio_BWOrgCont_19_FD_152887 | JGI IMG/M metagenome (GOLD analysis project Ga0206845, IMG submission 152887) | Enriched cells from forest soil in Barre Woods Harvard Forest LTER site, Petersham, Massachusetts, United States -... | ecosystem: Environmental > Terrestrial > Soil > Temperate forest >...
GATCCACAGGCAAAATATACTAAATAATTCCTTCGCCTTAAAAAAGGCAGAGGATGAACTGCGGTTAGGCGGTGTCTTGTTTAATGGACTACCAATTTTCACTAAAACTCAGGTTTCCCAAGCGCTTGGTGTAGACGAGAGAACGATTGATCGTGTTATTAGTGAGCAAGGCGAGGAATTAACTCAAAATGGCTACAAGATTCTTAGAAGTATAGAATTAAAGAAATTCAAAGACTTATATGATGCTAACGACAAGAATGTCGTTAGCATAGATTCAAAAGCTTCGCAGCTTGGTGTTTTTAGCTTTAGAGCATTCCTAAATATAGCAATGCTCATTACTAATAGTAAAAAAGCGAAACAAATTCGTACTCGTATTTTAGATATAGTCACTCAAGTTATAATTGAGAAAGCAGGCAATACAACTTTCATTAATCAACTGGATGAAGATTACTTGCCGGCTGCATTTCAAGAAGAGAATTATAGAAAAGAATTTACCAGTGCCCTAAATAAATATGTAGAGGGAAATCAATGGAAATACAAACATTGCACTGATGCGATATATCGAAGTATCCTCGCGGATAATAAGCTTACAGAAAATTCTAGCTGGAATACGGAAATGCTGGCGCTGGAGTTTAAGGAACTGGTAGCGCTTGATCTTAACTTCGATCTCAAAATTACAGGATTCGATGCCAGCGAAATGGATTTGATTTTGCTGGATGAGAATAAAGAAAGTTCGGATGCAGATACTGTTCCTAATATTGATGAAACCCTACCTGCCGTTTGCAAGCCAGGTGATATTTGGCAGTTGGGCGATCATCATCTGATCTGTGGTGATTCAACTAAAAGCCATACATATGAGCGCCTGCTCGGTGATAAACGTGCCGATCTAGTCAATGTCGATCCGCCTTACAATGTGCCGGTCGATGGTTACATCAGTGGCTGGGGAAAGCAGAAACACGCTGAATTCGCCATGGCAGCCGGGGAAATGACCGCTGAAGAATTCCTGGAATTTCTCAGCAATACTTTCGAGAACCTGGCCGCTTATAGTCGCGATGGCTCTATTCATTATGTTTTTTATCGACTGGAAGCATGTTTATGACGTGATTGTCGCTGGGCGCGAGCATTACGCAGAGTTCAAAAATATTTGCTGCCAAGACCATGTACAATATTAGCAATGTTTTTGGCATCGACTTTGGAGCCGCCGCATAGGCCACAATTTTCGCAGGTGGTGCGCCGGCCTGCCAGCTCATGCGCGGGGCAAAGAATTTCATTATCCAGGTTAATATCTGCCATTGTTTTGACCAGCCGGAATGTGCGATAATCCTTCGCCCACATTTGCTTGGCTTCTGCTTCGGTATCGGCTGAATACATGTAAAGGTCAGAACGGAATTCCTCGGCAGGCATCTTACCATGATGGCTATAGCCGGTATGACCTTTGGCTTTTGAAATTAAACTCTCCCAGATATATACAGGTACCGCTGATGGGTCGCCATACGCACCAAGACGCACCATACGGCTATAGGCAATATCTGCAATATTCTCATGTCCTTTTATGCGCGGGTAAATCCCTTTCTGGATACCTTTCCATACCGCAAGTGGATCGCGCTTGAGCACAACATAGCAGGCGCGCCTCGTGGCGCTCATGGCATTTGGATCATCGGTGGCCTCGCCGCGCATATCGCAATTGCCGCAGATGGAATAATCCTCACCTGATTTATTGGCCGCAATCGGGTCCATATCCGCGCGCAGAATGTAGGTCTGGATCATATTGCCGGTTTTAAGATTGCTTGATCGCTGAGTAGCCACAACAACAATCGGCTTGCCATCAATTAGCGATGGTCCTTCGTAAATGATATGTCCTTTTGGCTTGGGCATCGCATATTCCGCTCGTGTATCATTAGCATATGGATATTTTTATCGAGGGCAATCGCCAACTCAAGTCGAGTATGTTCAACATTACTTAAGGAAATCCTTTCGAGCCTGCAATGAGACTCGAACCCGGAAATATAGTATAACATATTGTATTATAACAATAAAACTGGCTGGGGACTAGAGTTCATTTCTGGCAAATAACATTTTGATTGTTATTATTTATTTCGATCTGGCGTTTTCCAGTTACCCCCGCATGCGACCGCAGATTGTTGAGATGCGATAAGAGAATACAGCCCAGATAAAAATAGTGATTCTATTAGGTTTTATTCCTCAGCCTTGCTCTCTCGGTTAGTGAAATGAGCCGTGTGTTCTTCGCGGGCCAATTTTCTTTTGTCCTGAATATAGACCGCGCCTGAAGAAGATTTATCGGTAACGGCATATTTTTCTGCGGAATAAGCATTACTGTCTTGGGAGTTGGGTATATCCTTTGCCGCGCGTGGATTTTTTTCGGTATGATCATGCTGAAATTTGCGGTCATGATCCTGCGACGTATGGACTTCTGATTCTTTTTTCATTTGGATACTTTCCTTTAAAGTTGATCGCCCAAGAATGTTCCTATGAAGGTAAGTTCTCTATGCGGAATCTGCTGCCAGCGAACTTACTCATTCCTTATGTAAAATCGTTATTATTGCATCGAAAAATAACGATGAATGGTGATTAGTATAGGAAGTACAATTAAAAAGGAGAAAGTTATGCGTACCATAGATTATGACGAGAAAGATAAAAGTACCGGCAGCACTGAAAACCATATCGCAACCGATGAAGCCGTGGACAAAAAATTTGGCAATATACAACGCGCCTATGAGGAGGGTTTTGCCTCTGCGGACGGCATACGCGGCGGCACGGCGGAAACGAATGGACGTGTCAGGCATCCTGAAAAAGGCGATGACACCACACCAAAACGCACACCCGATTCCATTGAAAATGAGAATCCGGGGCTTGCCGACAATTAAGCATTACGCCGGATGTCTACGTGACATTGCCGTTTGATGCGCTCATAGTGATGAGGCAACCCATATAGGAGAGTATCATGGCTAAAGGACAAAAATCGAATCGTGAAGCCAAAAAACCCAAGAAAACTCCACCGCCAAAGCCGCCCGCCGGTTCTAATTTTGGAACAACCAAGAAGCAAACAGGCCGGTAATAGCCCTCATGGAACATTCAGATAATTGCTGCGCACCCAAGCCTGCGGATGCGCACGGTAACCATTCCAGCTCTACTTTCAAAACCGTCGCGCATGCTACGCTGCATTGCCTGCGGGTTACATCGCCGCGTTTCCCATCAATGCCTGGCTAATCGGCAAGCAGCTAAAAAAATGTCACTAAAAGTCGCATAAAAAATCGCCCGGCGTGAAGGCGCCGGACGATTTTCAGTACTTAATTAATTATGCAGCTTTATCGCTACCACAGCAGCCAGAAGTTTCTTCCAGAGCTTTGAGTTTCTTTTCGGCATCTTCTTTAGCAAGACCATAATGTTCTTTCAGCTTGCCTAAAAACTGTTCGCGCTGACCATTATAGAGCGTGAAATCATTGTCGGTGAGCTTGCCCCAGGTTTCTTTCATCTTGCCTTTGAGTTGCTCAAATTTGCCTTCGGTTTGTTCCTTATTCATAACGTTCTCCTTCTGGTTAAAGATTAAGCATTGCGATTGTAAAGACGTTCGTATGCATCGCGCGTGGCGAGCTTTGCAGTTTCCCACGTAAGGCGTGAAGTGCCGCGTGATTTATCCCATTCATTTGCCAACTGCGGTTCGATTTCATCGAACTTACGTCCCGAATAAGTTGAGTAAGCTTCAATGCCGTAACGATAAGCAGGCGCATAACTATCATAGGTGGTGGTCGAATTGAAATAGGCCTGATTTTTATGTTGATCGCGCCAGTAAATTTCCTCGGCATTGGGATTAACAATTTGACCTGTTTCTTTTCCGGCGAGCGCACCGACAACTCCGCCAATGGCTACACCGGCAGCCATGCCAGGCAAACCGGCAACTGTACCTAATACAGCACCTTGCGCTGCTCCAACTACCGCTGCACCGGCCACTGCGCCAACAGCAGCGCCGACTGCGCCACCGAGAGGATGATCGCCAAGTTTTCCAGGATTGATAGTTTTCGCTTCATTATTATAGGCCATGTGAGTCTCCTTAATGTGGGTTATTAGAAAAAATGATTGTAGCTATTTTTGTGTGCCGTCTGTCGAAGAGGTATCCGCAATATGTGGCTTCGGTTGGGCGGGTGTTTCATTCTTTGTATGCTTATGCATCTTGTGGTGCTTCGCATGCTCATGATGCAATGCGCGGGTCAGTGTCACACGTTCTTCTTGTGAAAGACCGTCAACGGCTGAAGCAAAAGCCACGGTCATGTTCGTTTCCATTTGGTTGTGTAATTGCTGTATATCCTTGCGCTTGGCAAGAAATGCATCCTTGTCAAAGGTCGGGGCGGTCAGGATGGCGTGGAGGTCGCCATGTAGATTGCCGATCTGTTCTTCGAGCGCCTTATTATTTTCGCGCGCCGCTTTCATGGTAGTGCGGAATTGTGCAGCATCATCCTTAGGTAGCTTACCTAGGGCATTTTCCATACAGGATGGATTTGCATCTTGCCCTTCTTTTCCGTACCAATCTGAGTTGGCGAGTGCCGTGCTGGAAAAACTGAGCGTGAGTATTATGGCGGTCGTTGAAAGAAGTTTTTTCATATCATTCTCCTGTTGTTGAGCACCTTTTGTATTCATGCGTAAGTAAAGATGCAGTGCGGTTAAGCAGCCATTACGTATTTTTACCGTAAGGATAAAAAATTATTTCCAGCGGAAGGTGATGTCGGTAGGTTTGCTAGCGCTGATGACAATCGATTGCTTTTTGGTTTCCTCATGGCGTTCTTCTGACACCGCATAATGGCCGTTCGGAAGCTTGGCATAAAATATCGGGCCGCCGTTGGTGTTAAGCAATTCCTGGCCTTTGTTGTCAGAGATAATGATATGGGCGTCGCCCACATAAGCGCCCTGTACGCCGGCACTCAATATTCGCAGGTTGTAATCCTGCTTCACTGCCTTTAGCGCATCACGCTCTTCATCCCCAATACCGCCAGTGATGTAAGTAACATCACCAGACTGCTGAACTGCAGGTAACGTATCGGCCAGCACAGAAGATGAATAAAGTGCCATGGCGAAAACGGCGGCAAAAACATAGGGTGTTTTGTTTGAGATAAGGTTCGTCATAAAAATGCTCCATCTATAGTGTGGGTTAATTTCGAGCCCACTTTAATGGGGCCTGCCAACTGTTTTCGATGGGGATTTATGCGGTTTACGTAAGGAACCCATAAAAAATCACAACAGCATTCCCTACGCTATCCTTACGGAAGATGAGATATTCCGCATCGCACCTTGTCGCCATAACTGTCACTGCATCATGCGTAGGGTGATAGAGCCCGTTACATAACCACATGTCTTAGGAGTAATTTTATGAAATATGCAATCACGCCCGCGCTGGTAATCCTGGCGCTCACCATGAGCGCTTGTACAGGTCCTGCAGGCCCACAAGGTGCGACTGGAAGCCAAGGTAATACAGGAAACACCGGTTACACCGGAGCTACTGGCAATCAGGGCAACACCGGATATACCGGCGCAACTGGAAGCCAAGGTAATACAGGAAACACCGGTGATACCGGAGCAACCGGCATTCAAGGTAACACCGGCGATACAGGCGCAACCGGTGCCACCGGAACCAAAGGCCGCACAGGTGCCAAAGGCAGTACTGGTGCTGGCGGCGATACTACCGTCATTGTTAAGCCCGGTTCATAATGTTACGGGGGTGGTTTGACGCCACCCCCGATAACCGCGATAACGGATTACAAGCGAGGACAATTCCTATGACTAATAAAAAAACTAATAAAAAAGATACACGATGTTAACCGCCATCGCAAAATCGAACATCCCATATCGAATAAATAATTTACTGGAACGGATTCGCGGCAAAATTTTGATGTAAGTCAAAGTTTGCGGCCTCATTTTACATCATCCTTATCAGCCAGCCTACAACCCGCATAGTACCCTTATAATATAAAGCCTAGCGTTCAACCATCGCTGCTGCATTTTGTACGGCGCAATAACATTTAGGAGAATACCATGTCACAAGCACCCCAAACGAATCCGCAAGCCCAAAAAGATCAGGCTGCGAATCAGAGCAAAGACAAGATCAATCCGGCAACCGGCAAACCCGATATGAAGGGCGAATGTTCTACCGATAAAAATAAAGATTCGTCATGTGCTACCGGCAATAAGCCTAAGGCATCTAACGCTTAATTGGCAATAATTATAGGGAATCGGGCATACAGGCCCGGCTCCCTGTTTTTATAACAGCGACATGGAGCGTAGTTTGATGTAGGTCAAAGTTCCTCGCGCCATTGCTGCTATAACAGGCACGACCTTTCAAAGGATTCAGCCATGCCAACCGCCAACAAAGATAAAGACGCGCAGGAATATGAAAAAGTATTTCAAGAATATCTGAAAATATGCAATCAGGCCATTGAGCAAAACAAAAGTAAATTCCCCTACACAGAAATATGGGGCGCACGTATGAAGCTGATGGAAAAAGACGCAAAAGTTGAGGCCATCGTTTATGATGACCGGCCCAAATTATCTTACATGTTGCGTCTTACCAAAGACATGAAAATTGAAATTGCGGAAAAGAAAGAGATTCCGCCGGACGAAGCATGGCCATTCACTTACCAGTACCTAAAGCGGGTGGTGGATCATCCGCAAGAATATATCGAAAACCCTGCCAAACTTGAATGGGGATGGCTCAAAACTATTTTTGGGCCCGCCTAATATTTTTATAGGAGATTTGTATGGGAGACGCGAACACGCATCTCAAAAAATCACCTCCTGAACCGCAAGGTGTAAGGCTTGCCGAGTTTATTCATACAAACGAGAAGCAGATCGTGAGTGAATGGGAAAGCTTCGCTCGTACACTGAAACCAGTCGCCAACGATATGACCCCGCTTGCACTGCGCGACCATATTCATGAGATACTGACCTTCATCGTGCGCGATATAAAATCGCCGCAAACCCGGCAGGAACAGGCACAAAAATCAAAAGGAGCAAAGAAGAAGAATGGTATTCCGAGTGCGGCAGAAACGCACGCCGCTTTGCGTCTGGCCGGTGGCTTTAATATTGACCAGATGGTGTCGGAATATCGAGCACTGCGTGCCAGCGTGATTAAGTTATGGAGTATCCCGAATACGCAGATGGATAAAACGGATATCGCAGATTTGACAAGGTTTAATGAATCCATTGATCAGGAACTAACGGAATCGGTCAGTCATTACACCAAGAAAGTCAATTACTCTAAAGATCTGTTTATCGGTATCTTAAGCCATGAATTGCGTAACCCGCTTAATGTCGTATCCATGTCCGCGCAACTCATGCTGAGTATGGGTGCGGTCAATGAGCGGCAAACGATGCTCACAAAACAGATTTTCGAGAGCACAGAACGCATGAGCGATATCATTGGTAATCTGCTCGATGTAACGCGCGCACGGTTTGGTGTCGGACTTACAGTTATCAAAGCCCCTATGGATATGGGTATGGTGAGCACGCAACTGGTGGATGAAATGCGGATTGCCCATCCCACCCGTAAGATTATTCTGACACTTTCGGCAAATACAGAAGGTGAATGGGATAAGGCGCGCATAGGTCAGGTATTCACCAACCTGATTGGCAACGCGATACAATATAGTTTCAAGGATTCTTCCATTAGCGTCATTGTAAAAGGTTCACCAAAGCATGTGATGATATCGGTGCATAATGAGGGAGCGCCGGTACCGATCAAAAAAATCAAAACCATATTCGATGCGCTGGCCCGCGCCGTTTCCGTTAATGAAAAACATCCCAAAGATGTTAATCTCGGCCTCGGGCTTTATATCACCAAAGAAATTGTGGTGGCGCATGGCGGCACGATTGATGTGACCTCCACTAAAGAGGCCGGCACCACGTTTATCGTGCGTTTGCCGAGGGCGATATGACTGCGCTGCCGCATATCCATCGCATACTCGTTGTCGATGATGATAAAGCTTGTGCCCAAACCACGGTGTGGGTACTTGAATCATTAGGGCATACGGCGCAAATGGCCTTGAATGGAAGGGCCGCAATAGAGTTAGCAAAATCTTTTCACCCCGATGTCGTCTTGCTTGATATAGGGATACCGGGAATGAATGGCTATGTAATATGTAATGCCATGCGCGCGGAGCCGGTTCTTCAGAATACCCTTTTTATAGCACAGACCGGATGGGGGGAAAAAGAACACCGAGAGCGTTCCAAGGAAGCCGGCTTTGATTATCATTTGGTAAAGCCCGTCGATATGGAAGCGCTTAAAAATATTCTTTTGGTTCTGGATAAAAAGGCAGAGCTGGCGGTTTAACAAACCGGTGGCAGATGCGTATGCGAATAGCAGCCATTTACAAAATCCAACAGGCGCTTCATGGAATCAATAGTCACGCGTGTGCCGCTGATATGAATGCCGGTTTCATCGCGCAATATATTTAAAGCCCGCGAAAAGGTCGCACCCTTCATCCCAAGCGTAGAAGCGATTAGCGATTTATCATAAGGAAGATTGAGTATAACGCCGTCTTTTTGTTCCAAAGCGGGACAAAGCCCAATCAAAAAGCAGCCGATGCGCTGAGGCGCGCTATAGAGGAAATACTGCTCCATTTGCAGCTCATGGCGGCGCTGATATTGCACCATGGAAGCCATCATATTAAACGCTAGCTGGTTATTCACGCGTAATTGTTCTTTCAGAAGATTAAGCGGCACACTTAGTATATGTGCATCTTCTACTACCTGCGCGCTGCTGGTGAATTTATCCTGTTCAAAAATCGCATTTTCGCCTGTGATATTATTTTTCGTGAGCATCGCCAGGCCCACTTCTTCGCCCTCGTCGGTGGTATGAAACAATTTCAGCCATCCCGTGCAAATGATATAAAAGAATTCCGCCTGCACACTTTCGAGATAGAGAATCTGCCCTTTCTTATAGCTCTTTACTAACGCAGCATCGGCAAAACGCGCCACATCTTCATCAGACATGTTGGCAAATAAGGTGAGGCCTTTAAAAAAGCTGAGCGATTTGCACTGCTTTGAATCCCCGGCTGTTATGATGGCTATCATAATCTATGTATATCTGCCTTGTTGTAATGATACGATGCGAGTTATCCGCCGTTCGGTAAGGAAGCCGTAAGCACGTTATTTGCACGCCAAAATAGCTGGCCAATGTAAATTATTTTCAGGCCAATGCTTTGACCTATATCAAAAATAAATTTTCTTTATGGCTTTTTGACATACATCAAAATATTCCCCATTGACTTAGTGTAATAGTCGGCGACTAGGAAAATTCTTCCCTCCAAAGCTAGTACGGAAGAAAACATTACGCAAATTTTTTTGTATGGAGTGCTTATGAGCTTGGTTGTTCGGGTCAATGATTTCTCAGATATACTTCTTGCGCAAGTTGCCAATTCAAGATTTGGAGATGCGGATTATCTTGCCGTGATGTGCCACGAAATCGCTACACCGCTGGCTTCCATCATCGGACTGTCCCACATTCTGACAAATGTAGATTGTAGCCCGCAAAAGAAAGCGGAATGCGCCGAAATGTTGCGCGATAGCTCCAATATGCTCATGGCGCTCATGAAAAATATGCTGGATGGCGCCAAAATGGAAGCCGGCATGCTCGAAATAGAGGAAATCAATTTTGATCTCGCGCAAGTCATACAGGAAGCGGTGCATATGATAGCAACCAAGGCGGCTGAAAAAAAGTTGGCGCTGCATGTGCATATTGCCGATGGCCTTCCCACGCAATTACTCGGCGACCCACTACGCATCCGCCAGATTCTGCTAAACCTGCTCTCCAATGCCGTTAAGTTTACAGCCACCGGAAATGTTACACTCTATGTGAACGGAATCATCGATGGCGATGGGAATGATCAGCTATGTATCACGGTCGTGGATACCGGCATAGGGATCAGCGAAGGCGCGCTTGAAAAGATTTTCAGTAAATATAAACAAGCAAGCGCCAGCATCAGCAGGGAACACGGCGGCACGGGCCTCGGGCTCTCCATCAGCCAGGATCTTGCGCGTCTGATGCACGGTGACATCGCCGTAAAAAGCTGGCCGGGTATGGGCTCGCATTTTATCGTGACGTTGCCGTTGCAGAAAGCTGTAGTGCTTTTGGCGGCTGCATGAGGTCGGGGCTATATTTGATTAGCTTTTTTAGAAATTTTGGTTTTTTTATCCAGGATTCATTTTCGAGTTTTTACTTGAACAGGACAGAAAATAACATATTGATAATTAACAATAAAACTGGCTGGTGGACTAGAGTTCATTTCTGGCAAATAACATTTTGATTGTTATTATTTATTTCGATCCGGCGTTTTCCAGTTACCCCCGCATGCGACCGCAGATTGGTGAGATGTGATGAATTGATGTGATTTACTGGAGTCAACTCGCCAGAAAGTATGACGGATGTAGTTAAGCGAAGATGCGCTGGCAGTATTGTGCGATGGTTCGGCAGAGGTCGAGGGCATCGCGTTTTTCAATTAGGCGCAAAACAGCTAAGAGCTCCGGAGTTGATATCGCAGTGATCGGGCGAGAGCCCAGCTTATTGAAAATATCTAGCTCAAGGCGTCTGATGACGTTCGCGCTATGTTTTGGGGTCCAGGTGTGTAGATTGTTTTTGTGCCATTCGCGGGAGATGGCTTCAAAGGTGGTTTCAGTTTTGAGCAATAGCTGCCGTTTGTTTTCTTTTTTTACCTCGCCAGGATCATTGCCTGCCGCCAGCGCCTTGCGCGCTTGTATATGGCGTTCTCTGGCGTCTGCGAGGCCAGTATCGGGGTAGGTGCCCAGCGCTAGCGTCTTCTCTTTGCCGAGGAAGCGGTATTTGTAGCGCCACCATTTACCCCCGTTTGGCTGCACGAGCAGGAAGAGACCGCGGCCATCGGTCATTTTATAAGCTTTATCACGGCCTTTAGCGTTTTTGATAGCGATGTCGGAAAGCAACATGGGGGTAACTCCTAAATGGGGGTAAACAGTTACCCCCTCTGTTACCCCAGTTACCCCCAATATGTGGTGAAGTGACGTGAGACGACCTGAAGCGATAAATGCCTGGTAAGGCGCATTTATACTGGGTTTTTGAGGCTTTGTGAAGTGAAAAGATATGATGAACTGGCTGGGGGACTAGGACTCGAACCTAGATAAACAGAGTCAGAGTCTGTTGTCCTACCATTAGACGATCCCCCAACGAAAGGGTGCAGATGGGGGAGCAATTGAAGTAATAAATGGTACGGAACCATTTATAACCGCTTCAGCTGCTCTGGCCAACTGAACTGCATCTAACAACGTGACTGTAGCTGTTAGAAAAGCGGCTCATAAAATAAATCGAATAAGTTGTAAAGGTTATTCCCTGAATTACTACTAAATCATTAATTATTAGCGATTATGCATAACGTATTTTTAAGTAATTAAGGACTGTTGATTTATTTTCTGCGACTAAAAAATTCCCTATAAATATATTAAAAAAACAGGCAAATACCAAGAATGGTATGAAATTTGCGATTTTTATACCACAGGCTGTATTTCACACTGTTTTACGTATTTTGTTGACTTTCTAAATACTTGGTATTACAGCTTAAACGGCCTGTAATTAATACAAAATAAAATAATAAAAGGCTCTCTAACGGGAGGACGCATGGTTAATCAGGACAACCGTACCGTTGCACAGATGTTGGGTGAAATCACCTGGCGTTTAAGCCGGGCTGTGAGCTGCAAATATCAGTTCGCCACGCCCAATAATCCCTATAAACAATTCACCGTTCAAATGGCGCTTTTGTCGCCCATACTAGCATTTGTCGTAACGTGACTTACTAACTGATAACAGGGAGGTTTATATGGCGGGAGGAAGCATAATACCACCGGGCGTAACGCCATTGAAAATTACAATTCCTAATCTCAGTGGAAGTGGATTGACTGTATTATCCATAGCAAACGCGATCACCACGAATGGTGGCGATGAAGTTGAGAATGATAACACTGCTATACAAGTTACGGCTTCGACCACAACTATAGAAGAAACACCTTTTACGGCTCCCGCTGCAATATGGTATAGCTCGGAAGGACTTGGTGCTTCGTTTGCAACCATGCAATACCATTTAGGACAAAATAATACTAGTGCAGCGATCGGGGACGGCCTTACGGCGTTAGGTAATATAGCAAATATAGCGGCAGGCGCCGCTTCGGTTGCAGGGGGAATTGCAGGAGCAGAGGGAGGTCCAACAGGGATAATTACAGGAGGAAAGATTGCCGCCGCGCCTTTTCAGGCACTGGGCAATTACCTAACCGAAGCTGGCATGGCATACAGCACAGGCCAGGCCGTATTTAATTTTACTTCTGTCAAAAATGTTATTGCCGATGCGCAAACCGCACTTACGGAAATTGAAGCAGAAAAAACAGATATATCAAATGGTGACACCAGTTATTTAGGCATGACGCTTAATAATCTGGGCCCCACTGCATTGAGCGATTATAATGCTATTACAACCTCACTATCTGGTGCACTGAATACACTATCCACCGCCCTAACCGACCTGCAGAACAATTCCACTGCAGGATTTGGCGTGGCCATGAACAATCTTACCACAAGCCTCACCGCCGCTGAAACGCCGCTGACAAATTTTTCGAATGATCTGAATATTGTATTACCAAACGCAACGGAAACTATAAACAGTACCGGATTTTCTCTAACAACCGGAAGTAATTCTACTCTGATTGACTCAGGCACTTTCAACTACGACGTCAACGGCAATCCGGATGGCGTTACCGCAATCGGCAGTAATGGCCTGCCTATTGAAAGCACGTCCTCCAGCGTCACCAGTAACGGTATCATGGAGACCACGCAAGGTTATAATTCAACCGGCAGCGTCCAATATACCGATAGTACACTTTTAGGAAATAATGGTCTCGTCAGCTCCAACATTTCAGGTACGGGCGCTGTTGCCGATCTCAGTAATGCCAGCGTTACCCTAACCCAAGGCACAAGCGCGACCATCGACGGCGACAATAACACATTTACCGGAACGACGGGCAGCAGCTTCACGGATAATTTTTCGAGCGGCGCGTCGGAAACCGGTTATTTCAACATCGCTTCCAACATCAACAGCGATTTCAAGCTCTATTCCGGCTCCAACGGCACCGGCCAACTCACGCAGGACACCACCGCCTACACCAACGGCATGACCTCGCAAAGTGATTACAGCTATAACTCCTCCAGCCAGGCAACGCAGGATAATATCACCGATACGTTTGCAAGCGAACCCATAACTGTTACCGACACCGAGCAGCTAAACCCCACCACAGGCAACCCCACCGGTAACCCAAATGTGAGCGAGACATATGATGGCCAGACGCAAAGCGCGGGTGCCATAGGCAGTGCCATTGGTTCACAGCTTGGCGCACTCTTGGGTGGTAGCAATGTTTTTGCGCGAGTGACCGGGCAGACCTTAGGCTCAATTCTCATTGGAGATGCGTTCAAAGGTACTGATATCGAGAATTCACTACTTGCTCCCGTTGGTGCTCAAGAGCTCAATCCCCTAGCCCAGGCATACGACAATATAAGCGGAAATCAGACAACAGGCCTAGGTAACGCAGGCGCCAATATCCTAAGCGGGCTAGTACTAAGCGATGCAGCGCAGTCGCTTGGCCTTACTGGATTCGCCGGACAAGTATTTAATGCTGCTGGAATGCCAACGATTACGATTGCATCGCAAGTGCTCACCAATATCGTTAATGGTACTAGCAATTTGCTCCAAGGGCTAAATTATACGAGTATTCTCACCGCCTTTGGCAATAATCTCGCTGCGGCAGAAGGAAACACCGTAGCTAACGATCTTATTGCCCCATCCAGCGAAGGAGAATCGATCTTTGCAAATATAGGGGGAGATATAGGGGCCATTGTCGGCAACGATATTTTGCCGGTAATCGGCACTTTTGTCGGCGATGTACTGGGTAATATCGCGGGAGATTTGGTCTTTACGGTACTCAATGATATCACTGGCGGGCTTTTCTCGCGTTGGCTCGGCGGCGGAGGCACCTGGCATTTCGTATATGATACTTATAATGCGACGACAAACCAATTCGTATTTAGCTGGGATCAGTCCAAGAATACAAACTCCTCGCTGCGGCAGGGAACCTACGATCTTAATAATGCCTATTTAGCGACGATGAATGCCATGATCACCGATATTGGCGGTACCGTCGATCAGGCGGCATTGAACGCCAGCTCACATGATGTTTTTTTCTATGATACGTATTTCTCCAAATCCTATAGCGTGGAGCTGAGTTCCGGCGCGCAGGTCGCCTCCAACGGTGATTATGCCTATCTTGAACGCGTGGCCACACAAAATGACCTAAGCCACTTGGTATTCGACAACGGTGATCTGGTCAAGCTGCGTGCGTTTAATGCATGGAAAGCCACCGTTACGCAACAGGATGGAAATGCGCTCGCTTCGCTCAGTGCTGACCTGCAGGTCGCCAGCGATTTCGACACCTATCTCGAAAACACCGCGCAAATCAATACACTCATGGCCGCCGAGCCCAACAGCGCGTTCGCGGTGGGTTGGCTGGCGACGCTCTTGCAGGCGCAAGCGTTGGGTTTAGGCAATATCAATTATGCGGGGTTCGTGACCAATACTTCAAGTAACTCCTCGCAGGTACTGGTGA
>Ga0206845_1076_pt3 | contig 14653 bp, 16 predicted proteins | sample Alteio_BWOrgCont_19_FD_152887 | JGI IMG/M metagenome (GOLD analysis project Ga0206845, IMG submission 152887) | Enriched cells from forest soil in Barre Woods Harvard Forest LTER site, Petersham, Massachusetts, United States -... | ecosystem: Environmental > Terrestrial > Soil > Temperate forest >...
GTCCAACGCGTCTTCGATTCCTACAACGGTCAGGCCTGTGTTGTCTATAATGCGCACGCGGCGAACCTGAGCTGGACAGCGAGTACCACGCCGAATGTGACCTACAACGTTTACCGGGCGACCTCGTCCAGCGGTCCGTTTACCACCCCACTGAATACATCGCCGATATCGGGGACAACTTACATTGACACCTCCGTTCAGGCGGGTCAAACATACTACTATGTGGCGACGGCGGTTGCATCGGACGGCACGCAGAGCGCCGATTCGAGCCCGGTCCAGGCGACCATACCTTCGCCCTAGATGGGGGCTTTCCCGCCCGCTGACGCGCGGCTCGGAAGGCGCTTGCGCGTGGTTCGGTGACTGATCTTAGCAGATAGCGGCTGCGTGGGAGTCATCCGCGTGGTAGGAACTGCGCACAAGCGGTCCGGCTTCGACGTGCGCGAATCCCATTTCAGCTCCGGCGCGGCGGTATTCGTCGAATTCCGCGGGCGGGATATAACGCACGATCGGGAGATGCTTCGGTGAGGGGCGCAGATACTGGCCAAGCGTGAGGATGTCGACTCGGTGATCGCGCAGATCGCGCATCACTTTTAAAACTTCTTCCTGCGTCTCGCCGAGGCCGAGCATGAGGCCCGATTTCACCGGCGTATCCAAACCCAGCTCGTCACTTAATTCTTTCGCGTAGCGGAGCATGTCGAGCGAGCGTTCGTAACGCGCCCCGAGCCTCACCTGGCGGTAGAGGCGCGGCACCGTTTCCGTGTTGTGATTGAGCACGTCCGGGCGGGCGCCCATCACGATTTTCATAGCGCCGTGGCTGCCCTGAAAGTCGGGCACGAGGACCTCGACCTTGCAGCCGGGGATGCGGATGCGTATGGCTTCGATGGTCAGGCGAAAGAGCTCCGCGCCGCCATCCTTGCGGTCATCGCGGTTCACGCTGGTAACGACGGCATAGCGGAGGCCCATGACGGCGACGGCCTCGGCGACGCGGCGGGGCTCGTCGTAATCGACGGGCAACGGTCCGCCCTTCTGTACGGCGCAGAAGCCGCAGCGGCGGGTGCAGACGTTCCCGAGAATCATGAACGTCGCGGTGCGGCGGTTCCAGCACTCGCCGACATTGGGGCAGGCGGCGCTCTCACAGACCGTGTGCAGCTTCAGATCGGTAATAAGCTCTTTGAGTTCGCGGTAGTTTGGGCCGACCGGAGCCGGAGCGCGAAGCCATTTGGGCCTCTCGGGCGCCTGCGGGCCAAGGGTGACTAGCACTATCGCCATTATCGCGCACGCGTTTTATCGGATACATTAGACTCGGAAGTGTTTTACGGGTAAAAGGAGGGCCTCCCGTGACCAGAGTCATCAGTATCGAACGCGAATACGGAAGCGGCGCGGCGCATATCGCACAGACGATTGCAGATCGGCTGGGGTGGAAGCTCTGGGATCAGGACATCACGGCCGAGATCGCCCGGCGGCTTAAATGCAAAGCCGAACTCGTAAAGGCACGCGAGGAGCGGTGCGATTCGATGTTCTACCGGCTGGTGAAGGCCTTCATGCGGGGCAGTTTCGAGCCCAGTCTGCATACGGCAAATCTCGAACTGCTGGATGCGGAACATCTGGCGATCCTCTTCGAGAAGGTTGTGACGGAGATTGCGGAGAAGGGAAACGCGGTGATCATTGGGCGGGGAGCGGCGTGGTTTCTGCGCGATCGCACGGACGGTTTCCATGTGTTCCTCTACGCGCCGTACGTCGAGAAGATGCGGCGGGTGCTGGCCCAGGGGGAGAGCCAGAAGGATGCCGAACATCTGCTGGAATCCGTGGATCGCGAGCGGGCTGCGTTTGTAAAGAAGTACTACGGGAAAGATTGGCCGGACCGGCACCTTTACAACATGATGCTGAATACCGAGGTGGGGGATGATGCCGCGATCAGCACCATTCTCGACGCGGTCGAGATTGCTAACCGGCAAACGGTCGGGGCAGGACGCTGAGAAAACTAAAGCAGGCCCGCCGCTCTCAGACGGTTTTCAAGGATCAGCTCAGGACGCAGGTTTTCCCACTTCAGGTTGTGATGGCCTGACGCGGCCAGCGCTGCTTCGGGAATCATGCCGATCAGCTCGCTTCCAGCGATCTCAATGTTTCTTTCGTCGCAAAGGCGAACGACGGCTTCGAAGACCTTATAGAGCGGCGTCTGTTCGAAGTCGACCAGGTTGATTGAGACCTGCACTTGTCCTCGCGATTCGAGGGGCAAACCGATAGATTTTACGGCCGGCAGGCCTCCGGACGACTGGCGGATGGCGCGGGCGATCTGCTTTGCGACAAGTAGGTCGGTGGTTCGAAGGTTGATATTCCAGGCAATGAGGAATTTGCGAGCGCCCACTACGCTGGCTCCGGCTGTGGGGTGGCGGCCTTCTCCGAAATCGGGCGGCAGCCCCGCCGGCGCTAGTTTGCGGACGTTCTCAAGGCGGCGGCACTCGGGTCTAACCGCGGCGGCTTCGTAGAGGTAAACCGGGACGCGAAAATCGTTCCAGATGCGCATGCCGGTTTCAAGGGCGAGCTGGGCACAGCGCTCCAGGGTGATGCCGGCGACGGGCACGAATGGGATTACGTCCGCAGCCCCGAGCCTCGGATGTACGCCGGCGTGATGGGTCAGGTCGATCTTCTCGATCACGGTGCGCACCACCTCGACGGCGGCGCTCGCAACCGCATCTGGGGATCCGGCGAAGGTCAGGACGGAGCGATTGTGGTCCGGATCGGACGTGGTATCGAGCAGTGAGACGCCCGGCACCGAAGTAACCGCAGTGCCCAGCGCAGTCACAATCACCGGGTCTCGCCCTTCTGAGAAATTTGGCACGCACTCTACGATCAAATCCGGCTTCCTCCCGGGCGGCTGGCGCGCCGCCTGATCGACCAGGGCAGGTGTTTCATTACGGTCGCCACCGTTTTGTACTTCCAGCCGGGGATCACAATCACTTTTCCGCGGTCGAAGCCGTGGAGCGACGCGTTCACTACGTCGTCCGCCTCGGTCCAGAGAAAGCGAGGGATGCCGCCGGTGCTGTCCCCAGTAATAAGGCCCAGTGTTTCATGAAATTCGGTGGCAGTGAAGCCGGGACATAACGCCTGAACCTTGACTGGAGAATTCGCGTTCGCGAGCTCGATCGCAAGCCCTTCCGTAAAGCTGTTGATCCAGGCTTTGGTTGCGCAGTAACTGACGTTTCCGGGACTTTGGCCAAAGGCTGCGACGGAGGAAACGTTGATGATTCCGCCCCGCCCGTAGGGAACCATTCGGGCGAGCGCGGCATGGGTCAGGCGCATGATCGCCATGACGTGCAGTTCGTGCATCCGCGTCTGCCCTTCCACGGGCGCTTCCCAGAACCTCCTGAGCGTTCCGAAGCCGGCGTTGTTCACGAGCAGGTCGAGGCGCGGGCGCTCGTGGATGGCGCGTTCGGCGCCGGCGATGCCCGCTTCAGTGGAAAGGTCGGCCTGGAGCGTTTCGACGGCAACCGGGAGTTCTCCGGCCAGTGTCTGCAATCGGTCCGCGCGGCGGGCGAGAAGAATCAGGTTGTAGCCTCGCGCGGCGAGTTTCCAGGCGAAGGCTGTACCGATACCACTTGAGGCGCCGGTGATCAGCGCGACGGGCTTGTCCACATTCCTGAGTGTCGCTCAGGCAGCAAACGCGTGGGGCATCAGGGCGGACTCAACCGCGCTCCGCAGGCGCGACGATGTGTATGGCTTCTGGACGAAGTCGCTGACGCGGCTGGCTCCGAATGACTGGACGGTGTCGGAAGGGGGATACCCGCTGCAGAGTACCAGCGCAAGCTCGGGCCGCGTAGCGAGGAGCTCGGTGAAGGTTCGCCTCGCGTTGACATCGCGGACGTTGGGGTCCAGAACCACCAGCGAGATCTCGCGAGGATTGTTGCGAGCGATTTCGAGGGCCGCCTGTACGCTCTCGGCCTGCATCACATCGTAACCGCCCTTGCTGAGGATGGCGCAGGCCACGTCGCGCACAATCTTTTCCTCATCTACTACGAGAATGGTCTCGCGTCGGGGAGCGCACGCGATGCGTTTCGTCGAAACAGGGTGCAGGGTTTGCATCGGATTTTCACTGACTTGGTGGGATACCCCGCAAAAATTCTCATAGGTAATTTCAATTCGCCCAATAAGACTGGCGGAAACGGACGCGCAGATCGGCGCGATCCCGGATGGAAACCTCGATCCGGTGCAACCCGGGTTGGCCGGAGGCGTCGGCGTCAGCGTGCTGGGGAAAGCTGAGGATGTACTGGCTGTGCACTTCGGCGCCGAACTTCTGAATGGCGTTTTCGAGTGTGCGTTCTTTGGCGAAGGGAAAATCCGAGCCGCCGGTGGCAGTCGTGAGCGCCTGAACAGCGTTTACCGTGGCGAGGCGGCCTACTTCGGTGAAAATCCGGATCAGATTGGGACCGGCAGGGGGAACGTCTTCCGGTTTCGCGATCCACGTGGTTGTGTATGCGGAATAATGGGCCGCGAAGACCTCAATACCTTCCCGCGCGACGGCTTCGAGGGCGTCGTCAAATTTCGTTTTGCTGCCGCGGTCGCGGGTCTCGGAAATCAGCAGGAGAATTTTGCGGCCTGCGCGCCGCTTCATCCGGTTTGCCGCCTCCACGATTGCGTCGAACATGCAGGCCTGCATCGATTCGCCCGGCTTCACGTTCGTTATGGCATCGTCGATCGCGATCGAGTCCGGCGTGAAGTCCTGGAGCCATTTGACCTCGTTATCAAACGCGAGGACTGCGGCTTCGCCTCGTGATCCGATCACCAGAGGTTGGATCATGCCGCCGATGCGGCGGATCTTCGCGATCGCGGGCGCTGAGATTCCGGCCGCCTGGATGGCCACAACCAGTGAGATCGGCGCGACACCTGTATCGAACCGATCCAGCGTTATCTGGCGGTGAACGCCATCGACGAGAACGTCGAAATCGTCCGCCTGAAGGTCCGCGACCTGGGTTCCCCGCTTGCCCGTCACGCTTACGGGAACCTGTACAATGCCGCTTTCTACGCGAAAAGGCGGGACTTGGGGAGTTTCGGGCGGGGGATTCTGGGCACCGGCGGTTCCAGGCACATTTCCGCTCAGGACGATCAGGAAAATGGCGGATTTTCGTCTCATCGATATATGGAGACGCAATTAACCGGCCAGCGCCGGTTGCTTAGGGCTCGTCACGAAATAGAGTGGCAACCGCACTGTCGAAGGCGTGGTTAGCGACAAGATCGCCGGCGTTGGGGGCGCTGAAATAAAGCTTCGCGCCGCGCGAAAGCTCGGCGGTACCACACCGGTAGTGTGTCTTCATTCCGCCGGGCTTATCTGGTGACAGCATTAAGCTGCGGCGCGCGCCTGCGCTGATCCCAGAATCCGCAGCAGTTCCGCAGAAATCACTTCCGGGTTGCGATCACCGTCGACCAGATGATAATCGCCCTGATGGTAGTACTCGACCAGGGGTGTGTGAGACGCAGCGAATTCGGTCAGCCGCCGCAGAATGGCAGCGTCGCTATCGTCCGCTCGCTGAACCAGAATCTCGCCGTCGTTCTCGCAGAGCATGCCGCGGGAAGAAGGCCGCAATAACAGGTTGTAAATAGCCCCGCATTTGCCGCATTGGCGCCGGGCTGTCAGCCTTTCGAGGAGCCGCTCCACGGAAACATGCAGATTTATGACCACGGGCCGCGGCATTCCGAGGCCTTCCAGTATCTGGTCGAGGCAGACCGCCTGCTTGAGCGTGCGAGGAAAGCCGTCGAGAATAATGCCTCGGGACGGAAGGTCCCCCTTCAGGCGGGAGGCTACCGCCTGGCACACGACTTCGTCGCTCACAAGAGAGCCCGAAGCCAGAATCTGCCGCAAACGCGCACCCGCGCGAGTGTTCTGCTTCGCCTGGCTCCGCAGCATGTCACCGGTCGAAATGGCCGGAATGTCAAGATGCGATGCCAGCCAGGAACTTTGCGTTCCTTTACCACTGCCGGGGGCTCCGAGAAAGAGAATGACCCGGGAGTTCGATTGATCGGACTGCTTGGGGGCCTTCGGCATAACTTTCTCAGTAGATACGAAAACGTCTTCCGGCTCAATGGTCATGGGTAGCCCGGTTTTAGTAGTCCGTATTGGACTACTTTCTGGTACGCTATATCCCACATGGAATTGGACTTACTACAGGGATTGCGGTGCGACCTGGGGATGCGCCGCATTGGAAGCGGGATGGCCCGCCTCGACGAATACTGGGCGAAGGAAGGTCGTCTGGATGCTGACGACCCTGACGCGGCCGGTCTTCTTTGCTACATCGCTCAGTGGGTGGACGCCGGGTGGCGCGATATCGACGTCGTGCAGGACGGCGTGGGAGCGTTCCCGAAGGGTCGCCGGATCGGTCTTCCTATGCTCGATTTCGCTTACGTTCTCATGGCGGAGGGGATGATCTGGGTCGCCGAAGAGAACCTGGAACGCGCTCTGGCGAACTTCGGCCTGGTGCTCTCGCTGCGGGCGGAAATCTCCGATCCGATGGTGCTGGCGCTGGCTCATTTCTGGAGTTGCCGCTGCAATCGGAAAGCTGGCGAATATGACGAGGCGCTGGAGCACGCAGCGGAGGGCTACCGTTACGCGTGCGAGGCGGGCATGGAACCCATGGCCGCCGCAATGCGCGTGGCGGAGAGCTGGCTTCTGTTCCAGAAGGGACGTACGAAGGATGCTCTGAAGCTGTTGAGTGAGGCCCATGCAGTTCTGCAGGAAACCGACGACTACATTACGCTGGGAAACATTCAGTCGAGTTTCGGGCGCATGTATCGGCGCGAGGGCCGTTACGATCTGGGCTTACGACACTTCTTCCAGGCCATTGAAGAATATGGCAAGAGAGACCCCGAACACCGGAACCTTGCGCGAACGCTCGCCAACATGGGATACGTGGAACGGCTGATCGCGCTTCAGCTGCGCAAGGGTATAGATGCCGACGCCGCACAGCGCCGCCGCACCGCGCCCGAAACGCGGCGGAACTACGAGAAAGTCCGCGCCGATGCCCTGGCGCATCTCGATCGCGCCGGCGAAATTTACAAGATCCACTCTCACCATCGGGGAGCCGGGACGGTCTATGTCAACCGCGGACACCTTCACCTCGACAGCGGCGACCTGCAAACCGCGGACGACGAAGCACGCCAGGCCTATAAACTTGGCGAAGAGAAGAATGACTACATTTTGATGGCTCGGGCGCGCCTGCTCGAATGCATGGTGGAAAACACCAAGCTGGAGGAGGGGATCGAGGACCCGGCCTGGGTCGCCCATCTTGCACTGGAGGCCGCAAAAGAGGCTGTCGAGCTTGCGCGACGCACCGAGAACCGCCGTCTGCTTTCGCGGGCGATCATCTGGCACGGCCTGACGATCTGTAGTGTTTCCCCGGCAAGTCTGGATGTTGCGCGCGAACTCTGCGAGCAGGCCGGTGCGCTCTTAAAGAACGAGGTGCAGGATCACATCTGGGAAGACTTGCAGACGTTGAAGGCAAAAGTGGTTCATGGCGGAATTCTCGATTCAACACTCCAGGCCTGGTCTCAGGGCGTGGTGGGGGATCGGAGCTTCCAGCAACTGACGGAGGATTTTGCGGACCTGATCATTCCAAAGATCTGGGAGCATGAGAGCCGTAAGGTCGCGCGGGTCGCCAAACGGCTCTCGATTTCCCCCAAGAAAGTCCGGCGGGTTTTGTCTCGCCTGGGACTGCACGGGGCGTGATTGTTTAACCGCGTGTTAGCCCAGATACTCGACGTGCACGTAGGTGCCGAGCCTTGAGTTATATGCGAGATACCAGCCCGGATGGTCGGGATCTTCGTAAATTACGATCGGATCTGAAGTCCACAACCAGTCGGCAACGTATGGCAGATCGAACGACGCCACGCTCCAATAGAAGTTATTGAACCAGAACCGCGACGGACCGCCGCCCTGAAGATGAAACACGTGGCCGGGCCCGAAGCCGCCGGTGAAGTGGCCATGTTCGAACGGATGATCCAAATGGTAGCGGGCGTCGTTCGGTCCCGCGTCGTGCCCGACCCATTGGCCGTTATGCTCAACGTGGGGCGCGTTCGGATGTCCGGGCTGGTCCTGGAAGTTTCTTTGGGCGGGAGCCTCGCGAGGAGCTGGGGCTTCGTGTGGCGCCGGAGCCGTGTGCGGCGCAGGCGCCGCATGCATGGGAGAAGGGCCACGCGGCGGTACATATCCGCCACCGACTCCACCCCTGCCGCCACCATTCTCACGGTGCTCCTGGGCGTACCCCGAAACCGCGGTTATCAGAAGTACGCTTGCCGCTATGAATAACAATCTCTTCATCACCTTTGAATATAAAGCAATCATAAGGGCGCCGCGCGCTATCAAGCGCGGCGGCGGTGAGATTCTGCACTGGACGAGATCCTGATTACAGCGGCGAATCCGGTCTTGCGAGGGCACGCCACATGTGCGCGACAGGGCTGTTGTCGTAACCGAGTCCCTCTTTCGGCTGCTTGAAATGGCGACCGATGATGTCGAGGAAAGGTTCCATGCTCACGACTGCGTTCGGGTTGAAGGAGTATAAATCGTTGGTCGTCACGAGGCGAGGCTCCATGTACCATTTGTGCTTGCGCAGCATCTGGTAAGCCGCCTCGATATGTGGCTCGGGAATGTAATCCTCGCCGAACAGGTACTGGTATAACTCCGGGTATTCGTAACCCATTTCCTTGTCCGGATAGAAGCGGAGCGTTTGATGATAGCGAATGGCGAAGCTGACCTTTTCCGGAACATACGGCTCATAAAGCTGCCCGCCCCACCAGCCATGATCGCTGCGCATTAACTCCGCCGCTGTGTCGTGCAGGAGGCAAGCCAGAATAATCTCTTCCGTCATGCCATTTTTCAGGGCAAGCGTGGCGCTCTGCAGGCAGTGGTTCCGCGTGGTGCCGGCGCCAAACCGCAGATCGAAGTAATCGAGCAGCGTCGACTTCGCAGGCATTCGCGGAAGCTTCTTCACATTGCCGTTATGGGATACGAAGAGAAAGCCGGCGCCCATCCTGTACGGACGGGTCTCTATCCGCTCTTCCACTTGAGCCGCAGTCGGATAGTGTTTATCGCCGTTTGCCGAATCGCCGACGGGCGCGCCCGCGGCCTTCAATTGATTTGCCAGAAAGTCTTCAATCGCGTCGGCCTTAGCCTCCGGATCGAGTTTGCGGGCAGCTTCTTCGCCGCCCAGGCTCTCGAGAAAGAGCCCTTTTTCGACCTGCATAACGCCCAAAGGTCCCGCTTTGATTGTAGCGAAATGGGAGGAGGCTTCGGTCGCCATCGCCGCGATCGCGCGCCGTATATGAGTCACCGTGGTGTTATAGCGTGCAGCTCAATTGATATGCTGTCCTGGGTAAACATGAGCAACCGCACAGGTTTTGATATCGCAGATCTTGTCGCGATCGACACGCACGTCCATATTGAATCAGAAGTGGAAGACAACGCCGCCGATCGTGCGGCCCGCAAGTACTTCGGCGACTCGGGCGTTGCGAGAAGCCCAAACGAACTCGCGGCCTATTATCGTTCGCGAAAAATCGGATGTGTCGTCTTTTCGGTGGACGAGCGCCTCACCGGACGGCCGCAGGTGTCAAACGATATCGTTGCGGATTTCGCCGAACAGAACAGCGATATCGCGATGGCCTTCGCCAGCGTGGATCCGACGCGCGGTCCCGATGCCGTACGGGAAGCTCGCAGGTTGGTCGCTCGCGGCGTGAAAGGTTTCAAACTGCACCCTCCATTGCAGCAGTTTCATGCGAACGACCGGATTGCATATCCGTTCTATGAAGTGATGGCCGAGGCACGACTGCCGGTAATCTTTCACACGGGACATAGCGGCATCGGTACCGGGATGCCCGGAGGCGGTGGGGTGCGGCTTAAGTACGGTTATCCGATGGACATCGATGACGTGGCCGTGGACTTCCCGGACATGAAAATCATTATGGCCCATCCCTCGTTTCCCTGGCAGGATGAAGCCATCTCAGTCTGCCTGCATAAGCCGCAAGTCTATATCGATTTGTCGGGGTGGTCTCCCAAATACTTCTCTCCTGTGCTCATTCAGTACGCGAATACCCTGCTGAAAAACAAGATGCTTTTCGGTTCGGATTTCCCGCTGATCACTCCGGACCGATGGCTGGCCGATTTCGAAAAGATTGCCATTAAAGATGAAGTCAGGCCTCTTATCCTAAAAGAGAACGCGATCCGACTATTCGGGCTCTCCTGAGACCGGGAGGTCAGGACTTTGTTTTCTTTTTCGGGATCTTAGCGCCCGACTTCCGCGCTTCGCTCAATGCGATCGCTACTGCCTGTTTGCGGCTTTTGACTTTCTTGCCACTTCCGGACTTGAGCTTACCCTCTTTGTGTTCGTGCATTACCTTCTGGATTTTCGCTTTGCCTGTCGACTTCTTTGTGGCCATAATTTTCGCCCCTGCCCGGAACCGAGGCAATTTAATTTCCGTTTGTTATCGAAAACCCTTATCCGAGTCGCAATTCAAGTCCGCAGGGCGTTATCTTCAAGGCGGGAGAAAGTCGTCTTTCTGTGCATTTATCGATTTCCCGGTCTGAGATTGGTGTCCGTTTGCTATGCGCTCTGGCCACCGGCATCCTGATCGGTCTGAACCGAAGCCACCATGGCCGGGCCGCCGGGCTGCGCACGATGAGTCTGGTCGCCCTTGCGGCCTGCGTGTCGATGATTCAGGCCAATCTCCTGCTGCCGCTCTCTGGCAAGGCATCGGATTCGTTCGCCGTGATGGATCTGATGCGCCTGCCACTCGGAATCCTTTCCGGCATGGGATTTATCGGAGCGGGCGCGATTCTGCGTCGGGACGACTTCGTAGTCGGTGTGACGACGGCTGCCGCGATGTGGTTTGTAACTGTGCTTGGACTGTGCTTTGGAGGAGGGCAGATATCGCTGGGCCTGATCGGGCTTGCGCTGGGATTTATAGTCCTGAACGGCCTGAGACTGATTGAAGATCGTATGAAGCAGGATCATCTGGCAAAACTTGGGCTTGTGACGGAATCATCCGGCCCGACGGAAAACGAGATTCGCGGGCTTCTGTCGGCCGGCGGCTTCCGTATCAGATCTACCTCTGTGACAATGCTTCGGGCGGGGGCGGATCGCGAACTGAATCTTAGCCTCCAATGGCGCGCAAACGCGGATCAAACAGAGGTACCGGAAGCTATCGAGGCGCTTGCCAGATATCCCGGCGTGGTTCGGCTTGCATGGAACCCACAAGCGAAATAGACATCAGGATACGACGGCCTCGATGGTCATCGGCGAGTTGCCTTCCAGCCTGTTGTTCACGTATATCCAGGCAGGCATTCCGTCCACGAGGGCAACGTCCACGACCTTCCGTAAATCATCCCGCACTTTCGCGTTTACTTCACAAGTGCGGTTATAAGGAGCGAAGTCCCGGACGGCGTCGGCATAGGGTCTGCCACGCTTCAGCAGCGCCCGGGCGACAATCATTTCGGAAGTTACCGAATTCGGCAGGGCGAGCTGCTCGCCGATCTCCGGCATACGCGTCCATGCATTAAACACGTGTGCGGCATTGTGGGTTTTGAGGCAGTCGAAATACTCGGCGACGAGCAACTCGGCGTTTCTGATTTCCACGGCATAGCGCCATCCGGGCGGGAGTTCTGTCAGGAATTGATCGAGTGCCTTAATGAAACCCATGGTGTCGGAAAAGGCCTGCGACGCGCTCCTCCCGAACTCGAAAATCAACACGCCGACCTTTTCGCGGAACTGTTTAAGAGGAGTCAGAAAACCGGAGCATAAAAGGTCCCCATTCAGGAAGTCGGCGTTCTCTCTACCGGCGGCAGCACCGTATCGGGGATGTACGGGCCAGGCGGGAACGGTGATCTGTTCCGGAATCTTGAAAGCCCACTTGAAGCCGGGGGGAGACTGCCGGAACAGCTTTTTCCAGAAGGCCTCCGGCGGGAACTGGTAAAACGCGAAATCTCCGCATACCGTTGGAAAGATCGAGGCGTATTCCTCAAGACATGTTTCCTCGAAGAGTTTCTTCGAAAAACGTCCTCGCGTCAGATAGCGCGACCTCGAATAGATCTGGTCGATCCAACCTTCATATTTCCAGGAACTGCCGCCGATACGTATGCCGCGCCCCGCGAGGTCCTGCAGACGCCGTCGGAGTTCATCGCGATCAAACTCGGGGTTGTTCCCCAGATCGAAGAGCGTGTCCACGCCATCAGTTTAGACAGGCGGCCCGAGGTTCAACCCCTGCCGCGACGAACTAAACTTGGGTTGTGCCTGATACGGGACAGCCAATGCCGTCCCCGAATCTTGAGATCTCAAAGATCGGACCCGAGTCGGACCTCCTCCTGCGGAACTTGTTCGTGCACTATTGCTACGACATGTCGGAGTTTTTCGAGATCGATACAGGCGCCGACGGAAGCTATTCCTGGGATACGGCCTCCATGTGGGAAAAAAGGGTGGGGCGTGTATTTGGCCAAAGTCGGGGACGCGATCGCGGGTTTCGCCCTCGTCGGACCGGCCGACGAGCCGCTGGGCGCGACTGGCGCGCATGATGTTCACGAGTTCTTTATTATGCGCAGGTTTCGGCGCGGTGGCTTCGGCCAGCGTATGGCTGCTTTCCCCTGGAACGAATATCCGGGAGAAGATGAACTCGTTCAAGCGATCCGCGAATACATCGAAGCCGAAGGCGTCAGCGCTCACGGCTGGACGTTTGTCGAAACGGTAGAAGAAAGAATCGTCCAGGCTTCCGACACTCAAGGAGTTTGCACGCCTCTCCGGGTATCGCTTGCTTACGCCGGCGGCTGGGTGACTTCTTCGAGTTTACGAGCCGGCGCTAATGCCGCCTGGAGCCTTTCGGCAGTAAACGGAATCTGGCGAATGCGGGCGCCGGTGGCGTCGAAAATGGCGTTTCCGAGGGCGCCCGCACTGAGAGTAATCGACGTCTCGCCCGCACCCGTCGCCGGCTCGTCCGGACGGTTCAGGAGCACAGTCTCGATCTTCGGAACGCCGAAGCCCAGGGGCAGGCTGTGATAACTCCGCCAGTCAAATGATGTCACCTTCTGATCATCCCAGGTAACTTCCTCGCCCAGAGCGCGGCTTAAGCCCTGCAACGCTCCGCCTTCGAGTTGATTACGCAGGCCGTCGGGATTTGAGATGGGACCACAATCGTTACAGACCACCACGCGCTTGAGGGTGATCTTTCCGCTGTCCCGAGCAACCTCTATTTCAACGACCATGGCGGCGTAGCCGTTGTCACGCTCATACGCCACACAGGCGATGCCGCGTCCCACGGCTACGCCGGCGCCACCATTCGCGTTGGGCGAAGAGCGCGCCTCCCACTTCGCAGCTTTGGCCGCTTCCCTCACGACGGCTTGCAATCGTGGTTCGCTGAGATGGCGCAGGCGATACTCGACGGGATCGGCCCTGACATGCGCCGCCAACTCATCCATGAACGATTCGTGTGCGAAGGTGTTCTGGAGCCGTGAGGGCGACCTCAGCGGGCCGGTCCAGAAGGGCGATTCCACATTGTGAACCAGCACGCGCTCGCTATGCACCGTTCCCGTGCCTTCACTCTTACCGCGCACATTACCCGCCAGATAGGAAGGCACGCCGTTACTGTTGTTGTTGAATACGGTGGGGGGCGAGGCGGGGGATTTGGGACGAAACGGGTCGGGTTCAAAGCCGGCAAGGAACCCCGTGATGACGTTCCCCGGGCGCGCGAGACCTGGCCGGTTTCCCAGCGAGGGAGACCACGTCTCCTGTTCCCACGCGACAATATTTCCCTGAGCGTCGAGACCCGCGCGCTCGTCGAAGAGAAATGCGTTGCCGTAGTTCTCCCAGGCCATCTCGTCCTTGCGGGTAAGCTGTACGCGAACTGGTTTGCCGACGGCCTGAGATAAGAGCGCTGCGTCGTAGGTTACAGTGTCGGCGCCGTTCAAGCCATAGCAGCCGGAACCTCTGCGAAAGATCACGCGCACGTTTTCGGGTTTCAAGCCGAGAACCATGGCGGCGCTGGTTCGCTGATACCAGACCGCCTGGGTGGGCGACCAGAGCGTGGCTTTGTCGCCTCGCACATCCGCTACGGCGCAGGAACTGCCCACCGACTCGTGCATCTGAAAAGGGTGATAGTAGGTCGACTTCAGTACGGTCGAAGCCTGACCGAGTTTGTTGTCTACGTCGCCGGAATCGACCAGCAGCGTGTCGCGGGTCGCCTTCTGACTGCGCAGATGAGCGGGGAAATCGGCACAGGCGGGCAAACCCGTTCCCGGCGTCCATGAGACCTTCAGGCGGGCGGCGGCCTGCACCGCCTGCCACGGCTTCTGCGCTACCACCCCGATGAAGTTCTTTTTGGCAACTACCTTCACCAGCCCAGGCATGTCCCGCACGGAACTTTCATCAACGCTGATCACGGCCGCACCCACCGCAGGCGGGCGCACGACCCGACCGTGCAGCATTCCCGGCACGCGAACATTATGCACAAACTCGAATTGACCGGTTACGATTGCGGGAATATCGGGCCGTGGCACGGGTTTGCCGAGTACGGTCCAGGTGCGGGGATCTTTCCTTTTGGCGTTCGGATCGAGTGCGAGATGAAACCGCTTGCCGCCTATGAGCTCGCCGTAGCCGACCTTTTTTAAAGGATCCTGCGTGGCAGTAATAAA
>Ga0206845_1095_pt2 | contig 14472 bp, 15 predicted proteins | sample Alteio_BWOrgCont_19_FD_152887 | JGI IMG/M metagenome (GOLD analysis project Ga0206845, IMG submission 152887) | Enriched cells from forest soil in Barre Woods Harvard Forest LTER site, Petersham, Massachusetts, United States -... | ecosystem: Environmental > Terrestrial > Soil > Temperate forest >...
CGGTAGATGCGCGCTGAAAAGTCGGATAGACTCGATCGAAGGGATGAACATGCCGCGCAATCTCATCTTTGGAAATTGGCCTCGGTTCCAATCACGCTCCTTGCCCAGAACGCCCCCACTCCGGCGCCATCGGCCATCATCAAGACGTACTGCGTGTCCTGCCACAGCGGTCGGAAACCCGGAGGCCATCTCTCGCTGGATCAACTCACTCTGGATCAACCCAACCAGCCCCCCGGCGACTCGGAGACGTGGGAGCGAGTTGTACGGCAACTACGCGCTCGCACGATGCCTCCCATGGGCGCCCCCAGGCCCGACAGGAAGACCTATGAGGCAACGATCTCCGCACTAACAAGGACTCTGGATCTGGCTGGGGAAGCCGCCACATACCCGGTGAGCGACACGGATATTGCTTTGCGCCTCGCAACAATGATTTGGAACGGTGAACCTGATCAGCCGCTCCGCGACGCAGTGGCTAAAGGCAGTTTGCATGACCCTCAAGCCCTGCAAGCACAGATTCGGCGGATGCTCTCCGATACCAGGTCAACCGCTTTGTTCATCGGATTCTTTGACCCCTGGCTCTCGCTCGATCAGTTGACGACCATGAAGAGGGACAGCAAGCTCTTCCCCGAATTCGACGACGAATTACGCGCCGCTTTCCAGAAGGAAACCGAACTCTTCGTTGAAAGCCAGCTTCGGGAGGACCGGAGTTCGGTGGACCTGTGGACCTCCAACTACACGTTCCTCAATGAACGGCTCGCGCGGCACTATGGCATCCCGAATGTCTCGGGGCCGGAGTATCGCCGCGTCACGTGGCCGGGCCCCGAGCGTGCCGGATTGCTCGCGCAGGGAAGCATCCTTACGATGACCTCCTACTTCTATAATGGGCAAGTCGATGCGCCGACGACGTCGCCCGCCCAGCGCGCAAAATGGATTCTCACCCGTTTTCTAGGGGTGAACCCGCCAACGCCGTTACCAAACATACCGGGCCCGGACTATCCCTTCGAGAGGCACATACCATTGGCGAAGCTCAGCAGAACTCTGCCCGTCACTCCCTGTCGGACGTGTCATCAGAGTTTCTTCCCGCTGTCGTACGGGCTGGAGAATTTCGACCTCCTCGGCCGCTGGCGCTCCGATTACGGTCCCGATCCCATCGATGCTTCCGGCGCGATGGTTGACGGAACAACGTTCAACGGGCCCGTCGAACTCCGGCGAGCGCTACTGGAGCGGCAGGACGCCTTTTTGAACACGATCACGGAAAAACTCCTGGCGTATTCCATTGACGGAAAAACGGCGATTAACAAAGAAACACCGGCATCGCGTATGCCCGCCGTCCGCGCCATATTACGCGAGACAGAAGCTCAGAATTATTCCTGGTCCTCGCTGATCGCTGCTATTGTTCAGGCTCCGTCCGGCTCGCATCGGCCCGTTGAAACCGCGACAGGGCAGGCATCCCTTTCGAGCGGCGGGGCTGTTCGTTAGCGCGTGGCCATTTAGCCCATGTTCGGACGGCACCGGCGATAAGGACGCCGGCGCGACCCCAGTAGCGGAAGACTCCCCGCCGAACAGAACTCGGCAGCCGGGCCTCAGAGGCCGTGGCCGCGCTTGTTATTGCCCTTTCGGATCGGCGTAGCAGGCCGCGACGTCGGGAGCCCGCGTTGCAGAAATGAAACTCACACCGGTTCCAGCCGTTCCAACTTGATGCGGTCACGGCGCACTTGCCCAAGGTCGTACTGCGCCTGTTGCATAAGCCAGCCTTCCTCCGCGTCGCCGAAAACCTTAGATAACCTCACGGCCATTTCGGGCGATATACCGCGCTTCCCGTTGACCAGTTCCGAAAGCGTGTTGCGCGTAACTCCCAGGGCTTCGGCGGCGCCGGTGATGGTCAAGCAAATGAAGATATCGGCGAACGAGATGGCCGGTGCTACCGGCAATGGCGTCAAGCTCCGCGCCGTGTGGGAGTTCGGCTTAGAACGCGGCTGCGTCGCGAACACGGGGCTCCAGCCGGACGGTACCTTGATTCGGCCTACTGGAGAGTACGGCTAATGCGATTCAATTCCGGCTCATGCACGGTGACGGCATCGAGAATCAAAATGCCACCGAGGGTCGGCTCCGTATCGTGGGCCTTCAGGTACGCCGCCACAGCGTCGCGGCTCGCCCGGTGGCCGGGTGTGATATGCGCGTCGTCGAGGATCTCAAGCCCGATTTTGAGCCACGCGAGACACCTCTCGTACCACGCGTTGTTGAGATCCCTGATGACTCCGATCTCATTCGGTTCTTCCGTTCCGCCGGGATTGTAAGGCGCAAACAGCGGCGCCCACGATTCGCCGCTGCCCAGGTGGATGGAGGTCGGCGGGTAACCCAGGGCGTGCATAAAGAAGGTGCAAGTCAGGCAGGAAGCCATCTTTTTGGTCAGGTCGCCGACCGCGATTTCATAGGGGGAGCAGCCTGGGCCAAGCGCATACGCCTTATAGATGGCCTGAATCATTCCGTGGGTGTAAGTGGCTATGTCCGAGGTGGTGGGCTCGCAGGTAAAGACCATACCGTACTTATCCCTCATCTCCGCTTCGATCTGGTCGGCGAGATTGGTGGCGCCGCCGGAATTGTCAGGCGTTGCATCGTCACCGGCCCTGTCTCCGCCGATCAGACCCCACGGCACATAAGTATCGGCTCCTTTGCGCTTACGGGCCTTCCAGAGTTCGTCGCCGTCCGGCGGCAGCCAGCGGGGAAACGGAGCCTCGGCCGGAGCCGAAACACCAGGTGGAGGAGCGACCATGCGAACCGTCGAACGAGGGCCTACCGGGTCCGTGTTGCCGACCGTTTGCTTGTTGTCGACAAAACCTGTGTACGCGCCTCGCCCCGTGTACTGTCGCAAGTCGGGCGATACGGTTCGAATCTTGTCCCATAGCGCCTGGCCCTTCGGCGACAGAGACGGCGCCTCCATTGGCTTTGGCGCTTCGTGATCGGCAAGCTCGTACACGCCCATGATCACGGCGCCTTTCCAATATCCTGGACTGACGCCGGCGTGGACACGGCCATTGAGCCCGCTCTTCGCAAGATACGCGGAGACGGCCGCATCCATCTTCGATACTGTGGCCTTCAACGCCGCTTCGCGCTGCGGGTCGGCGGCATCCAGGGGATCCATGTCGAACTGGAGAGGTCTTTTCGTGGTGGCGATATAGTCCGCGGCAAAGCCCAGGCAGGCCGCCGTCATGATGACGGCGGCCTCCTTGCGCGGGTCCGCGGACGGGCCGTCGGTAACGATCCCCGTTGTTCTTCGCAGATGGGGTTGGGGCGTCATAGTGGCGTCTGCGAACTAGACGGTGGCAGCGCGGACTTCCTGCGACTTCTGCAGAGCTTTCGTCAGTCCCTCGACGAGGGACCAGCAGAAGATCGGCTGTTTGGCAACCCGGTTCGCCTCCTCCCCGGTCGACCGCTCCCAACCGTTGGTGGGAATGATACGCCCGTAGTCGTCTTTCTTTTCCCCCTTGATGACAATCTGACGCAAGAATGAACTCTGCGTAACCCATTCTTTCGCGAGACTGACCTTCGGCGTGGCCTTATATATTCGTTTGCCGTCTTTGCGAAACACAGCCGTCAGCGTACCGTCGTCGCAAGGCGCAAGATCGAGTAAGCCATCGAAGCTCTCATCCACCCCGGTCATTTTGAGTTCCGGAGGAATGCTGTAGTATGCCTGCTCCTGGAAGATATCTTTAAGCCTGCGCCGGACTAATTGAAACATCAGGTTATGGGAGATGCACGTGATATCCACCTTACTGAATGTCCACAGATACCGGCTGTCAGCCGCCATTCCGTACATAATGCCCATGCGAATTTGGCCTCGGTAGCCGGAGGAGAACTGCACGTTGATGAAGGTCTCCTTGTTCGGCCCCTCGCACCCTCCATAGACGACCCACTCCTCGCCCGCAATGAAGTTGGGGTCCTCACCAGAAGGAGCGACTGGTCTGGACACGGCACACACGGCCCTCGCTGTATGGTCAGCGGCGACATAGAAGTCAAAGTCCGGAGAACGGGCCAGCCCCGTTCCCGTGTGGTCCGCGCTGTGAACCCACTTCTCTATCTTCTTGCCAGTAGCGGTGTAGACATACACCTCGTTTTCTTTGGCTCCGGGAGTGGCGCAGATATCATACAAGCCCTGAAGCTCACCTATTTCCTTCCATCCCGTATTTCTGTCGAGGGGCCATTTGCCAAACATGGCGTACGTCCTGTTGTTCTTCCGATAGCGGTTCGAAAACTCGGGGCGTTGGAATGGCGTATCCGCTTGCTCGAGATGAAAAATCGCCAGGTACGGATTGGCATCCAAACGGTTGTTCGTCCTGGTTTTGGAAACCGTTACCACGCGCATCTCGCCGCCTAAAGATTTCCACCCGCCCGTGGTGGCATCGCTCAAATTGAGTGCGCCCGACTCCAGGAATCGGCCCGTGCTGAATCTGCCGATGTGCCACTTCAGTCCCCTGTTCCGCGCGGCCGGTTGGACGCGCAGCAGGAACCTGAGCTGGATGGGGTGGTTACTGGCAAAAGCAGCCGAGAGCTTTGCAATGCTCAATACGCCCTTGTCTTCCATGCCGGCAATATCGATACTGGCGATAGCCAGGGTTTGCGCCTCCATGAAGGAGATATAAGTCTGGCATTGCGCCGCCAGAACATGTCCCCATAGCGGCAAGTCCTGATTCTTCGGCTCTTCAAGCCACTGCCCGGCCTCGCGAATGGCGTTGATCGCAGCTCCGTCAATGGGGTTAAGCTTCGCCTCGATTTCTGCCAGGGTCCATTTCTCTCCTACCGTGGTCAGCGTATCGATCAAAGCTTCGATTGCCTGTTGAGCCGTATGCAGTTTTTGTATTTTGGACTCGGATTTGATCGTGCGGACGATTTCTTCGAGCTGCGCCGTCAGGGATTTCTGCGGCTTCGTGAACATCTTCAGGATCATCGCGACGATGGAGAAAAGCGCTCCGACAACCGCTCCGGGAGGGCCGCCGGCGACCGATAGAGCGCCAATCGTGGACGACAGTGCTGCGCAAATTTCCATCACCGCGGCGCTGCCGGCGAAGGGATCGCCGCTCTGAAATCCTTTGACGGCATCGCGCAGACCGTTTGCAATCGCCGGCAGACCTTTCGCCAGCGAATCCATCACGCGCTTCGCCTGTTCCTTCTCCGCCTTAGTCGCGGTTGCCGACGCCAGCGTGGCTTGTTGTTCCTTCCAGAGCTCATCCAACGCATTACCATAAACCGGATGGTTGGTTTCAGCCAGGATCATCGCCAGCGCTTGAGCTATAAGATCGTTTTCTGTCATGTTCGATATCTCCTCGGTCCGGATTACAGGAGCTGTCCGGTCAGGTCCGGCGGATTCTGGAACAGGCGGGCGAAAGCGCCCGCTTGCATCGCGGTCTGACTGAGCGGACCCGCTCCGCGCAGTAACCGGTCACAATGATGATCCTGGTGGAAAAATCGCCCTGATCCGTTTCATCGCTTCGATGCGGTGCGTCCGGATATCCATCAGCACCCAACCGGGCCAGTCTGCTTACAGCAGGCCGACTCTTCATCGGAGCCGTCGCTGAACTCACGCATGCCGCCGGCAGACGCCTCAATGATCTGAGCAATCAGCCGCCGCATGATGACATTGGCATGCACAAACAGAATGTCTCGTCCCCGCCAGAACGAATCTTATCGCAAAAGCTGCTTGAAGGACCATAACTATCCTGGCCGACAGGCATGCCTCGGGTGCGCTCTTTTTTACCGCGATGAGGATCGATGTCCGGGTGCCAGGCCGAGAGCTCAATGGCAATCTGTTCGGAGCCGGGCCTTACGAGTTTCGGCATCGAAGCTATGCTATCGGCTTAGGTTATCGGTTTTGCGCAGAGTGGTTCATGTCCAGCGATTGGATTGGCACAGCCGTGTCTGCTGTTAGCGCCTGGGTTCCGGATCGCGCTCCGCTGGATTGAAGAATGTATGCGGTGACTTTCAGGTACGTTTCTTCATTCGAGTTTTCAGGGGGAAATGCGCCCGCTGCCGACTTGATACGAAGCGAAAGGTCCTGGGTCGTTTTCCACTTTGCCATGAAAGCGGAACCGATCAGGGGCGGTGTTTTACCGCCAGCGTCCGCAAGCGTCTTCTGCATGTTCTCGGGCAGTGAACTGACTGGGGGAACCTCGCCGGGGTCTCCACGTCTCCCGGTCAGCCCTTCGAGGTGGCACTTTCCACAGGAACTCTCGTAGGCGGTTTTCCCGGCCGCGGCCTGGTCCAAAGTATAGACGGCTGGCGGCTCGGCCTGTTGCTGTCCAATCAGTACGAAACAACCGCAGGCTGCAACAGCGGTGGCGGCCACCAGAAGCCGGTTGATCATCGTCGGTTCTCCTTTGGTAAATGAAGGCGCCCATCAACAGGCTTGACGTTACATGTATGCGCATAACAGGAAGAAGTGCAAGGCGGATATACGGGCGGTTCATCTCCCGTCCGGCTTTCCGGAAGTCAGACAGGCATCACGACTGTCCGATGCGCGTCAGGACAGTATTCTGCCTTGTTTCGCACCGCGCGACGTCGCGGCTGCCGAGTGAAGCCGGAGTCGAAGGCGCAAAGGAGCATGCCGTTGTGGTCCACCGTTCTGTTTCGATGCAGTTGGAGAAAGTGGCGGCGATTGTGGGACGACAGAATACGGCGTTCGGCAATTACGAATGCGAGAACGTCAGCGTCCCGTACGGACGCGTTTGCTCTTCCGGCGTAAGGCGCGGTGAGCTGCCCGCTCGATCCGGGGTGTCGCGCCTGCTCCAGCAGCCAGACCGGAATTCGAGTCCGAACGATACAGGGTTCGCCGCCGCATACGTCTGGTCGCGAGTCGATTCCCGGAAATGCTTCGGCCAGTCCGTGAACCATCCGTTTCGCGATCTGCGCCTTTTCGCCGGGCAAAAACACGGGTAGTAGTTTCTCTAAATCGCTCAGGTTCCCGTCTGGCAAATGAAGATACCGGCGAACGAGACCAGCGGTGGCCGGAACGATTGCGGTATAACGCTCCCTTCCGGTCGCGGCTTAGCAGATCGGGTCGCTCAGGGCGGAAATGGATTGCGGATTGTGAGCCCCTCAATCGTCTGACCGTCTTGCATATCCTCCGAATAGAGTGTGCCGGCGCCACGATCCAGGGCGGCCGCGATGATAAGTGAATCGAAGATCGAATACCGGTATCGGTCGGCGATGTATATGGCGCGCTCGTGCGTCTCGACCGTAACAGGCGCGGGCTCGGGACAAAAGACACGAACGATGTCGAGAGCGCGGTGAATGTCCGGCCAGCTCTTGTGCAGCTTGCGCCGCGCCACGGCGACGAACTCGTTCAGGACCTGAACCGATAGCGCTCCGCCGGCAGCCAGCAGCGTTTCGGCGATCGGGCCGCGCGTATCGTCCTGGCTGAAGGCGTACAAGATGACGTTGGTATCAAAGAACGGCTTATAGTTCATTGATCTCTTCACGATTAAATTTGAAATCGGGAGGGAAGGACCACTTCATTTGACGAAGTTGTTCCAACGCCCGATCTTTAGACCGATCACGAGCAACCTTGAAGTCGCGTTTCCCCGCAACCGATATCTCGATCTCGTCGCCCTCTTTGAGGTCAAGAGCGTCCACCAGCACAGCGGGAAGACGCACAGCCAGACTGTTACCCCATTTTGAAACCTGCATAAAAGATATACCCATATAATTGTATATCTGGCGAGGCACGGGGTTTTGCCGGCGACCAAGTCGCGGCTACCGGCATTGACGTAAAGCCCTGCCCTACGTCGCGTGGCGATCTCAATTGTGAGCTGTTTTGCTCAGACACAGTACCGGGCTCTGTTCGATCATTGTATTAAAAGGAACCAAAGCCGATGGTATGCGAAACGGTACTGCCTGGTTCAACTGCGCTCTCTCTCGTCCCTGCCGATGAGATTTTTGATGCCTCGCTGTCCACACTCGAGGTCTTCGGTTACACCGCGCAGCAGCTCGCAGGGCTGCAGGTTTTCGATCTGATTCATCCCGGGGATTTCGGAGTTTCAGTGCGGGCGCTCGGGAACGTGCGGGCGAGCCCCTCGCGCCCGTCGGGGTTCACAGCGCGGGTTCATCAACAGGATGGGACATGGCTCCCGATGGATATTACGCTCTCGAACCTGGTGGATGACCACGGCGTCGCGGCATTCTCGATGAAATGCCTGGAGCCGGAAAAGCGCATCGCCGTAAGCCTGGCCAAACCGCCGCGAAGCAGCGAAGTGGTCCTTTCCGACGCCAGGCTGGAGCGATTTGCCGCCACGGTAGTGCACGACTTGCGGGAGCCGCTCAGGACCATTTCCATGTTCACGGAGCTGCTACTCAGGGATCTGCCGCTCGACTCCGCGGCCCAGCTGCGAGCGCAGTTCATTATCGACGGTGTGGCGCGGGTTTCCAGCCTTCTGGAGGGTCTGCAAGCTGTCACGATCTCGGGTCACAACGACGCGTTACAGTCTGTAGATCTGGGAGCCGTTGTCCGGGAATCGCTGCTGAATCTCGGACACGCAATCGACGCAAGTGACGGAATCGTGACGTCCGATCCGCTACCGATGGTGAAGGGCAACAAGAACGATCTGATCCGGGTCTTTCAGAATCTGATCATGAACGCTATAAAGTATTCCACCGGTGGACCCGTTAAAATTCACTTGAGCGCCGAAAGGCAGGGCGACGAGTGGCTGATACGGGTTAAGGACAATGGGATCGGTATCGCAAGGGAGTACCAGCAACGGATATTTCTACCGATGAAGCGGTTGCATGGAAGGGAAATTCCGGGTGTTGGGCTCGGTCTTGCGATCTGCCGGAAGATCGTGGAATCGTTCGGGGGCAGCATCTGGGTCGAGTCCGAACCGGGAGAAGGAGCGACCTTTTGTTTCACTATTGCCGCCGCGGGCCCCGCTAGACTGGAATTGAGCGCGGTCCCAATGTCTTCGGGGGCACTGTACGCAGTCAATGGGCATTAAAGCCAAAGCCAGCAGGATCACGAGAGAGAAGAAGCCGCTTTCTGAGAAACGCGCCAATAAGCAGCAGTTCGATGCTCTGACATTTTTCGGCGAGACCGGCCACGGCCGCACCATTGCCGGCTGCGAGAAAAATGCAGTGCTTTTTTCGCAGGGCGACCCCGCCAATGCCGTCTTTTATATTCGGACCGGCGCCGTCAAGTTATCGGTGGTGTCGAACACGGGCAGAGAGGCGGTGATTGCGGTGCTTGGGGCGGGTGATTTTTTTGGTGAAGGATGCCTTACGGCGCAACAACACCTGCGCATGTCGACGGCAGTTGCGATATCGGACTGCTCGATTATGCGGATTGATAAAGTGGCTGTGATCCGTGCGCTCGCAGAACAGCAGGGGTTCTCGGAATTACTGCTGGCCTATATGCTTCGCCGGACAATCCGGATCGAAGAAGATCTGGTGGATCAGCTTTTCAACTCCAGCGAGAAACGTCTCGCGCGGGCATTGCTGTTGCTGGCTAACTTCGGGAAAGAAGGTAAGCCCGAGACGGTAATCGCGAAGATCAGCCAGGAGACTCTGGCGGAGATGGTCGGGACCACGCGCTCCCGGGTGAGTTTCTTCATGAATAAGTTCCGCAAGCTTGGGTTTATCAAGTACAACGGGCATCTGGAAGTACATAGTTCGCTGCTGAACGTGATTTTGCATGACTAAGTTGGTCAACTGGGAGTTAGTTAACGCTCCCTTGCGGTCGCGGTTCGGAAATGGGGTCGCGGCTCGGAAATGGGGATTGCGGGTCAGAACTGCAGCTACGCCTCGATGAAGTTTGACAATAACTTCAACTTAACTTACACTGGTTACCGACAGGATACTTTGTCCTGTCTCCAGGCAATCTGAACTAAGTCAGCTTACCTGAACCCTTCCCCTTAGCAAGCATCGCCAGAAAGCGAAGCATTCGCCTCTTCCGAGATAGTCCCTGTTGTCCTCGATTCTGAAAGGAATCTGCAGAATGAGTTTTCGTCCCGCCGTCTTCGTCCTTTCGTCTCTGCTGACATCCGCCTTGCTATTGCACGGCGCAGATGCGGTCACGCGAAATTCTCCGTCCCGCTACCGAGCGTTCCAACTCGGAGGTTCTATCGCCGACGTCGGCAAGGAGGCAGGAATTGCGTCACCGGAGGCAAAGGTGATTTCCAGCCGCCCTGAACGGGTCGAGGAACTTAACTGGAGATCCGATCCGTCTTCGACGCCGGATTCGGTTCAGAAAATTCTTTTCCGCTTCTATAACGGCGCTCTTTTCGAAATGGCGATCAGTTACGATCCCAGCCGGACCGGCGGTCTCACCGATGCCGACCTGACGGAAGCTCTGGACGTGATCTACGGGCCCGGGTCCGCTCCCATTGCTAAAGAGATGGCCTTCAATTCGGGATATAGCAGCACCGTTCGGGCAATCACTCAGTGGGACGACCCGCAAAGCCGAATGACCCTGGTCGGGTTCCCGTACGGAGGCGGTTTCGGGCTGGTGGTTTCATCCACGCGCGACGAACCGCTGGCCCAGCGGGCGCTGCTTGAGTCGAAACGGCTGGATCAACTGGAAGCGCCGCAAAAGGAGCTCGATCTGCGAGCGAAGCAGGCGGCGGACACTGAAGCCAAAGATGAGAAGTCGCGTGTGGTGAACAAGCCGGAGTTCCGTCCGTGATCGCAGGGAAGGAAGCGGGAAGCCGGCATTTCGAACGGGGCGCGGCGCTTCCGCAGTTTCTGCAGTTTGACGGTGAACCTTCGTTGAGCGGATGGGGCTCGATCGCGAATAGCCGTTCTACGTTCGAGGAACAGCTCGGCAAGTCGGGATGGACCTATTTCTTTCTGGCCGGCACGATCAAGACCGCGGCCTACGGATTCAACAGGCAAACGGCGCTTGACTCGGCATTGAAGCAACTGGCGAAAAATGTGAGATCGCAGGAATGCAACAGCTTTGAGATCACGGATGTTGCAACCAGACAGTTCTCGGGTGTTTTCCGTGTAACTGTCTCGGCTCACGCGCGGCATTTCCAGGAAGGTCGGTAAGACCACGCTCACCGGGACACTCGCCCAGGTGGAATGGGCCGAGAGAATCATACCGACGGTCGTCCACGAGTTCGATCGGGTTGCTGCGGCGTTTCAGGCTCAGGCAAGCAGGCAGACGGGACCCGACGAGGCTGAAACGTTGAGTCTGATCGCAATCCTCGAACAGAAGCGCGCCGAGACGCTGTCGAACGAGCGCGCCGGTTATTTCATCCGGGACTGGCAGGAGCTGAACGATCAGGTGCGGCAGATGATCGGCAAGGATCCCGGATATCGCGAGATCAAAGAGGCCAGAGCGGCACGACGCCGGATGGTTACTCAGACGACACTTACTCAAACCGAACCTAATCCAACCGAAAGCTGAAAACATTATGAATATTCGCCCGCTGTACGATCGCATCGTAGTGAAACGTATCGACGAGAAGGAAACAACGCGTCACGGGATTATCATTCCCGACTCCGCGCAGGAGAAACCGCAGGAGGGCGAGGTCATCGCCGCGGGTCACGGAAAAAGACTCGAGAACGGCACGCTGGTGAAGCTCGATGTGAAGGCGGGAGACCGCGTGCTGTTCGGGAAATACTCCGGAACCGAGACCAAAGTGGAAGGGACTGAGTACATCATTATGCGCGAGGACGATGTGCTCGGCGTTCTGAACGCCAGCTGAATTCTGCCCCAGCTTAATTAACGACATCAGAAAGAAAACATTCATATGGCAAAGCAAATTACTTACAGCGACGATTCCCGGCAGGCGATTTTGCGCGGAGTCAATCAACTGGCGGAGGCGGTGAAGGTCACGTTGGGCCCTAAGGGCCGTAATGTCGTCCTCGAGAAAAAGTTCGGTGGGCCGACGATCACGAAAGACGGCGTGACGGTCGCGAAAGAGATCGAGCTTAAAGACCCGCTGGAAAATATGGGGGCGCAGATGGTGCGGGAGGTTGCCTCGAAGACCTCCGACGTCGCCGGTGATGGAACCACTACGGCCACGATTCTCGCCCAGGCGATTTTCCGTGAAGGCATCAAAGCGGTGACCGCTGGTGCGAACCCGATGGCCATCAAGCGGGGGATCGATAAGGCCGTTGAACTGGCCGTGGCAGAGATCAAGAAGCTCTCCAAGCCGGTCTCCGGCGATATGATTGCGCAGGTTGGCCGTATTTCGGCGAACAGCGATTCGACGATCGGCGAGGTGATCGCCGAGGCGATGAAGAAGGTGGGCAAGGACGGTGTGATCACGGTCGAAGAATCGAAGACCATGGTCACTGAGCTCGCGACTGTGGAAGGTATGCAGTTCGATCGCGGATACCTTTCCCCGTATTTTGTGACCGACCCGGAGCGCATGGAATGCGTTCTCGAAGACCCCTACATTCTGATCCACGAAAAGAAGATCGGCAGTATGAACGATGTGCTTCCCATTCTGGAACAGATTGCCCGCGCGGGTAAGCCGTTGTTGATCATCTCCGAAGAGGTCGAGGGGGAGGCGCTCGCGACGCTGGTTGTCAACAAGCTTCGCGGAACACTCAACGTTTGCGCGGTAAAGGCGCCGGGATTCGGCGATCGGCGCAAGGCGATGCTGGAAGATATCTCGGTTCTGACTGGCGGCAAAGCCGTTATGGAAGAGACGGGCATCAGGCTGGACAGCGTCAAGCTGGAAGATCTGGGCCGGGCGAAACGCGTTACCGTCGACAAGGAAAACACCACAATCATCGACGGCGGCGGTTTGGCGAAGAACATCGAAGGCCGGATCAAACAACTGCGGACGCAGGTGGAGGAGACGACTTCCGATTACGATCGCGAGAAGTTACAGGAACGGCTCGCGAAGCTGGCGGGCGGCGTGGCGATTATCAAAGTGGGCGCCGCTACCGAGACCGAGATGAAAGAGAAGAAGGCGCGGGTCGAGGACGCCCTTCATGCTACGCGCGCGGCGGTTGAGGAAGGTATTGTGCCCGGCGGCGGCGTAGCGCTTCTTCGAGCCGCGGTCGTGCTGAAGGAACTCAAGCTCGAGGGCGACGAGCAGTTCGGCGTGACGATTGTTCGCCGCGCATGCGAAGAGCCGGTGCGGCAGATTGTTCTGAATTGCGGGACGGAAGGCGCGGTTGTTGTGGAGAAGATCCGGCTGAGCGACAATCCTCACTTCGGCTTCAATGCTTTTACGGAAGAGTATGAGGACCTTGTGAAGTCGGGTGTCATCGATCCGACTAAGGTAACTCGTACCGCTCTGCAGAATGCGGCTTCCATCGCGTCTCTGATGTTGACGACAGAGGCCATGATCAGCGGAATCGTAGACGACGGCGATTAGGCGCTTTGGGAACGAGAGACCCATGGACAAAAGGTTGATGAAACGCCACAAGCGCCAGGTCCTGCGTGAAAGGGAACGAGTCCGGGTCTCGGAACCCGACGTGAGAACACCGGAACAATTGAGGGCGGCGCGGGAAGCCAGCCGCCCTCGCGGAGTTCGCAGTAACAACTCGCCCGCGTATTATTCGGTGGCATCCAGTGCCACCCAGGCCGAGGGTTTATGATCTCGGCGTTCGAGAGATTTTTTCCCTCCCGCTGCCCCCACTGCAGATCCATCGATTTCCGAAGCGTGGGACCGCGAAACCCGTTTGGCAAAATCTTCAGCAGGTTTCTTCAGTCCTGCGTTTGCTCGATGTGCGGCCACGGCTTTTACCTGATCCGGTCACCGTTCGCGGTCGCAAGCGTGGATTAGGGGACGAGACAGCTTTTTACTACTGCCCTTTCAGCTCCGCGTAGAAGGCCGCGACGTCGGGAACACGGGGGGCCCAGCCGATGTCGTCCGTTTTGATCTGCGCGAGTAACTGGTCCTGCGGAACGCCCTGCTTCACCAGTTCCTTCGCGCGCGCAATGACTGTGTCGAATTTCGTCTTGTATGCCTGAATGTCGGCTTTCGTAAGCGGGTCGCCGTTGCCGGGGATGGCAGTGTCGAAATCCAATTTCAGAATGCTCGCGAGGACGTTCGACCAGTCGAGGGCGCTGCCGCCGCCGGGATAGTCGATGAGGGGCGCGGTCTTGCCCGTCGTGACTACGTCGCTGACGCAGACAACCTTCTGGGCAGGGAAATAAACGACGGTATCGCCGCTGGTGTGGGCTCGGCCGAAGTGATGAAGTTCGACGGTCTCTCCGCCGAGTTTGATCGAGTATTCGGCTCCGGGATAAGTGACGCTGGGCGGCGCGGGCTTCGGATTCGCCGTGTAAGTCACCAGATTGTTCTTCAGGTTCTCTGTGGCTACTACGGGGACTCCAGCGTCCAGGAATCGCTGGTCGTTGCCGGTGTGATCCTGGTGGTGGTGGGTGACGATGAGGTATTTGATCGGTTTATCCGAGGCGCCTTTGATCAAAGCCATCAGGTCGTTGTAGTTCGCCTCACTGGGAAGCTTGCCGTCTACCAGAATGATGCCTTCGCTGGTAATGCGGAACGTCGAGTTGCCGCC